>JACCED010719490.1_pt1 | contig 14784 bp, 16 predicted proteins | sample 7455021 | NCBI WGS metagenome assembly JACCED01 (sample SAMN15323456, study PRJNA562643) | freshwater metagenome | isolation source: river surface water | place: USA:Blue River Watershed | collected 2017-08-19 | reverse complement strand
GGAATACGAGAAGGCTTGGAAACAGGTCTATGAATTGAAGTTTGATTTTGTTCGTTCCGAAGGTAACTTTCAGTTTGCAAAGATTACCGGAAACGATGAGATCGTTTTGCATTGCAAGTTCACGATCGATATTAATGGTCGTGCAGGCGATGTCGATTTCTGTGTACCTTTTTGGGTGTTCGAACCGCTCAAGGCCACATTGTTTGCACAGTCTGTTGGTTTCCAAATGGAAGCCGATACGAAGTGGACGGGTGCGCTTGAAAGTGAAATGCAGACGGCGGAAGTTGAGGTGGCTGCAATTCTTGCTGAAAAGAAGATGGTGTTAGGCGATATTTTGTCGCTCAACGTTGGGGAAATCATTCCCATTGAGGTTCAAGACCCTATCACTGCCTTTGTAAACCGCGTCCCGATGATTCGTGGCAAGTACGGTGTCAAGAATGGACGTTACGCACTACGGGTCGAGGAGATCCGTAATCCAACAGACTTCGTCAGTCTCGGGCTCAAAAACAGGCAGTTGCTTGGGCCACAAAAGTACGACGATGAATTTAAGTTTGGCATGGAGAAATAAATGAGCAACGAATCTTCTGGCGGTTTGTCGGGCGATGCCCAGTCGGTCAGTTTTGATAATTTTGATATCGGTGGTGCTGATGGTGGCGTGAACGATATTGATTTGGTGCTCGATATTCCGGTCAACGTCACCGTTGAACTCGGCCGTGCAAAGATGCAAATCCGCAATTTGCTCGCATTATCTTATGGCTCGGTTGTCGAACTCGATGTCTTGGCTGGCGAACCACTCGATGTGATGGTCAATGGTTGTTTGATTGCACAAGGCGAAGTTGTCATCGTCAATGATCGCTACGGTATTCGCCTCACCGATATCGTGACGCCGACTGAGCGTTTGCGCAAACTTAATCGTTAATTAGCCTTTCTGTTTCCGGCCTCTCAACGTCGGATAATTTGATGACGGAAACGGCTAGCACCAGCGTTGTTTTTCTTTTGCTGGTGGGGCTAGCAGCCCTTGCGGTCGGTTTGATCGCGCGTCAGTGGCGCCGCCCCGTCTCAATCGGCGCCTTACAGGTTTTGTCAACTACCCCGCTCGGGCAAAGAGAACGCCTCGTCGAGGTCTTGCATGGGGAAGAGGTGCTGGTGCTTGGTGTTACAAGTCAGTCGATTTCAGTGATCGATCGAAGGCAAGCTACAGAAGCAGAACGATCACAGCGCACAGTACAGGGGCGCTTGCAGCGTTCTGCCCTAGGACAGCGCTTTCTCGGCTCGTCCTTGGTTCTGATCTGTTCGTTGTTTATGTTTGCCCCAAACGATCTCTGGGCTCAGTCGATTCCACTTTTTGAGGCAGTACCTAGTAAGGGTGGTGGCACGAGTTATTCGGTACCGGTGCAAACCGTACTGCTTTTGACTGCCTTATCCTTTCTTCCAGCCATGTTAATGCTGATGACGAGTTTCACTCGCATCCTGATTGTCCTCTCACTGCTGAGGCAGGCGATGGGTTTGGTAACCACGCCACCCAATGCTGTACTGATTGGCCTTGCACTTTTTATAACTGCTGCAGTAATGGCGCCAGTCACTGAAAAGGTCTATGCGGAAGCATGGCAGCCTTATGTCGCGGGCCGCATCAATTTTGAACAGGCGATTGAGCGGGGAGTGGAACCGGTTAAAGGCTTTATGTTGCGTCAAACACGGGCTGACGACTTGAATTTGTTTGTGAAGCTTTCGGGAAAGACCTACGCAAAGCCAGAGGATGTACCGCTGACAACAGTGATCCCAGCATTTGCAATCAGTGAGATAAGAACTGCCTTTCTGATTGGCTTTGTCATTTATTTACCCTTTTTGGCTATTGATTTCGCGGTCGCTAGCATTCTTACTGCACTTGGCATGGTTATGGTTTCACCGATTACTTTTTCGCTCCCTCTCAAGCTCATTGTCTTCGTACTGGCCGATGGATGGGCTATGCTGATCGGGGGATTAGTCGACAGCTTCAAAATGAGTGGATAGGGCGAGGGAATCCGTGGACAGTAGCGAAATTGTTGGTCACGTACTGCGAGCCATCTTGATGATGGGTTTGCTTGCGGGACCTATATTGCTTGGAATCTTGGTCTTAGGCCTGATTCTAGGGGTGCTTCAGGCGGCAACCTCCGTCAACGAGCAAACCTTGACCTTTGTCCCTAAGTTGATCATCACGGCACTGATTATCGGGGTTGGAGGCTCGTCGATGTTGTCACTTTTCGTGGACTATGTCCGCGACGTGATTGCACGGATCCCTGCGCTCACACAATGATCACCATACCCCAAGCCCTGATCGAAACGGTTTTTTTGCCAGGGCTGCTTGCGGCAACTCGGGTAGTGGGTTTGTTTCTTTCAGCGCCATTTTTTGCGCTCCAGACGATTCCGGGGCGCTTTCGAGTTGGTCTTGCACTTGTGGTCGCTTTTGGCATACCGCTGCAGGTTGGCGCGCTGACCACCATATCAATCAACACATCAACAGCCGGCTTTATGGTGCTTGCTGGTACCGAGCTGTTGATTGGACTTGCAATGGGGTGGGTGATTAGGGTCGGTCTTGTTGTATTTGACTTGGCTGCTGAAGTTTTAAGCATTCAAACCGGCCTTTCCTTCGCCTCTAACTACAACCCTGATCAAGCGCTGCCTTCTGGTGTGCTGGGTACGCTTTTTGGTCTCGTGGCACTTGCGCTGATGTTCTCTCTCAACTTACATCTCGTGGCCATTGAGGTGCTTTTTGATTCGTTTCGTAGTTTGCCCCCAGGGCAGTGGCCGAAGGCCTTAGAAGTGAAGGGCATTGCAAGCCTGCTATCGACCTGTTTCGGTATAGGCATCATTTTGGCCTTGCCCTTTGTGGCGATCAATCTGGTGGTGATGGCTGCCCAGGGCTTCATGGGTCGAACCAGCCCACAAATGAATCTTTTTTCGATTGGCTTTGCCTTATCGATCCCGATTGGTGTATTTCTTGTCTACATCCTCATGCCTGTTTTTCCCGAGGCTTTGCAACGATCGCTCGAGGCAGCTTACGGTGTTATTCGCATGGCATTTGGATCAAAGTGAACTCGCAGTGAGGCATTGTTATGCGTGCAATTTCTAGACTAATTCTTGTTGTTTCCGCGTTCATACTCGCCGGGTGCTTGGAAACCATCCCCAAAATGCCCTCGATTGACGATCTTCCTGCCTCACCAACCCTTAAAGATCGCAATGCGGCGATAGCCCAGGCCTGGGACAAAGCGAGTCTCGAATGCAGATCTCAGTACAAGCCCCGTGGTTCCTTCTGTGAACAACTCAAAACCGAAGGCGAGTTTTTGTCGTGTTCGGCCGAGCGCTTTGCAAAATCGGCACAGACGCTTCGCTACCCTGCTCCGGACAAAATTTGGGTTTGGCATAACTGTGTGAAAACAACGGCCAATTTGTTGCGCGATGGTGCCTATTTAACCAAGCCGGAGATTGAAAAGCGGATGAGCGCTTGTCAGGCAAGATTTGATCCGGAGCCCGAGTTCCCCGTCCGGCAGTCAGGCTGGTTTGCGCCACTCGTTGCCTTGATATCAACTGATGATAAGGAGACGGTACAGGCGGTGTTGCCAGGCGATTTTGGGATCAATCAGTCGCAGGTGGCACTTCCAAGTTGCGCTGCACGCTTTGCGCCCCAGCCTCAGGCGATCGCCGAGCCAAAACCGGTCGCTGTGGTTGCCCCGGTTCAATCGCTTCTTCCAGCCGTTACCCCGCCACAAATTGAGTCATCCGATGCAACCAAGCCGAGCCAACAAGGCACCAAGCCGAGGGCTCGAAATGCCGTGTCTACCAGTTCGGTTAAGCCGACATCGGGGGGTAATGCTGCAAAGCCAGGATCAAACCTGAGCCCAGCCAGCACTACGCCGGAAATGAAAGGTGCCTGTCCCATCCCTGGAGCTTGCGGTCCTAGCGTACCGCCTGATGCCGTGAAGCGTCCCTAAACCTGGCGCCGTGAAGCGCCCTTAAACCTAACGCCTTGGAGCGCGCCTACACTTCCTTCGGTCCAAACACAAGGGCGATCAATATGCTTGCTGCTACTCCTTCTAAAGGTTTCCGTGTATGAAAAAGCGTCTTGCTGCAAAGCTGGCGATTGCCTCGGCCTCCCTGGTGCTTGTACTTACATCGGTACACGCAGCCGACAATCCAAGTCCTTCAGAAAAAGCCAAGCCTATCGACCCGGTAGCTAAGCCTTCGATTGCTAAGCCAAGCGACGCGCTTGTGCCAAAAACAAAAGATGGGGCGAATCAGGCGCCAGCAGCTGCGGCGCAGACACCTGCTGGCCGTCCGATCAATGATCTTAAGGTGATGACGGGTAGCCCTAATACGGCCAAGGCCGGGGCTGCACCTGCTGTTTCAAACGCGCAAGCCCCAGCGACCGCGCATTCAACCACCGGAAACACCGCTTCTGCTGGGGATCCGCTTGAGGAAAAGGTACGCAACCTACTGCAAGACCGATTGGGTAAAGATGGAGAGGTCGTGCTTCGGGTAAGTCCCGACACGCCAGTCGGTAAGTCAGAGATTGGCTCGGGAACGGCTGGTTCAAAGAATCGTGCTGGCGCATCAGCGCCAGTTGGCCCAGCCGCTGAATCAAGCAAGTCGGCGGCTGGCATTCAGTTAACTAAACCTGCGTCCGAGCCGAACGTCTCGGATGCTGCACTAAAGCCCTGGGATTGGAAAGGACCTCGTGGCCCGGAAGCATGGGGTAGGCTTGATCCTTCCTACGCTGCATGCTCGAGCGGGAAGATGCAGTCGCCTCCGCTTATATTGGAGTCGCAAATTGTCCCGTCCATGGGGCCGGCTTTGCCTGATATGCGCTGGCAGCCCCAGGGGTTCCATTGGACACGTCAGGGGCCGCTTTGGACAGCGCGCTTGGATGCAGGATCGAGCTCCAATTTTCGTGGTCAGTCGTACACTTTGGAAGCCATTCAGTTCCGTATACCGGGGGAGCCTTTCATCGGTGATAAACCACCCGCAGGCTCAATCCATTTCATCCATCGGCTCGATGGCCGTTTCTTTATTATCGCAGTGTCTGTTGAGATCGACGATAAAGCAGCAAGACAGCCTGCTATCAATAGTCTGTTGCGCCGTTTTCCCTTCGATACAAGCGAATTATTGAACTGGCAAGGTCTAATGGTAGACCCGAATGCGTTGCTTCCAAAGCCAGTTCGCGCAGGTGTTTTGTTTTCTGGTTCCCTGTCGCACCCGCCTTGCAGCGAGGCTGCATTATGGCTGCTTGCCCAGCCCTCGATAACAGTACCGAGCGTTCAGTGGAAAGAGCTTGCGAAGTTGCTAGGCGAGGGCGCCAGACCCCTGCAGCCAGCAAACGGTAGGCCGTTTATAGGTATCCGAGGCCTAAATCCTTAGTGAATGATGAGCGGCATTAATTGCCGCTTTTTATTTCATTTCGGCACCCCTTGCCGCCTAAACTGATCCCGTTACTTCCTTTCAATAAGTTTAGGCCGCTTATTCTATTAATAACCGCCGTTTGTCGGCTTGGCATGCGGATTGCTGGATGAGAAGCGTTGATGAGCTGGAGTCACCCCCGATGAATCTTGTGCCTGAATTCGATCCTCTGTTTTTCTCCGAAGCTGCGCTTCGGATGCGTGGCTATCGTCAGCAGATTCTTGCCTCGAACATGGCAAATATCGATACCCCGGGTTACAAGTCAAGAGATGTTTTGTTCAGCCAGGCGCTCCGCGAGCAGCTTGAAGGTACTGCGTACTCCAATGCACTGCCTCTCGCGTCAACAAGCGATAGGCATTACCGTATCGGAGGCTCGTTACCTGGCGCTCCAGCCTTGCTCTATAGGATGCCCATGCAGCCTTCGTTAGACGGCAATACGGTCGATGTCGAAACAGAGCGTTCGCATTTTGCAGACAACGCGCTTCGCACAGAGGCTGCCATGACGATGCTCAATAGCGTCATCGCCTCGCGACGGCTGGCGCTAACTGGCAATCAATAGGTTCGAGATTAATTATGAGCTTGATGCGTAGTTTCCAGGTTGCCTCGACGGCTTTGTCGTCTCAGTCGCTGAGAATGAATGCCTTGGCATCAAATCTAGCGAATGCGGAGTCGGTTGCGGGTCCCGACGGACAACCTTACCGACCAAAACATGTTGTTTTCCGCCCTGCACCCATTTTAGGTGAGGTCGCTGCCGGGGTAGAGGTCGCCTCCGTGCACGAGGATATGCGAGCAGGGCCCAAGGTTTATAAGCCGGGCCACCCAAGTGCCGATGCAAATGGTTATATCCAGATGCCCAATGTGAATCCTGTTGAAGTCATGGTCGATATGGTTTCTGCGTCCCGCAGCTATCAGATGAATGTCGAGGTGATGAACACCAGTAAACAGTTGATGCTGAAAATGCTTGATCTTGGAAGGGGTTGATAAATGGCTACATCCACAGGAAATTTAGGGCTCATTCCCCGCTATGATCCGGCGACCGCCAATCAGGTCAAGACGTCCAATACGAACATTGGGAACACTGCCGAAGAGATTCAGAATAACTTCATGAAGATGCTGGTAGCGCAAATGCAAAACCAGAATCCGCTGAATCCCATGGACAATGCACAGTTTGCATCCCAGTTGGCTCAAATGAGTCAGCTCCAGGGGATCGAGAATATGCGTGCTTCGATCGATAGTTTTGTGAAGCAGGTTACCAGCGGCCGCTTACTTGACCAGTCTGCGATGATTGGTAGAGAAGTGCTTGCGGCGGCCTCAACAGTCACTTGGGACGGAAAGAGCCCTGTTAATTTCGCAGTTAATGCAGACGCGATGCTCTCAAATGCCACGCTACGTATTACTTCGTACGATGGCACCATCGTTGATGAGGTTTCGCTTGGAAGTCTCAGCCCTGAGATTCAGTCGCTGAGTTGGGATGGCAACACAAAGGCTGGCCAGGCGGCGTTATCTGGCACTTATCGGATTTCGGTCGAGGGGTTGACCTTCGATGGTAAGACGGCCAAAGGCAATGTTCTAACGGGCGCAACAGTACAAAGCGTACAGCGAGCTGGATCCATGGTTCAGGTTCAGCTCAACGACGGTCGTGTTGTCAATGATACGGAAATTATGCAAATTGGATCGGTTGAGAATACGGCCAACGGATCGTAGATCCTAAAATTTCAGTAACTATAAGTCTTAGATCGATATAGGTTCTTAGGAGAGTAAGCTCATGTCAAGCGGTTTTTCGATTGGTTTGAATGCCCTGCAGGCAAACGCTGGCGCTATTGAAGTGGCGAGTAAAAATATTGCTGCATCGAATGTCAGCGGTTACAAGGCATCGGAATATCTCTTCCAAGAGGCGCTGTCTCGGTCGATACAGCCTAGTTCCTCTGGCCGTTTCGGTGCAACGGGTACCGGCGGCATAACCCGTCGTGCTTATGCTGCGGGGTCGACAAAGTATTCTTCCTCGCCGCTTGATATGTCGATTAATGGCGATGGGATGTTCGTGGTGGGTTTATTTAAAGAGCCTTCTGCTGAGAAAACTTTCTACACACGTAGCGGGCAATTTTTAACCGATAAAGACGGTTATATCGTTAGTTCCAGCGGGCTGTATTTGTACGGTTATCAACCTAATATTGATTCGACCAATGTAACTGATCAGGTGGGGCCGCTTAAGGAGCCCGAGTCGCCGATGCCGCCAAGCCCAACATCAAGTGCCTTTGTATCGGTCAACCTTGATGCCAGGCTTCCGATCGTGCCCAAAACGAAGCTTGTTGCAGGCGAAGCCGATCCTCAGCCCAACGATCTTGATGTGAATTATCCTGAGACTTACTCCCACGTTCAGCAATTTCCTCTGTACGATAAGTTAGGACGCCAGCACTCTGTTTCTCTTTATTTTAGGCGTGTGGAAGAGAAGCTCTATGATGTGTACGTCAACGTCGATGGCCAGGTTTTTGCCTCAGAGTCGTCTGAGGGGATGATCAAAGTACAGATGCCGAGTGCTTCAACCGATGGCGCTGGGGGTGAGGAACCCGCAGCGCCCGTTCCCGTTGCGAGATTTGGGTTTTTTGAGGGTAAGCTGGTAGCGGTTGGAGGCGCAGACCTCGAAGCTGCGGAGTCTTCCACACCTGGTGCGATGTCGCTTTCGATTAGCCTGACGCCACCGGAAGGTGACCCCATAGATCCTGCTCTTCTACTCAGTGACCCTATCGAGTTCAAGCTCGATTTTAATAGCACGACAAACTATGCTTCAGCCTTTGAGGTGAAGAAGGTTGAGCAGGACGGTTATGCCGCGGGTTCTTTGAGTGGCTTGTCGGTTGACGATAAAGGATTTGTCCGCGGTCAATTTACCAATGGTCGGACGGTTATTGCAGGGCAATTGCAGTTGGCAACCTTCAGAGGTCTGGGGGGCCTACGAGAGGTCTCCAATAATACATACCAAGCGACCGAACAGTCAGGCGACGCGCTTCTTGGAAGCGGTGCCTCCGGGATCTTTGGCAGCATCCGCTCTAATTCAGTTGAGGAAGCCAACACCGATATGGCGGGGGAGCTTGTGCGTTTGATGGTGCAACAGCGCAACTACCAGGCAAATGCCCAATCGATCCGTACGCAGGTCGAGATTCTCTCGGTCACCATCGACGTCACACGTTAATGGATCGTCTCGTTTTTGCTGCCATGACCGGAGCGCGTTCTGCGCTCGGTCAAATGGCTATAACCGCAAACAACCTCGCCAATGCGAGCACGCCTGGGTTTCGCGAGCAAATTGCAGCTTTCAGAGCGGTTCCTATGGGTGGAGATGGCGCAAACACGCGGGCTTTCGCGCTCGACACCACGCCTGGATCAAATTTTCAGGCCGCCGCAGTTGAGTCAACGGGCAATCCCTTCGATGTTGCGATTCAGGGTGATGGATTTTTTGTTGTCCGTCGACCTGATGGCCGTGAGGCACTCACAAGGGCGGGTAATTTCAGAACTAATCTCGCCGGGGAATTAGTGTCAGCCAGCGGCCTGCCCGTGCTTGGTGACAGCGGTCCGATTGTGATCCCACCGAATAGTTCAGCCCCGCAAATCGGTAATGACGGCACCGTCGTTGTGTTTGATGGCACCTCTCCTCAGCCGCAGATCCTCGGCAAACTGCGTTTGGTCAAACCTGACCCAAAAACGCTTAGCCGATCTGGCGATGGTCTTTTCGAGGCAGCTAATGCACAAGCACTCGCCTCCGATCCCTCGGTGGCAGCAAAGCAAGGTTTTGTTGAGGGCTCGAATGTGAGTGTTGCCGCTGCGATGGTGGCTCTGGTCGGTCAGCAACGCTTGTTTGATCTGAATGTGAAAATGATCCAAAACGCCGACGCCAATGCGCGCTCTGCCAATGGGATTATGACTTTAAGCAGAGGCTAGTAAATGATCCGTTCTCTTTGGGTTGCTAAGACCGGCATGGATGTCAACCAGGCCAATCTTGATGTTATTGCGCACAACTTAGCCAATGCTTCAACTGTGTCGTTTAAGCGGGTGAAGCCCAACTTTGAAGACCTGCTGTATCAGACGGTAAGAGCGCCGGGTTCGCAGACTTCAGAGCAAACTTTATCGCCGACGGGTTTGCAATTCGGTAGTGGAGCCAGAATCCTCGGGACAACCCGTGTCTTGAATCAAGGCGCTATGTCACAAACCGGCAATGGGTTGGATGTGGCCATCAATGGAAACGGTTACTTCCAGATCAACCTACCCACGGGTGTGGCTGCCTACACGCGCGACGGTAACTTCACACAGGACAACCAGGGGCAGCTTACCAACATGGCTGGCTATGTGGTAGCGCCTGGCATTACGATTCCGGACGGCGCTGAAGCGGTCACGATTTCCGAGTTTGGTCAGATCACCGCCAAAGTCAATGGCACCTCGCAGCAGCTTGGTCAGTTGCAAATCGTCAATTTTGTGAATCCGGCTGGCTTGGAGTCGATTGGGGGTAATCTTTATATTGAGAGTGTGGCCTCTGGAAGCCCAACCCAAGGCACGCCTGGTCAGAACGGACTGGGCGTCTTGAAGCAAGGTTATGTCGAGCAATCCAACGTTAGCGTTGCAGAAGAATTAATCAACATGATTCAGGCGCAACGTGGCTACGACGTCAACACACGTGTTGTGCGTGCCTCTGACGAGGTACTACAACGCCTCGCCCAGGTTTAATCGATCATGAGGCGCGCACGCTTAGCGGCTTTGCTTGGGGTGGCGATTGTGTTGTCAGCATGCGCTACAGCCAACCAAACCATTCAATCGGCGCCGCCAGTGGTTCGTCCCAAGCCCTTGGCCGCTACGCCCGCGTCGCAGGGCAGTCTGTTCCCTGCCTCGCTTGGAAGTGGTGCGCCGAGACCTCTTTTCGAGGACCGACGCGCCCGAGCAGTGGGCGATGTGCTGCAAGTGGTGTTAAAGGAGAGCACGGCAGCCAATCGATCAATCGGCAATCAAGCATCTCGCGATTCGACGGTCGAGCTCACGGTCGAACCCGGCGCTGCAGGTACAAGTCCTCTCGGTAAGGCCCTGAAGGGTGCTAATCTTAATGCCGGTGCCAAAATGGACTTTCAGGGTGCTGGCGCTTCAAGCGCCCGAAACGCCTTCACTGGCGTTTTGATGGTCATGGTGACCCAAGTCCTTAGCAACGGTAATTTGGTTGTCTCAGGTGAAAAGCAAATCGCGATCGGTGCAGAGGAAGAAGTCATCCGCTTCTCCGGCATTATTAATCCGTCTGATCTCACGAATAATTCTGTTCTTTCGACTCAAGTGGCCGACGCGAGGCTCGAGTACCGGGGTCGTGGTATTGGCGACGATGCGACCCGCCCAGGTTGGCTGTCTCGTGGTCTGATGAAAGTTTGGCCGTTCTAAGGCAGGGAAGATCATGAAGTCGATTACGCTGCGCGCCTTGCTCGTGATGCTTTTACCGCTTTGCATGCTCTGTCAGACAGGGCTTGTCCATGCCTCGAAGCTGAGAGATATCAGTTCAATTGCTGGCGTTCGTAGTAACCAATTGATTGGCTACGGATTGGTGGTCGGTCTAGATGGATCGGGCGACCAAACAACGCAAACACCCTTCACCCTCCAAACAACCCTTTCCTTATTGCAGGCGCTCGGTGTGAAGATGCCTGAGGGCCAGCGGGTGCAGCTTCGCAACACAGCAGCGGTAATGGTGACAGCGACGCTTCCTCCTTTTGCAAGACCTGGGCAAAACCTCGATGTTTCAGTGTCTTCGATCGGAAACGCCAAAACGCTCAGGGGCGGTATGTTGTTGTTGACCCCGCTGCGGGCGGCTGATGGCCAGGTTTATGCCATGGCACAAGGCTCTGTACTCGTTCCGGGTGCAGGCGCTGGCGGCGGTGGGGCTGCGGTCTTGGTCAACCATCAGTCTGTGGGCCGTGTCCCTGCAGGCGGATTAGTTGAGCGTGCGGTCCCGCAGAGTATTGAAGAAGACTTGATGCAGGTTGACTTATATCGTGCTGATTTTGGTCAAATGCAAAAAGTGGTCGAAGCGATCAGCAGGCGTTTTGGTCCAAACGTCGCCGTACCCCTCGACAGTCGGGCCATTCAGGTCCGCCTGCCTCAGTCACAACTCGATAGGATCCGGTTTGTTGCTGATCTGGAAGCCTTAACAGTTGATTCGGTTGACGAGGTTCCCAGGGTCATTATTAATTCGAGGACCGGGTCGGTCGTGATGAATCAGGGTGTACGACTCGACCCAGTTGCGGTCGCGCACGGCAATCTCACTGTCAAAATTAGTAGGGACACGCAAGTAAGCCAGCCTGCACCGCTTTCTCAAGGGCAGACAGCCACGACCCAACGAACAAACGTGGATGTCAACATCGGATCCGGATCGTTGGGTGCTCTGCCGAGAGGTGCTTCGCTTGAGGAAGTCGTTCGAGCCTTGAATCTTCTCGGTGCTAATGCGCAAGACCTGGTGGCCATTCTTCAAGCGATGAAGGCAGCAGGTGCTTTGAAGGCGGAATTGGAGCTGATCTGATGATTGCACCCCCAGCTTTTGATCCTTGGGTTGCCGCGCTCGGCAGTAAAGGTAGTGTCAGTCAAGGCGGTATTGACAGGTCAGCCAGGCAAGCTGCCGAGCAGTTCGAAGCCTTGCTCATCCGGCAGTTTTTGTCGAATGCCCGGTCAACCTCCTGGCTTAGCGATCAGCAGGAGTCCGAGTCGGGCTGGCGTGAAATTGCCGATGATTCGTTAGCAGGGTATTTGGTCAAGGCAGGTGGATTAGGGCTCTCTAAGCAGGTTGAGTCACTCATTGCCCAAGCCCAGCGCTCGCGCGCGAGCCTCGACAATAGCAAAGCGCTTGCTCCGCCACGCTCCCAACCCACTATAGAAGCGCTTAATCTCTCGAGGGATTCGGCCGTTAAGTCGACAATGCGTTTAGGCGCTGCAATGATGGGTGCTTCGGACATTTAGCCCGTCAGAATAGATGTAAGTTGCTCAAACAGAAGCGTTCGCGCGAGGATTCATGGGAACAGGAATAACTGCTATTAATACGTTGGGTCTTGCTGGTTTGCAAACCGCACAGACCGGGATGGCCAACGTCGCAACGAACGTTTCAGGCGCTGCTGTTGAAGGGTTTCATCGGAGGGAAATACACCCTCAAATGATTTCAGCCTCAACCAATCCGCTTGTTCAGGGCGGCACAGTCATTATTGATTCAGTAGTTCGTTCGTACTCTGCTCTCGTGTCTTCTCAATACCTGGCCAACCACGCTAAGGTCAGGCAGGCAGCTACCATGAACAACGCAGCGCAAATCATGGATCGCATGCTTGTGGATGAGGCGACTGGGCTAACTGAGGTTTTTAATAGTTTTTTTACCACCGCGTCTGATTTGTCTGCAGACCCAGCTTCTGGCACCGCCCGAACAGCTTTTGCGACGACCTCTGTTGAGCTTACCGATCGAGTCAGAAATCTTGCGGCAACCATCGAGGAGACGCGAAGGCAGGCGTTGTTCCAGATGTCGGGCGTTATTGATGCCGTGAATGACAAGGCTGAGGCGCTATCGCGCGTGAATTTATTAATCCAGGCTTCCTCAGCTTACGGCAAACCGCTTCCATCTGCTGACCTTTTGGACGAGCGTGATCGACTTAGTGGTGAGCTAACCGACCTTGTTGGTGCTACGATCGAGACGACTGATCTTGGGCAGGCTACGCTTCGTTTTGAGGGACTTTCCTTAGTCGAGGGAGGCCAGGCAGCGAGGCTTGCCGTCGACAAGGACCAGAACGGTTTGCCAACCGGGCTGATTCGTGTTGCATTGCCCCGCGGGGAGGGGAACCGTGATGACTCGTTAACAGTCGTTGGTACCTTGAGAGGAGGCGGTGTTGTTGGAGGTGAATTCGGTGGTTTGATGCGCTACGCGGAGGGTGCTGAGGACTGGCTGCAACGACTCGACCAATTCGCGCTTTCATTTGCAAAATTCGGCGATCCTCTTAATTTTCCGCAAGGTGATGCCGAGCCAGTTCAATGGTTCAACAAGGTCGATGATGGGGTCGGGTTGTCACTCTTAGGAGCAACCGACGAAAACGGCGAGTTCCATGATGGATTGTTTCGTGTCGACGGGAAAGGGTATGAGCTCAGTGAATCGGGTGAGATAAGTGTTCTCGTTCGAAGCCTAAGGCCTTCGTTAACCTTCAAATCCAACATGATGAGTGGTGCGGAGGTACCCTGGTCAACAGATCCTGACCCACAATCATCCGTTGATCAATCCTTTGTTATGAAGGTAGCCGGTGGACGTTCCGTGCTCATGCGTGAATGGTCGGACTGGGTATCCGGTGTGAGCAGTGATTTATCGAAGTGGCGAGCGGAAGAGGCTTCATATACTGCTGTCCATGTCTCGCTGAATGAGCAGCGTGAGCAAATTTCCGGCGTTGATCTTGATCAAGAAGCGACTGATTTGTTGCGGTTTCAGCAAATTTATCAGGCAAACAGTTCAGTGATTCAAGCTGCAATGCGGATGTTCGACGTTCTTATCACCACAACAGGTCGTTAACGACTCTGACTAAGCCGGAAATTTAATTATGAGAACGACTATTGCCAATCGATTCAGTGAGTCACTTGTATCGATTCAACGTCACGCTAGGCAGCTCTCAGACGAGCAAGTTCGTTTGAGCGGTGGCACGAAGTTCCTTCGAGCTTCGGATTCCCCGCTTGCAATGGGTAAAGCCGTTGACTTGAGGACAACCGCCGCACAACTCGATGCCTTGGGGCGACTGCAAACCGCGGCGGCTAGTCGGATGGCTGAAACTGAATCAGCTCTGAGAGACGCTGGTGCGGTGCTCGATGATTTTCATCAGCTCTACGCCATGACCCAAAATGCTTCAATCGGTAAGCAACAGCTTGTCGGTCTCTCCAGCCAAGCTGTGGTGCTTCAAGAGGAGCTAAAGCAGATTCTTTCGCGTGCTGATGCTACGGGTTATAGGATTTTCAACACCAGTGATCTTAAGGTCATTGTTGATGGCGGAACAGCTGGCGTTGCTCCAGTTTCGATCAATACCATCGGCGTATTGTCAGGGCTCGATATGCTTAACCCAGGTGCTGTTCCCTGGGAAGATGTCAAGGATAATGAGGGCCTTAGTGATGCAGTGAACCAGCTGGTTTACAGTGACGACAGCATTCTCAGTCAATTTGTAGAGTCTCTCAAACTTGGTGAACGACCCGTTCTTCCCAACAACGAGTTCCGAGCTGCTGCCGACGAAATGATCCAGCAGCAGATTAGAGTCGGTGCTGCGCAAGCGAGGGTCGACCGTTCGGTTCAAAGAACTGAGGATCTAAAATTGTCGGTTTCCTCAGCCTTGTCCATTG
>JACCED010889269.1_pt1 | contig 14791 bp, 17 predicted proteins | sample 7455021 | NCBI WGS metagenome assembly JACCED01 (sample SAMN15323456, study PRJNA562643) | freshwater metagenome | isolation source: river surface water | place: USA:Blue River Watershed | collected 2017-08-19 | reverse complement strand
ATGGTTTCAAATATTGGATGCCCAGATGGAGACCGGGACCCCATATTTATGCTATAAGGACGCATCAAATCAGAAATCCAATCAGAAGAATGTTGGCACTATTAAATCGAGCAATTTATGCACCGAAATCATAGAATACAGCGACTCCACCGAGACAGCCGTTTGTAATCTTGCATCTATTGCATTACCAACATTTGTTGAAAACGGGGTATTCAATTTCGAAAAACTCCACCAAATCACCAAAGTTGTCACCAACAATCTTAACCGCGTAATCGATATTAATTTCTATCCAACCCCTAAAACACATAAAAGCAATATGCGACACCGCCCGATTGGCATCGGGGTCCAAGGTCTCAGCGATGTATTTATGATGCTCAATCTGCCATTTTACTGTGAGAAATCCGTGCAATTAAATAAAGACATATTCGAGACCATCTATCACGGCGCACTTGAACAATCGTGTGAAAATGCTGGATTGGAAGGCCCATACCAATCATTTGCCGGGTCGCCTGCAAGCCAAGGTATATTACAGTTCGATATGTGGAATGTGACCCCCTCATCCAGATATGATTGGTCCGGATTGAAAGAAAAAATCAAGACCCAGGGGCTCCGCAATTCACTATTGGTTGCACCAATGCCAACCGCATCTACCTCGCAAATCCTGGGGTTCAATGAATGTATCGAACCAATCACAAGCAATATTTATAGTAGACGCACACTTGCAGGCGAGTTCATTATTGCAAATAAGTATTTAATGAATGATATGATAAACCTCGGATTATGGAATGAGAAAGTGAAAAACAATATTATATTGAATAACGGGAGTATCCAACAATTGGATATGGTGCCCGAAGAAATCCGTAATAAATATAAGACCGTATGGGAGATGCCGATGCGTAATCTTATTGATATGGCGGCAGACAGAGGTGCGTATATTTGTCAGAGCCAGAGCCTGAATTTATGGGTAGAAGACCCTAATTATAATCGATTGTCATCGATGCATTTTTATGCTTGGCAGAAAGGATTGAAGACCGGGATTTATTATTTACGCCGCCGCGGAGCACATAAAGCCCAACAATTCACCATTGAAGTGGAAAATAAGAAAAAGGTGATTGAAAAAAGCGAAGAAGTCTGTGAAATGTGTAGTGCATAGACGCACACACCGCAACCTACCCCCATACATCGCCTAACAATCCAATATATAATATATATAATATTACATATTGATACACATACATACACACACCTATATAGAAGTCAATAGCCATTCAAATTGTTTATCTGTGATTGGTTTATGCATTTTCAGTTTCATAAAACAACGTAGACAAACAATAACATCCACCAACGAATTATGTAACCCTTTTGGCGGGTCGTAATGGAATATTTTCTGATACAATTCACTCAACTTTGGGAACTTTTTACGCATTTTTTCTTGTTTAGGTGGTTCACTAGATGCACTAATAATCGAGTCAACGCTACCACTCCGACATCTGACTTTGGGTTCTTCGTCATATTTGACCAGAATATTGCAGAAATCAACGCTTTCTTTCATAGTGCAATAATGCCGGATACCTCGTAATAACATTTGCATAGGGTCAAATAGCAGACCTATATTCACTGCCTTATATTTGAGAGCTTCAATATTGCGCTCTATTTCGCCCTGGATAACTTGGCTGTCAAATTCATAATTATGGGCAACAACGCAGTCGCATTGTATAAAATCATTGTAGAAATCCAATAAACAATCTGTTATGGCCTTACCACTTCGACATTTCTCGCGGGTAATACCAGTTAATCCAGTAATAAACTCGCTTATTTCCACTGTCTCGGCAACATTAATATAGTTGTTATAGACAATATCGCATTCACTGGTTTTGCAGTTATATACAATATAGGAGAGTTGTAGGATATATGGCATATTGGCGACCCCTCCAGGCTCGCCCTTTTTAGGTAGCAATTTGTTGGTCTCGACATCAATAACCATAATTTTATTATGCCCGGTTGGTTTCATAGTAGAGGTCGTTTTCTTATTTCCAGTATTGGTTTTTTTATACACTAGCATTTTTTTCATATTTATTAGTAATAAATAGTAACTATTATTTATTACCTTTATCAAATGATGTAATTATTCTATTCAATTTTATTGCCTTAAAAGATATAAACACAACTCTATATTAATAGTATTACACGTTTTATAAAATGACAATCACATATATAACATCGCTCATATATACCCAAAAAAATGAAAACATTGGAGACCTTTTGGCACATTTTATTAATTTTGCATCTTCGGGTCTCAAAATAATATTATTCATCAATGACAACCACGACACTTCTATCTTCGAACACTTCGAAAATATTAAAATAATCAAATGGTCTGGCGGGCTCCACTCCACACAGGTATGGACATCTATTATAAATAATGAGATCGAGTATGCACTCCCAGATAATAGAAACATAGAAAAAGATACCCTCGAATTCATAATGAATGGACACGCAAAATACCAGTTTATTATGCAGGTAATAGAGACCAAGATGTGGAATACAACCCATTATGCTTGGATAGATTTCAATTTATTCCATTTGTTTAAACAGAAAACAGAGACCATCAATTATTTAAAATGGTTGGACCAGCTACAATTGAACGATGTATTCATCACACTCCCTGGATGTTGGTCTGCATTAGACAAGGAAAAACTGGGGGATATAATGAATAGTGTTCATTGGCGCTTTTGTGGCGGATTTATGTTAGGCGATTATTTCACAATGTTTCAGACAGCAATGAAATATAATAAGATGATTGTAGAATTTGTAGAGACCCATAAAAAGTTGGTCTGGGATTTTAATATGCTTGCTTATATGGAGACATTTTGTGAATGGTCTCCACAATGGTATCGCGCGGACCATAATGATAGTATAGTCTTGATATCCGCGGATTTATATACGCGCCCGCTCACTGAAATCTCGCAAAAAATCGTGTATGATTATCCACAAATCCCTGATTATTTGCCTGCATCCGCCTCCTATTTATATTATAATGAAAAACACTGGATAAATACCAGATACGTGAATTATTGGATTTATCCGGCTGGTGCATATCATTTCAATAATCCAGAAAAACTGATTGAAAATAAGAATGTGCTCAGTGAATTAGATGAACTAACAATGACACCGATTTCATACAAAACAGTGGATGAACACGTCGGACTGCCAGTAGTCAAGGGTATTTCTGCGGGTCTAGAGGATATTCGTTTGTTTGAATGGGGCGGCGGCGTGAAATACATTGCAACGAGTGTCGGGTTTTCACCGAATGGTAGAAGCACGATGATAATGGGGGATTATAATATTGAGACCGGGGAGATAAATGGTGGCGTGCCAATCCAGTCGCCAAATCAGGACAGCTGGGCAGAGAAGAACTGGATACCGATTGTTAAGAAGAAGGAAGTCATATTTGGGGATGGCGAGTTGAAAGAAATGGATGAACTGATGTTTATATATAAATGGTATCCGTTGGAGGTGGGGGTGATTGAAGATGGCGGGACAAATGGATATACAAAGAGACTGAGAATAGTAGACAGGGTATATCCGGATAATGCTATATTTAGTAAAATCCGCGGGTCAACAATGTTTGAAGAAGTGGATGAGGGGCTTCTTGGATTGGTGCATTATAGCGAAGAACATAGCCCTAGACATTATTATCATATGATGATTTTGTTGGATAAGGAGACATTTGAGGTGAAGAAATATAGTGAGCCATTTTGTTTTGAGAAATTAGGAATAGAGTTTTGTATAGGGTTTACGGTGCAGGAATGGGAAGATGAGATAGATAATGAATATGTATTTTGGATATCGAGACACGATAGAGACCCAATTACACTGTTTGTAAAATGCAATAGTATACATCTTTTCTCAAAGGCGAATAGGTAGAATAGGAATAAAGAAGAATAGGAATAAAAATATATAGAAATATAGTATATGAAAATAGTATAATAGAATGGAAAATAGTAGTAATGATAATATTGAAGAGGAAAATAAAGGTAATTATATTGATACTGAAGACAATGTATATATAACTGACAATGACAATGACAATGACAATGACAATGACAATGACAGTTATTATAATACAGAAGAAATATATGAGGCAGATGGAGGAGAAGAACACCAAAAAATACCTAAACGAAATCTAGCGAGTGAGTGTGATAGTATAATTAATATGTACAAGAATATGTCAGGTTTTGAAACAAATAATGTTGAAATAATAATAGATAATAAAAAAGCTGAAATAAAATTATATAAAGATATTAATAATCCTATCAAAGATGGCGAAGGAAGCTATACCGCAACTGTTATATTTAATAGTGTAGAAACTGATAAAAACACATACAATCACTGTGTATCAACTAAATATTCCTCAATTCAATCTAATACAGATAATTTGACAGATTTTGGACATAATATAAATGATAATACGTTGGGAGACTATTTTAAAATAAAAGATCCCATCTCCAATAGTATTACCAGCATAATTGGTTCGGCTTCAACTATTGGCGATACAGGTGCAATAGTGTCAAATCAAATTTATAATACTATTTTACTATTAATATTATTGAATAATGAAAAATATTTTTTTAAAAAAAAATGGGACACATATATAAATCAAAATAATAACATTAGTAATGAATTAAAAAATATAGAACTTATAAATATAAATGATATAACTAATAGATTTATAAATACAATTAATGAAGGCCTTAATAATATAACGCAAACTAATGTTGAAAAAGAAGAATTTAATAAACTTACAGAAAAAGAAAAAGATTTTGCCAAAACGGAAACAGGCAATATAACTACACTTTTTAGAGACACACACGTAAAGCCTGTTTATAATAAAAAACGTTCTGATTTTATTCAAAAAGAAATCAATAAATTTATGAATTTATATCCATATTATCACAATCAGTTTATTATATTAAAAGAAAGTCTAAATGTAGTTTTGCCTACATTGCTATTGGGAAAATTTCATAAAAACAATATACATACAATGTATTTTAAATACATAAAAAAAATAAAATACGACCCTTCTATAAATACCAATAAAGTTGATACAGATACACACGTTTTTGATATATCAAACAATTATTGTATTAATGAAGATGACGTTATTAACCACTCAGAAAATCCTAGTATATTTAATTATATAGAAATACCGCCAGAAGAACCTAAACAAGATAATAATATTATTCGGTCAAAAGAAACATCAAGAGATTTGACCGATAACGAGGTTAATGACCAAATCATAAAGATGTTTTCTAAAAAACCAACAAAACCAATATTACCGCCTATCAGCAGTAAATCCCAAATAAATAAATCCCTGTAAAAATGCATATAAATATTATTATTTATAGTAATAATAATATCTGAAAATTACATATGAAATATATATTAGCGAATATTAGAATACCTATTGAAATAACTGATACTGGTAATACAAAACCTCTATTATCTCGCAGTTCTATCGAAGTATTTAATTGCACTGAACTTCCGCCAGAAAACCCGAATTATTCAAAGGATATTGCTAATAAAATCAGTTCATTTTTAAATGGGGTCTCAATTCATAATACTCAGCCACCCGAACCCAAACCCGAACCCGAACCCGAACCCGAACCCGAACCCGAACCCGAACTAGAGGCAGAACCCGAACCCGAACCCGAACCCGAACTAGAGGCAGAACCTGAACCTGAACCAGAACCACCACAACTCACAGTATTAAAAGAGGAAATCCAGCAAGGCGGAAAAAGGTCTCAAAATATCAGTTTCAAAAGATATAAAAAAAATAATCACCGAAAAACGAGTAAACGCCGTCAAGCATCTATTCAAATTGAGGACGTTGATTTTGAAGAGGGGTGAAAGGTGCAGGTATAATCATTGGTGTGCGTTCAGCCACATTAATACTTTGTATATATTTCAATTGAACAACAGGGTCTGCCTTTGGATTAACTAAATTGGTCGACCCAACACCCCATAAATAGCTCTCTACATCTGCATAATTATGTGATAAGTTCATACTTCCGCATTTACCAGGAAGGAGACCATTGCCGGCAAAATGGGTTTGGTATGCTTGTCCACTCGCGCCATTTGAATAAATGACACTGTCGAATTGTCTGGAAAAGGCGGTTTGTTCAGAGGCATAGTTGCCAGGTGTATTTTTACTTCGTGTTGATGCCATTTTATCGTGTCTAAACTATTATTTGTATATTATATTATAATATACAAAGACATTATCTTTTCTCCAATTTCTCCTTCAATTGAATATAAAAAGGGCAGGTCTCGCCAAATTGTTCGGGATAATCTAAAAAGATACATAAACACGCGTGCATCAAATAAAAATAATCATAGCTGAATAATACAGCGAGACCTATTTCGCGATTAATAGACATCATTTTTGCTGCCGCTAAATCGTATACCACCTGAAATAGAGGATTGTATTTTGTATTTAAATAAATAGTATCGAGTATATTCATCATAGTTTCATCATCATACAGCATTTCATCATAGGTCTCATCATCTAAATCATATTTGGATAGTTCGCTTTCTTGGGTCTCACATTTTTGATAAAAAGTGCGTCTCAGGGTATCACGATATTGTTTATTAGTGGTATATTCAATATAGGGGGAGGTTGTATTATAGTTCATATTGTATTTGATATAATATGAATTGTAGTGGGTTTATATGAGTTTTTGGTAGAATATTTATTATAATTTCGATTTATTGGTCTTGCGTTTTCCACCGGTAGATATAGCAGTACTTGGAGCATCTAATGGTAAAGTTGTAGTTTTTGCAGTAGTTTCGGTCGCAATAGAATTACTTGATACATCTATAACTGGAATTTCATTTGCAGCAATATTGTTACTAGTTGCGTCAATCATTGTAGAAGTAGTTTCAACGGGTGCATCAATTTTACTATTATCTTTTTCATTTTTGTTCTTTTTTTGTTTTTTTTGCGTTTTATTTTTTTTAATAATTGTTTTTATTTGAGTTAATTGTTTAATGGTCTTGTCATTTTTCTTTTTCAAATTATTCAAATCCATTCTGTAGGATAAATATATAATATAATAAGAAATCAGCTTATCATTATTTCAACAAAGGTCTCAAATGTCTAAATAAAACAAGAATATTTTATTTACTTAGTTCTAAACTATTATTTATTATATGGATTATAGTTCATATTGTATTTGATATAATATGAATTATTGTGGGGGTTATATGAGTTTTTAATAGAATATTTATTCGACGGTTTCGGCTTCATCCATTTTGTCCATCTTTCCCTTCTTGGATTTCTTAGACTTCTTGGATTTCTTGGTCTTGCGTTTTCCGCCAGGAGTAGGAGCGGCAGGTGCAGGAGGTTTGGCTTCAGTAGCAATGACAGGGGCAGTCATTGTATTTCCGGATATATCAGTCATTGTATTTCCGGATATATCAGTCATTGTATTTCCGGATATATCAATAGCACCAGTTTTAATAGTGTCATCTTGTTTACCGCCCTTCTTTTCCTTCTTGCTCTTCTTTTCCTTCTTTTGGGTCTTGTTTTTACCGCCCTTAATAATCGACTTTATTTGAGTTAATTGTTTGAGGGTCTCGTCAACCTTCTTTTCCAAACTATTCAAATCCATTCTATAGATTAAATATATAATATAGTAAGAAATTATATATTGATTATCTTTATTTGTTTAAAAGCTTCTATCCATTGGTCTATGTTCCTTTTTCAAATTCTCGTCATTGGCCATATAACGACTATTAACACCACCACGAACCCACCCTTCTAAAGCGGCTTCTTCTACCCAATTCTTTGGATCATTTACACGGGCGGTCATCTGGTCATCACTTGCATATGTTCTGTAGTCAGACATAGTCTTATCAGCAAGTGTGGCAACACTTTTACGGTCGGTAATCATTTCTCCGTGTAAAAGTTGGCTTTCAACATCAGGATTGCAAGACCCACGACCTAAATATGGAACAGTTGCAAATGGGCGTTGGAATAATTGGAGTTTTTCTAAAGCACGAGTTTGTTCTTTCTTAATCATTAATAACGAATCGAAATCAACAACACTTCCGTTTAATCCAGTTCCACGAGCAGTCCCGGAAAACATAATATTTGGTTGTTGTGTGGCAAAATCAACGTGTGATGAGAGACCAACACCGCTATTAAAACCAGAAAGCATATATTCACTATATTTAGAATTGGCAACAGTGCGTTGTGTGTTATCGGTTGAGTCTAACCCAATTCTTCCCATATTTTCGAATGTGTAATTAAATGACATAGTTAATTTATATAATCTAATAATATTTTAATTTTCATAGCCTTACCCACAAAACATAGTTTATGCAATTGTATGACGATGAAGATTTCGTGCTAAAGCAAATGCGTTTCCTTCTTTTGAAGAGACCATAGACCCATAACAGAAATCCAAAAATGCTTTCTGGTCATTCGGGATAGTAGTTGCTGGATTACTATAAAAAGGTCTCAACGATTGTTCAAAAGTAATTTCATCACCGAGGTCTCTAAATATTTTATTCTCAATACCTGGAAAGTCTGGGTAAGAATTGATAACCATTTGTTTGGCCTGGCCCACAATATCAGCAGATACAAGAGGATTATTTGCAGGTGCAGCAGGTTTCTTGTTAGGATTATCAGTATAGTCAGTCATCATAACATTGGAAAATGGGTTCATAGGAGTTGGCTCGTCAAAAACAGTTGCTGGGTCTGGAATAGGCACACCCTTATTATTATATGTTGCAACCATTGCATCTTCAAACCCTTCTTTTGTTTTTTCTAAATCTATTTTTTGAGCCTCGAATTTCTCCTTTTCTCCAATCTGAAAACGATACAATAAGAAAATGGATGTTAAAATAATAATAGCAATAATAGGTAGACGTATATTATATGTTGCAATAAACCCCACAACAGCTAGAACAATAATTAGACGCGATATAGCATTCATTTTTTGTTCATATGTCATTGTCTCAGTAGGAAAGAATTCAAATATATATTTTTGGTTCAACAACACGTTCGGGTCATTAGACCAAAATTTTGGTTCATCTTTTTGTTGTTCATTGTTATTTTGTATTTCGGACATTATATAGTATATATAATTGGTGATATATATTATATGCAGTTATAATTATGTTATGGATAACGTGCTAACTTCTTTTTTCTAAATATTTTTCTTCCTGTTATTCATATTCTTTTCTTAATACACTTATCATCCACTTGCATTGTATCGCATTTGGTCTCCTCAGGAATAATCTGCAACACACACTTCGATTTTTCGCCAAATAATGGCTCGGTGCATCCTAATTCACTGGACACTTTCTTCGACTTCGTCGTCGTCTTCATTGTTTTTCGCTTATATGTAACCATCGCAGAAATAGGCAGACTGCAACGTGCTCTAAAATTCTCATATAACTCCCGAACATCATCATAAGATAACCCCGATTTCTTGCCTAACATAGTATTTATCAGTTCGTGGAGCTTATATATATATAATGAAAATGTATCACGGCTTGTCATTGCTGCCATTGTTAGTGGCAATTTCTTAAAATTCTTTTTCAGGTTCTTTCGGCATTTACCGCACGGCAAAACATTGCGAAGAGATAAGACAAAATCCCTGTATTGATGTTTTTGGTTGGTAGTCGGTTCAACTGGATAATTAAAGCTCATTGTATGCAAAAAATGCCACATTGGAGGACCCCATATACTGGTCTTCATACCATCCCCGCTGTGATAATCTGCATCACTGTATACTTTTTTCGTTTTTCTATGTTTCTTAGAATTTTCCATATTTTATTATATCATTTACTATAGAATATGGAAAGACATTTTATTGTGTTCAACGATTTATGCGCCCGACACATATTGAACGAATTGTTCTAAAGAATTCTTGGTTATTTTTGCATCAAAATCATAGCGCTTCTTATTCTTGAATGCAATAACAGTAGGATATGCCTCTATCTTGTATTCGCTTATAACAGCAGCTATTTGGGTATCTTCATTATTAGTGCAATTCGTTCCGTCATATGTGCAATTCACAAACCATCCATTTACTTCTTTGCCGTTATATTCTCTGCAAAATGCCTGCCATTCAGGGAGTGCTTTTTTACAGTGTGGGCACCAGTCAACGTGAAACATCTTGATTTCAACGATTTTATTATTACTATTTTTGTTGGCAACATCACTGAAATCGCTGCCACTTTGATTTATCTTTTTAGTAGAAGCCTTGTAAGCATATACGGAAACAATTATAAAAACTATGAAAACGATAACGACACTTATAATAAAATAATAAGGTCTCAATTTCATATTTAAATATTCAACTAGAGTAGGCATTTTATCTGGTTTTTATGATTATATAATACACCCATATAATAAAATAATAGAATTCCTACGAATTACCAGTTATCTCAGCCACACAGTCCACTCCATCTTGTATTAGTTTCACCCGCATCTTCTCGTCATTTGTTGCTAAATAAATTGAATAAATATCCATCAGTGGTATTTTAATATAGAAATTGTGTTTTATATTATATGTTGCACTATGATATCCATTCAATTTAATAACCATTTTATCTATTAATTTTGCAACATAATCGAATAAACTGAATTCCTGGGTCTCGCTCTTTTCTATTTTAACACTATAATCTCCTGCAATTCCCATTGTAGCGTCTTCTTCGCAATAATACTCTACACATTGTTTAAGTGGATAATTTTGGACAATCCCTCCATCTAAATAGACATCTTGTGTGGCACTATCAGTGAAAGGGCAGAATAAGAGTGGAAGACAGCACGAACAATAGATAGCATCTATTACTTTCCAATGTGGGTGTGTAGTATGAGATATATCAACGAGTTCGAGGGTCTCGTATTTGGTCGCAAATAAGTGCAGGTCTATTTGTGTGGTCTCAAATAGTTCAAACATAGTTATATCTATTGGTATATCGCGCGCATTAACCAGTGGTTTAAACATTTCTATGACAACAGATTTATCAAGCATACCTTTATTTTGATAGCTATTTATAATGGTCTCGAGATTTATTTTAAATAACGTTTGCCACGGGCGTTTTACAAAATATTGTTCGATGGTCTCCCAGTCATATTTTAGACAGAGTATAAATGCTAGAAAAGAACCTGCAGATGTGGCCCATACACTAGCGAGGTTGTCGTAATTCCATAGTCCACGCTCATATGTGGTCTTGAGAACTCCGAGTTGATTGAAACATATAATACCGCCGCCTGATAGAACAATATGTTTTATGGGGGTTGTTGTGGTTGCTGTCATTGCTATAATAATAGGTTTCTATATTTTTATATGAGTTTGTGCGGGATTTTTATTTTATGCTTTATATCATATATATAACGCATATGGCGTATTTTTTGGGCGTCGATGAAGACGATAATTATAGAAAGATGAATATAGATGACCTGTATGAGAAACAAAAACAGAAAGACCTGAAACAAGTCAATATATTCAATAAAATACTTAATCGCATACACACCAGGATTACAGTTACAAATAGGTCTAAACCTGCGGATAAACATATATGGTTCAATGTGCCGGAATATATATTTGGCGAACCGGTATATGATAAAGGCGAATGTTTAGGATATGTTATTGCAAAGTTGGAAGAAAACGGCTTCTATATTCGATATGTGCATCCAAACACACTGTTTATTTCGTGGCAGAACTGGGTCCCGACATATGTTCGTAATGAGATAAAGAAGAAACGCGGGATTATATTGGATGAGAAGGGAAATGTGGTCGAGGTGGTCGGTGATAATGAAGACGGTGATTTGACTAATAAGTTGTTGAATGATAGCCGTAATCCAGATGCAAATAAGAAGCCACAGAAACAATATACACCGATTGATAATTATAAGCCTACGGGTAATTTAGTGTATAATAAGGATTTATTTGAGAAATTAGAAAAGAAGGTAGTTTTTGACCCATATACAACGAAAAATAAATAGATGTGTGATATGATTATTTTCTGGATTTGCGGGTTTTTCTTTTTTGAATTCGAGACCTTTTTGATTTCTTGTTTTTATTGGTTTTCTTGTTGAGACCTTTTTTGCCTCCGACAATGGTTGTGTTAGCTGGCGGTGGAGGTGGTGGTAAGAGAGTATCAGTTGTTTGAACATTGTTTGTATCAGAGATTACTGTATTTATTTTGTACCGGTGAAGATTTAAATCCGCACCCGGTAAAGGTGCGGTAGTTAAATCTGTAACCGGTAACTTAGTTGAAGAATTATCCGCTGTGCGGATATTATTCTTCAACGCCGTGAACTTGGTCTCAATATTATTTTTAAAAGTTTTAGTATCTGATGCATATGATTGTTGGAGACCTATTCTGATATCACTATTTTTTTCAAGTAATTTGAGTAAATATCGTTTAACCATATATTGTTCATTATTTGTTAGGGTCTCAATATGTTTTTCTAAAAAGGCTTTTAAATTAGGAATAATAGGTTCTGTTATTTTTTTATATATCAGGTCTGTATGTTCTTTTTTATCCAATACAGATTTAATAGACTGTTCAATTATATATAAAATATCTTTATTAACTACTTCCCCGGTAGTATCCTTTGGAAAAAAATCCAATATTTTAGCAATCTCTCGGGTATCATTTGGAATAGCCTCGGTATCAATACTTTCTGGTTTTTCAGCGTCTACCTTGGTCTCATTAGACGCATTATCCACTACACCTGGCTTAGTCTTAGTATCACTAGGTGCCACAACATTGGCTATATCACCTACATTGGAGACAGTGTCACCTATATTAGAGGCATTTGATAAAACAGACCCCACCATATCTGTAACACCATCACCACCCGATTGGTTTAGTGGGTTTATGTTACTACTAAAAACATCAACTATATTTTCCGAATTACTGTTTTGTAATATAGCCTCAAGCTCTTCATTATCTAATTTTGAGACCAATATTTGGAACAACGATTTTTCTACACTTTGGTCTGCAACAATAGAGTCCAGTATTTTAGTAATAATAAAATTGTTTATGTTTTCTTCCAGAACACCTTTATTATCGGTGATATTATTCAATACATTTGCCAATGATTTTTGAAAAAGGTCTCCAATAGCACCTTCATATTTTTTAATGATTTTATCTATTTTTTTTTTCGCTTCATCTTCAGCAGCGTCAGTATTATATGATTTCAATTCTTTTGGTTTTTCTTGGCTACCTAATGCACCCATAACACTAGATAATGCACCACTATTTAATGCTTGTTTTATTAATGCGCTCATTTAGTTTATTCTTATAGTATTATTACAAAAAAACTATAGAAAATTGATTGCTAAACCTAATAAAAATAATAAGTATAAATCAGATAAAAAGAATATAATACACAATATAGACCTTTATAGATTTTCATAAGAGAATAATGGAAATTGCTGAACGAAAACTCGAATTACAAAGAACAAAAAAGAATAAAAAATGGCTATCAACTGAAGAAAAGAATAAGCTATGGAAAGTATTTGATACCGAACTACAGGAAAAGAAAGCGAGTGTAGAATGTGTATATCAAACTGCACGTGAGAAAGACTTATGTGGTGCTTGCAACTCGATACTAATGATAATGGAGGACGGATTTCCTACTTGCACAAACAGCAAATGCGGCATTATATACAAAAACACACTAGACTACTCACCTGAATGGCGGTTTTATGGCGCGGAAGACAAAAACACAGCCAATCCAACCAGATGCGGTAATCCAATAAATCCTTTATTAGCCGAGTCGTCAATGGGGTGTAAAGTGGTATGTTCATCTAAAGCGTCATATGAAATGAAGAAAATCCGCAAGTGGACAGAATGGCAGTCAATGCCGCATAAAGAGAAATCGCTGTATGAGGAGTTCCAGTATATAACGATTATGGCGCAAAATGCAAATATACCCAAAATATTTATAGACGATGCTATGTCAATACACAAGGATATTTCCGAACAAAAAATGTTTCGCGGATTAAATCGTGACGGTATTAAAGCAGCATCGATTTATTTATCTTGTAGATTAAACGGATGTCCCCGAACAGCATTCGAAATTGCAGAAATATTTAATTTAGACAAAACAAGCACTACAGAAGGTTGTTCAACGGCTGTTACTATATTACAGAGCATAGAGAGAAATCATCAACAGACTGACCAGAGTGATTTATGTATAACAACGCCTAGTTTATTTATTGAGAGGTATTGTAGCAAGTTGAATATACCTAGTAAACTAATAATGTTGAGTAAGTTTATTGCAAAGAAGGTGGAGGACCAGGATATAATATCGGATAATACACCACAGGCAATTTCAGCTGGTATTGTGTTTCTGATTAGCCAGGTATGTAATTTGAATATATCGAAGAATGATATTAAACAAATATGTGGCGTGAGTGAGGTAACAATAAATAAATGTTTTAAGAAACTGGATGCGATTAAAGAGGATTTAATACCAAGCTGTATATTTGAAGAATATAATTAAGGAAAAAATGTAATATGTATAAAAAATATAAAAAACAATATATGTAAATTATATATTGTTTTTAATGGAGCAAGAAGCACCCGAACTAATTATTGAAGAGCATATTGAACAAGAGCCTAGTGAACAGGTCTCGGTAGATACATCCGAACCAGTTGTTGAAGAGACCACTGAACAAGTCACTGAACCTGTTGTCGAAGAGACCACTGAACAAGTCACTGAAACTGTTGTCGAAGAGGCCACCGTACCAGTTGT
>JACCED012278279.1_pt1 | contig 14799 bp, 15 predicted proteins | sample 7455021 | NCBI WGS metagenome assembly JACCED01 (sample SAMN15323456, study PRJNA562643) | freshwater metagenome | isolation source: river surface water | place: USA:Blue River Watershed | collected 2017-08-19 | reverse complement strand
TAAGACCGAGCCGCTCAACCGCTTCCTGCGCAAGATCCCCCAACAGCGCTTCGAGCCCGCCCTCGGCCCTGCGACGCTCTGTGGCGTAGCGGTCGAGACGGACGATGCCACGGGTCTGGCGCGGTTTGTCTCCCCGGTCCGGCTGGGCGGGCGGCTGGCGCAGGTGGCGCCGGAGGGGTGGAGCCTTTGAATTCCAAGCGTGGCCGACTATAAGGCCGCCATCCAAGTTTTCACGCCTGCGGGCGCTCAAGAGCGGGACGGACCATGGCAGGTCATAGCCAGTTCAAAAACATTATGCATAAGAAGGGCAAGCAGGACGCCCTGCGATCCAAGCTCTTCTCCAAGCTCGCACGCGAAATCACGGTGGCCGCCAAGCTCGGCATGCCTGATCCGGCTATGAACCCGCGACTGCGTCTGGCCGTGCAGGCCGCGCGTGCGGAAAATATGCCGAAGGACAATATCGAGCGCGCCATCAAGAAGGCGTCTGGCGGCGATAGCGAGAATTATGATGAGGTCCGCTATGAGGGCTATGCGCCCGGCGGTGTTGCGGTCATCATCGAAGCACTCACCGACAATCGCAACCGCACGGCGGGCGAAGTGCGCTCTTACTTCACCAAGGCTGGCGGCTCGCTTGCAGAAACCGGCGCGGTCTCCTTCATGTTCGACCATGTGGGCTCGATCGAATATCCGCTCAGCGTCGGGTCTGAAGATGCCGTCATGGAAGCTGCTATCGAGGCTGGCGCTGACGATGTCGTGACGGGTGAAGAGACTTACGAGATCTTCACCTCGCTCGAAGCTTTCTCGGAAGCCAGCAAGGCATTGGAAGCGAAGTTCGGCGAAGCCAAGAAAGCCAAGCTCATCTGGAAGCCGCAAAACACCATCGCAGTGGATGATGAGGCTGGCGAAAAAATCCTGAAGCTCATCGGCAATCTCGAAGACAATGACGACGTGCAAAATGTCTTCGCGAATTTCGAGATTTCGGATGCGTTGATGGCGAAGCTGGGCGGTTGATCAAGCGTCCAGCTTTGCGCGAATGTCTTTGGGAATTCGTGCCGGGCGGCTGTCGGCGATACAGGCGATGCGCACGCTGGCGGTGACGAGCACCTCCTCACCGCGCAGCACGCGCTGATCAAGATCAAGCGTTGCGCCGCCAATGTTGCGGGTGGTCGTCTCGATGGTGAGGTCATCATCCATGCGCGCGGGTTTCAGATAATCAATCTGCATGGCGCGTACGGCGAAGCCGAAATCAAGGCCCGCTTGTTCAATGCCCAAAGCACGCAGCATTTCTGTGCGACCGCGTTCCATGAAGCGCAGGTAAGAGGCGTGATAGACCACGCCTGAAAAATCCGTGTCTTCGTAATAGACGCGCACGGAAAAGCGATGCGGCTTCACGGCTCGTCCCCATCATTGAAGAGGCCGAATTGTGCAGCATCGCGGCGCGGTTCCGGCAGGCCGAGATGGCGGAAGGCTGCGGCTGTCAGCAAACGACCGCGTGGCGTTCTCTGCAAGAAGCCCTGTTGCAGCAGATAGGGCTCTATAATGTCTTCGATGGCATCGCGCGGTTCGGAGAGTGCTGCAGCAATGGTTTCGATGCCAACCGGGCCGCCGCCGAAATTCACCGCCACCATGTCGAGATAGCGTCTGTCCATGATGTCGAGGCCGATTGGGTCCACATCGAGCTGGCGCAAAGCGCGGTCTGCGACTTCGCGCGTCACCTGCGGGTCTTTGTCCACGATGGCAAAGTCGCGGACGCGCCGCAGCAAGCGGCCTGCAATGCGCGGTGTGCCACGCGAGCGGCGTGCAATCTCATTCGCGCCGTCCTGTGACATCGGGATGTTGAGCACACGCGCGCCACGCGCGACGATCTTTTCAAGCTCTTCGACCGTGTAGAAATTCATGCGGATCGGAATGCCGAAACGGTCGAGCAAAGGCGTGGTCAGCAGGCCGGCGCGGGTGGTGGCACCCACAAGGGTGAATTTCGCCAGGTCGATTTTAACAGAGCGTGCAGCAGGACCTTCGCCGATGATGAGATCGAGCTGAAAATCTTCCATCGCCGGATAGAGAATTTCTTCGACTGCAGGATTGAGGCGATGAATTTCGTCAATAAAGAGTACGTCACGCTCTTCAAGATTGGTGAGCTGCGCGGCAAGATCGCCTGCTTTGGCAATCACCGGACCGGAGGTCGAGCGGAAATTGACGCCGAGCTCCTTGGCGATGATTTGCGCCAGCGTGGTTTTGCCAAGGCCCGGTGGGCCGACAAGCAACACGTGATCGAGTGCCTCTTTGCGTGACTTTGCCGCTTCGATGAAGACGCGCAGATTTTTGCGCGCAGCTTCCTGCCCCGTGAAATCGTCGAGCGTCAGCGGACGAATGGAGGCGTCCACATCGTCTTCGCGTTTTTCACCGGAAAGCAGGCGGGGTCTTGGGTCACTCATGGCACAGCCGGGCTGGAATCACTTGATAGGCGCTGAGCTTACCCTTTTTTGAAGAGGCGCGCTTGTCAGCGGCAGCAGCACTGCTAGGCTTGGCTGATTGCTCAGTCGTTTTCAGAGAAAGGTTTTTCAAGATGCGGGTCATCCCGCTTACCCCGTCCGCCGCTGTTTGAGCTCCAAGGGCCGGACGACCCCCGACAGCTTTCGGCCACGCCCAAAGACGCGCTCCGAGCCATTCTGACAGGTGGCGAGGAAATCCCAAGCGGACAGAAAGGGGGACTGCCGTGATGCAGAACGAGATGGTTCTTGTGATTCTCATGATGGCGCACCTGATTGTGATCCTCGCCCGTAGGTGAGCTCACTGAGGTCCGTCTGAGACAAAGGATCGGGACAGGGGATCTGTGTCGGGCGGTTCCCCTGTTTTATCAAACAGAAAGCCCCGAAGGCTGACAGTCCTTCGGGGCTGGGAATGCTCATGATACATGAACGAGAACTGCAGTGTGTATCGGAAGCAGTCTCTCGTCAAGATTTTGCAGCTGCATCGGTCTAGATCTGTCGCGCCAGCATGTTGTCGTCACTGCGCCAGTTCCTTCAAGCCGCGCCTGATCAGGGCTGATGTTTCTGCATTCTCGCCAAGCTCTTTCAAACTGGCTGCGACTGCAGCCGCGGCTTGCGGTCTGCCATAGCCCAGATTGACGAGAGCTGAGATTGCATCTTGCACGGGCTTGGGCGCTGTCTTGGATTCGTCTTCACCTGCCAGCCGCACAACAGCTGGATCAATGCTCGCGAAAGCAGGTGCCTTGTCTTTCAATTCTGAGACGATGCGTTGCGCGAGTTTGGGGCCAACGCCCGGCGCGCGGCCCACCATCGCCTTGTCTTGTGTGGCAAGTGCGGTTGCGAGTTCGCTTGGCGAAAGCACGCCCAGAATCGCGAGAGCGACTTTCGCGCCCACGCCCTGCACGCTTTGCAGCAGACGGAACCAGTCTCGCTCGGCATCAGAGGCAAAGCCGTAGAGCCTGATCGCATCTTCGCGCACATGGGTTTCGATGGAGAGGTGCGCCGCTTCGCCTGCTGGCGGCAGTTTTTGCAGTGTGCGCGAGGAACATTGCACCACATAGCCGACGCCTTGCACGTCGAGGATCACAAAATCCTCGCCATAGCTGTCGATGATGCCTTTGAGCTTGCCGATCATGATCTGCCGCCGATTCGAATGGTGCTCAGTTTACATGATCAGGCAGGTTTCAGCACATCGCGGCGGCGCATCAGGATGAGCGCGAGGATCGCCATATTGACGAGGTTCCACAGTGCGCCATTGAAGAAGGCGGCGCGATAGCTGCCCGTCCAGTCGAAGATCGCGCCCGACATCCAGCCGCCAAAGCCCATGCCCAGCACCGTCGCCATGATGACGAGGCCGATATAGGACCCGGCTTTCGAGCCGGGGAAATATTCGCGCACGATGACCGCATACATTGGGATGATGCCGCCCTGAAACAGTCCGAAAAGGGCGGAGATGAGGAAGATCGACGTGAGGCCATCGTAAAGCGTGTAAAGGAAGAGCGCGACGGCCTGCATGGTGGTGCCGATGAGGATCGTCACCAAGCCGCCAACGCGGTCAGCCAAAGCGCCTGACGCGATGCGGCTGATGATGCCGAGCGCCAGGGTCATGGACACAATCTGTGCGCCGCGTGCAGGGCCATAGCCAAGGTCAGCGCAATAAGCGACCAAATGCACTTGTGGCATGGCCATGGCGGCGCAACAGGTAAAGCCTGCGGCAATCAGCATGATGAGCAGCGGCTTTTGGGGAATGGCAATCTCGCCGCGCAGGGGCTTTGGCATGGCCTTGCTGCCGCTACCTGCGGGCGGGCGTGCGCGCAGGGCCCAGGCAAGTGGCATCAGCGTGATGAGCGAGATCATGGCAATGACGTCATGCGTGCCGCGCCAGCCGATATTTTCAACCATGCTCTGGATGAGCGTGGGCCAGATCGTGCCTGCAATATAGTTGCCGCTGGAGACGATGGTGACCGCAAGGCCGCGTCGTTTTTCAAACCAGTAGGAGATATCCGACAGCATCGGCGCGAAGGACGTCGAGGCGCCAAAGCCCAGCAGCACCATGGAGAGTGTGAATTGGGTGAAGCTTGTCGCGATGGCCGAGAAGGCATAACCCGCCACAATGCAGACGGCGCTAACCAGACAGGGCACCAGCACCCCGAAACGGTCCATCAGCGCGCCCATGACCACGCCTCCCAGACCGAAGCAGATCATGATGATGCTATAGGGGAGCGAAGCTTCCGCGCGTGTGATGCCGAAGTCGGCCTGGATCGCCGGCAAGGCGACCACATAAGACCAGAAGCCAATCGAGCCAAAGGTGCAGAAGCCGAGGCTGATGATGAGGCGACGCCAGGCCGCGCGGGAATCAATGAGGGAAGATGTCATGCCCTCAAGACTACACGCGGCTTCCCCTCAGTTGAAAGGAAAAGGCGGCGAGGCGGCGCAATAAAAGCCGATCATGCATTGGGGGCGATCGCGGGTGGGCACAAAGGCAGGGCGCCCGTAATAGCCTGACCAGCACATGCTCTCATGCCGGACATAGCGGTCATAAATGTCTGGCCCGGTTGAGAGAGTGACGGCGCCCCGGCTTGCAACGAGGCTAGCGGCCTGTTGGCAGGACATGGCGCGGGTGTCCGGGCGCTGGGCCAGCGCAGGACCCGTCAAAAGGAGGAGAATCAGGAAGGGGCGCATCATGGGGGTGCTCCATCTGTGCCTAATCAAGCAGCAATCACCGTTATTTAGATAGGCGTTCACCCGGCCTTAACCATGGCCGGGGCTTTAGTGGCTTTGATTATACAGGCTGCCTCGGCCCCCCGCGCCATGGCGAAGCCCCAGAAATGACGGAATTGGCGGCGAGGAACTTAGGTTCCAGCCGCCCAGATTCGAGGACTGAAGAATGAACCCTGCCGATCTCGCTTCGGGAGCCCTACCAGCGGAAGTGACCCTGTGGGGCATGTTCTGGGGCGCTCATTTTGTCGTCAAAGTGGTGATGCTCGGCCTGCTGGCGGCCTCGGTCTGGAGCTGGGCCATCATCATTGACAAGGCGCTGCTCTTCCGCCGCGTTCAGGGCGAAATGGACAGGTTTGAAGAGAGCTTCTGGTCGGGTAATTCGCTCGAAGACCTCTATCAATCTCTCGCGCAAGCCCCGACAAGCGGGATGAGTTCGCTCTTTGTCGCCGCCATGCGCGAATGGAAGCGTTCCTTCTCTGGCGCCACCTCCGCCTTCATGGGTTTGCAGGCGCGCATCGAGAAGGTGCTTGATGTGACGATTGCGCGTGAAGTGGAGCGGCTGGAGTCGCAGCTCCTCGTGCTCGCCTCCGTGGCCTCTGCTGGTCCTTTCGTCGGCCTGTTCGGCACGGTCTGGGGCATCATGACATCATTCCGCTCGATTGCAGCCTCGAAGAATACATCGCTCGCCGTTGTCGCCCCCGGTATTGCCGAAGCACTCTTTGCCACTGCAATTGGCCTGTTTGCGGCAATTCCCGCGCTCATCTTTTACAACATCCTCTCCGGCAAGGTGGCGCGCTCGCAAGCGCGGATGGAAAGCTTTGCCGACGAGTTCTCCTCCATTCTGTCTCGCCAGATTGATCAGCATGTGGCGAGCGAGCGCGACCGCGTCGCATAAAGGATTTCCGTCATGGGAATGTCGGTTGGCGCAGGTCAAAAATCAGGCGGACGACGCAGGCGCGGCGTACCGCGTTACGGGGCCATGGCTGAAATCAACATGACGCCGTTCATCGACGTCATGCTCGTTCTGCTCATCATTTTCATGGTGGCAGCGCCCTTGCTTGCAACCGGGGTGCCGATTGATCTGCCTGAAACAAAAGCGGCCGCTCTCAATATTGACCAAAAGCCACTCTCTGTTGCCGTTGATGAAAAGGGCGATGTCTTCGTCATGGACCAGCCCGTTCCCATCGAGCAGCTGGCAGAGCGGATTCAAAGTCTGGCGAAGGCTGGTTTTGATGAGCGCATCTATGTGCGCGGTTCGCGTCAGGTGAATTATGGCCGCGTGGCGCAAGTCATGTCCATCATTACTGGCGCGGGCTACAAGAAAGTTGCGCTCGTGACCGAGCAGGAAAAGAAGTGAGTTGATGTCGTGAAGGTCTCGGCGTCGGAGCCTGGTGTCATCATTTCAGCGGCTGTTCACGCAACAGCGCTTGCGATGACGCTTGTCAGCTTCTCGTCCACAAAGGCATTTCAGGATGCGCAGGAAGCGGTGCCGGTCGAGATCGTCACCGATGCGCAGATCAATGAAGTGATGCGCGGCGAGAAAGACGCCAAGGAGGTTCTGCCAACGCCTACACGCGCCGACAAGCAGGCGGAAGAGGAGGCGCGCAGGCCCAAGCCCACCAATGAAGCCAAGCGCGATGTGGCTCTCCCGCCCACCAGCGCCAAGCGTCTGCCCGATCCCGGCGAGGCCGATGAGAGCGAGCGCGTGCCCGCGCCTCCGCAGCGCGTGGCGGCCGCTCAGCCGGAGCCCGCCAAGCCGCTGCCCAAGCCCCCGGAACCGCCCAAGGTAGAGCCCAAGCCAGAGCCGCCCAAGCCCAATGCTGAAGCCATTGAGCCGCCAAAGCCACAGCAGAAGCCAAAAGAAGAGCCCAAGAAGGTCGAGGTGATGCCGCCGCCGCCCGCCAAGGTCGTGCGCCCGCAGCCAAAGGAAGAACCAAAGCCGCCGAAGGTCGAGCAACTTGATCGCAAGGCGCTCGCCAATCTGCTCGACAAGATGCCCGATAACAAAGCGGGGGCGAAGCCGAAATCCGGCGAAGAAATGCCCAAGACCAAGTTCGACTCCAACGCGGTGTCGAGCTTGCTCTCGCGTGAGGCGCCCAGCCAGCGCGCATCAACATCGCGCACGCCCGGCCAGCAAGCATCGCTGGGGGCCCCCAATGCCAGTGCCTCGCGCATGTCGCCTTCGTTGCAGGGCCAGCTCGATGGACTGATGCAAGAGCAATATCGTCAGTGCTGGAGCTATATCGGCCTCAATACGACGCGCTATATTCCGCAAATCAAGGTTGAGTTTGCGCAAGATGGCTCGCTGTCTGCGCAGCCCGTGCTGCTCAATCCGCCCGGAGATCCCAATCTCACCACCTTGTCGGAAAGCGCGCTGCGCGCCGTGCGCCGTTGCAATCCGCTCAAGATCCCCGCGCAATTCGCGCCCTACTACGATCAGTGGAAGAGCCGAATCTTGCGCTTCGACCCCGAGGAGATGAATGGATGATTCATCGCCTCTCCTTTCGCTCTTTGCAGGACCAGCTGACATGAGCAAGCTACTCACACGTCGCCAGACGGTCGGTCTTCTCGCCGCAACTCCCATCATCACCCATGATGCGCTCGCGCAGTCAGCGCTTGATATTCGCCGCGGCGGCAATTTCACGCCGATCCCGATTGCGGTGACGAATTTTCTGGGCGATGGCGGTGCGCAGATGACGCAGATCGTCACCAATAATTTCCGCCGCTCTGTCTTTCTCAATCCGCTTGATCCAGCCACCTTTGTTGAAAAAAGCACCAATCCCGAAAGTCCGCGCATTGATCAGTGGAAGATGATTAATGCGCAATTCGTTGTGACGGGGCGCTCAGGTCGTGCGGCTGATGGGCGGATGCGCACCGAATTCCGCTTGTGGGATGTGATGAGCGGCCAGCAGGTTGCAGGCCAGCAATATGTGACCGATCCCAACAATGCGCGACGCGTGGCCCATATTGTCTCGGATGCGATCTTCTCGCGCATCACCGGTGAGAAGGGCTGGTTCGACAGCCGTGTTGTGTTTGTCGATGAGACAGGCCCAAAAGAACGTCGTGTGAAGCGTCTGGCCCTTGTCGATCAGGATGGCGCCAATCCGCGCTATCTGTCGCGTGGCGAGGATCTTGTTGTGACGCCGCGCTTCTCGCCCTCATCGCAGGATGTGACCTATATGGCCTTCGGTGCGGGTGATCCGCGCGTCTTTCTGATGAACATCGAAAACGGGCAGCGCGAAGTCGTTGGCAACTTCCCCAGCATGACGTTTGCCCCACGCTTCTCCCCTGATGGTCAGCGCGTGATCATGTCTTTGTCGCAGGGTTCGGCAACCAATCTCTTCACCATGGATCTGCGCTCGCGGACCACAACGCGCCTCACAGATACATCGGCAATTGATACCTCGCCCTCCTATTCGCCGGATGGCAGCCAGATCGTGTTTGAAAGCGACCGTGGCGGTTCGCAGCAGATTTACGTGATGGGTGCAGGCGGTGGTGGTGCCAAGCGCATCTCTTATGGAGACGGTGCGCGTTATTCGACGCCTGTATGGTCCCCCAAGGGCGATCTCATCGCCTTCACGCGTCAGAAAGCTGGCGCCTTTGGCATTGGCGTGATGCGTCCTGACGGTTCAGGGGAACGTATAATTACGGATGGCTATCACAATGAAGGCCCCACCTGGGCACCCAATGGGCTTTACGTGATGTTCTTCCGCGATCCGGGCGGGCAGGGTGGTCCAAAAATTTTCATGGCTGATGTGTTCGGTCGAGCCGAGTTCCCGCTGCCTACACCGTCTTACGGATCTGACCCATCCTGGTCACCGCTGCTGAATTAAGCGGATGCGCGGCTAAACGCGCATTGTCTCCCGCGCTTCGTCCTTCTAAAGTGACTCAAACACTTGGAGGAGGACGCGGTGAAGGAAGTGGTGATGGATGTTCGCGGTACGAGCATCCGAATGCTTGAAGCGGGAACGGGATCAACCGTTCTCATGCTGCATGGAATTGACGGTCCTGTTGCAGATCAACTTAATCTTGAGCTTGCCAAGACCCATCGCGTCATCGTCCCCGAATTGCCGGGCTTTTGCCGCTCATCCATTCCTGACTGGATGATGAGCATCAATGATCTCGCCTATTTCGTCATGGATCTGATGGAGACGATTGGCGGGCGCGTTCATTTGGCTGGTCATTCCATCGGCGGCTGGGTCGCCGCTGAAGTGGCGATCCGGTCCACACAAAACATCGACACGCTGAGTTTGCTTGCCCCCGCAGGCGTCATGCCTGTGAAAGCGCCGGAACAGGATGTGTTTCTGCTGACGGGAGATGCAGCTGTGCGTCAGCTCTTCCATGACCAGAAGCACGCCGATGAGGAATTGCAGCGCCGCGCAAGTGATCCGCTCGACATCACCTTGCAAAATCGCGCAGGGCTTGCGCGTCTCGCCTGGACGCCGCGCATGGCCAGCGTGACGCTGGAGCAATGGCTGCATCGCATCAAGGTGCCTACGCTGATTGCCTGGGGCGAGGACGACAAGATCCTTCCCTTCGCCAATCACACTTCTTTCCTGCGCGAGATCGCAGGCGCGAAATTCGTGGGCCTGCCCGCTTGCGGTCATGCCATTCCCCAGGAGCGTGGCATGGAAATCGCGCGTCACATGAATCAACTGATCAGTGGAGTGAAATGATGAAGGTCTATTTCTTCCATCTCATGCCCTATGGCGAACTCGATATCGCCAAGTCGGACGAGTATAATTCCGCATGGGTCACAATCCCCAATGATTGTTTTGATCCAGCGGTCGGGACGAAGCTTTATAATCGCTACATTGGCGAGCTTGAGCTGGCTGATCAACTCGGCTTTGACGGGGTCTGCGTGAATGAGCATCATCAAACCGCTTATGGGTTGATGCCCGCGCCCAATCTCATTGCCGCTGCACTTGCCCGCACGACCAAGCGCGCCAAGATCTGCATTCTGGGCCGCGCTTTGCCTCTGGTGAACAATCCGATGATGATCGCGGAAGAATTCGCCATGCTCGATCACATGAGTGGCGGGCGCATCATCACCGGTTTCGTGCGTGGTATCGGGTCGGAATATTTCTCCAACAGCGTCAATCCGACCTTCTCGCATGAGCGCTATTATGAGGCTCATGAGTTGATCCTGAAGGCATGGACGGAGACGGGGCCGTTCCGTTATCAGGGCAAGCACTATCAGTTCGATTATGTGAATCTGTGGCCGCGCCCTGTGCAGACCCCGCATCCGCCTGTCTGGATTCCCTCGCAAGGTTCGATGGAAACAATCGTGTGGTGTGCGGCGGCTGAGCGCAAATATACCTATCTGCAAACCTTCAGCCCCTATCCTGTCGCGCTCAAGGCCTTCAATGCCTATAAGGAAGAGGCGCGCAAGAATGGCTATGAGGCAGCGCCGGAGCAGATGGGCTGGGCAATCCCCACTTATGTCGCAGAGACGGATGAGATTGCGATGCGCGAATTGCGCCCGCATGTCGAAACCTTCTTCAACAAATTCTTGCGCTTCCCCTCCATCGAAATGCGTTTGCCGCCGGGCTATTCGTCGATCTCTTCGACAAAGCAGCTGATGGAATTGAAGTTCAAGAACCGCACCAGCTCAACGCTGGACACGCTGATTGCCAATGGCATGATTTTGGTGGGCAGTCCAAAGACGGTGCGTGAAAAGATTCTCGCCTGTCAGAAAGAAATGGGCTTCGGTCATTTGATGGCGATGTTGCAGGTGGCCAGTCTGCCTGCTGAATTGACAGAAAAGAACATCCGTCTCTTCGCCAGCGAAGTCATGCCCTATCTGCAACAGCCGGGACTGGAAGCGCCGCAAATGCGCGCGACCGCTTGATAAAGACAAAAGAACAGGGAGGAGACCATGAAAGGCTTGATGAGATGGGCCGCGTCTGTCGCGGCCCTGATGCTGGTGGCGTCAACAACGGCGCAAGCGCAGAACCTGCTCAAGATTGCCTCTCCCCAGCGCGGCAGCTGGGAAGGTGCGATCCCGGAGCTGGGCAAGCAGGCCGGCATTTTTAAAAAGCACGGGCTCGATCTTGAAATTCTCTACACCTCAGGTGGTGGCGAGACCTTGCAGGTTGTCATTTCGGGAGCGGTTGATATCGGCTTGAGTGCTGGCACCTCAGGTGTCATGGGTGCTTTTCAGAAGAACGCGCCTATCCGCATCATTGGCGCGAGTTCTACCGGCTCGCAGGAGGTTTATTGGTACACACGCTCCTCTTCACCGGTGAAGACCATGAAAGAGGCGCATGGCAAGACGATCTCCTATTCGACAACGGGTGCCTCCAGCCATATCACGGCACTGCGCTTCATCAGTGAATATGGTTTGAAGGACTCGCGTGCGGTTGCCTCCGGCGATGTGTCGGCCACGATCACGCAGGTGATGTCGGGTCAGGTTGATATTGGCTGGTGTGTTGCGCCTTTCAATCTGGAGCCGCTGCGCAGGGGCGAGATCAGATTGCTTGCCAAGGGCAGCGATATCTTGCGCATCCGCGGCCAGACGATCCGTGTGCAGATCGCCAATGCGCGGGTGCTGGCGGAGAAGAAAGATCTAATCAAGCGCTATCTCGCTGCCTATCGTGAGACGGTGGACTGGATGTATTCCTCCGAAGATGCCGTGAAGCGCTATATGGAATTTTCCGGCCTGCCGGAGGCCAGTGTGCGGCAGATGATGGCGGAGTTCATCCCCAAGGAGAGCCTGCAAATCGAGCGAATCTCCGGTCTTGAGGAGAGCATGCAGGATGCGATCCAGTTCAAGTTCTTGACGGAAGCTCTTAGCCAGAAGCAGCTGGCCGATCTCATCCAGATCGACGCCTTGAAGTAATCACGCGGCTCAGAATTGTGCAGAAGGGGTGGCAATCTTCCGGTTGCCGCCCCTTCGCCGCATTGTCGCCGTTAACCTTGGCTTAACCATGCACGTGATTTGCAGATTTGGGATTGCGCGCGGTGCTTGCTCCTCAAGGTTGGTTAACCTTCGCAAGGCTAGGAAAGCGTCTCAAGATCCGGAGTCAGAAGGAGAACCGGTATGATGTTTCTGTCCAGCGGCCGCGGCCTGAAGCTTGCGTTTGCCCTGACGGCGGCTCTGTCTCTTGCCGCCTGTTCGAAAGACCCCAATAGCGCTGATGGCAGCGGCAGTGGTTTTGGCGCTGGTGGCGCCGGCATTGCCACACCCGGCAGCCCGCAAGACTTCGTTGTCAATGTCGGTGACCGCGTCTTCTTCGAGACGGATTCGACGGAGCTCACCTCGACCGCCCAGCAGACCCTCGACAAGCAGGCGAGCTGGCTGCAGCAATATCCCCGCTACACTTTCACCATCGAAGGTCATGCGGATGAGCGCGGTACTCGCGAATACAACTTCGCGCTCGGTGCGCGCCGTGCGGAATCGGTCAAGAACTATCTCGCCGCGCGTGGCATTCCAGCCTCCCGTATGCGCACCATCAGCTATGGCAAGGAGCGCCCCGTGGCGGTGTGCAACGACATTTCCTGCTGGTCGCAGAATCGTCGCGCAGTCACCGTCTTGTCGGGCGGCAATTCCTGATCACCTCGCCTGATGGCGGAAAGATTGGCGGCGCCCTGTCCGGGGCGCCGTTTGCTTTTCAAGGCAGCTTTGCCTTGAGAGCGCCGCAAGCTGTCCCCATTTTGGCCGCAGCGGCGCTTTTATGGTAACCTCTTCCCAATTGCCCAAGTTCGGACTGTTCCCGATGTCGTCTATTCGTTCCCTCACCGCAGCTATGGTCCTCGCCTTGCTCCCCGTCTTGTCCTGCCAGGCGCAGGCGCAAGGCGTTGATGCGGCGGGCTTGATGGTGCGCGTGGATCGGCTGGAAAACCAGATCCGCAATCTCAATGGCCAGATCGAGCAGATGCAGTTCCAGATCCGCAAGCTGGAAGAGCAGTTACGCAAGCAGCAGCAGGATACGGATTTTCGCTTTGATGAGTTGAAGCAGAAGCCCGGCGCCAAGCCTGCACCCGCGCCTGCCGCCACCCCGCCTGCACCTGCTGCGCAGCCCCAGCGCCGCAGCGAGATGGACGCCGCGCCGCCGGTGGTGGCGAGCGTCGAGACGGCGCCGCGCGCGGCTTCAGGTCGCCGCAGCGATGCATTCGACCCGTCTGCCAATCCTGAAGCGCCTGGCGCGCCGCGCGATCTTGGCAGCCTGCCGCCCGGTGCCAATGCAACGCCGCCGCGCGCCTCCAGCCTGCCAACCGGCCCGCTGTCAGATGGTGCAGAGACGGATCCCAATGCGCCGATCAATCTCGCCCCGCGCTCAACGGCGTCCCTTGTGCCGCAAGCAGGTGAAGCTGCTCCTCGTCTGAGTGATCTGCAGACCGGCTCGCTGCCAGCTCCCGCCGCTCCCATCGACAATTATGAAGCCGGCATGGCGGCTTTCCGCAATGGCCAGTTTGAATTGGGTGAAACCCATCTGCGCGCCTATCTGGATGCGCATCCCAAGGAGCGCCTGTCACCCGAAGCCATTTTCTTTTTGGGTGAGAGCTATTTTCGTCGTGCGCGTGTGCGAGATGCGGCCGAACAATATCTGAAAGTCTCGACAGATTTTCCGCGTGCCCCGCGCGCGCCGGAATCTCTGGTACGCCTCGGCCTCGCGCTTGAAAAGCTTGGTGCGAAGGAACAGGCTTGCGCCGCTTTTGGCGAAGTGCAGCGCAAATATCCCTCTGCTCCCGCCAATGTGCGGCAAAGCGCAGAGCGTGAAATCAAGCGCGTTCAGTGCTGAGTGATCCGATCAAATTATTCGCACCGCTGGGTGAGGTAACGCGCCTTCTCGTGGCGGTTTCTGGCGGGCCGGATTCGATGGCGCTGCTGCATCTTGCGCGTGATTGGCGCGAGGCTGGCGGGCCGGACATTATCGCTGCCACAGTCGATCATGCCTTGCGCCCTGAAGCGCGTGATGAAGCTGAACAGGTCGCGCAATGGTGCGCAACTCTTTCTCTCCCACATGCCATCCTGACGTGGCAGGGCGAAAAGCCTGCCAGTCGCCTGCAGGAGCGTGCACGTCAGGCGCGCTATGATCTGCTTCTTGCTCATGCCCGCGAGAGCGGGGCGGATATGATCGCCACGGCGCATCATGCGGATGATCAGGCAGAAACGATCCTGTTTCGCCTGTTGCGCGGCAGTGGCATTGCCGGACTGGCCGGCATGGAACATGTGACCCTCCGCGACGGGATGCGCCTCGCGCGGCCCTTGCTGTCATGGACCAAGTCGGAGCTGGTGGATCTCTGCCAGTCGCGTGGGCAGGACTTTATCCGGGACCCTTCCAATGATGATCCGCGTTTTGCCCGGACCCATCTGCGCGCCCTGATGAGCGATCTGGAGCGGGACGGGCTCGATCGGGCCGCCTTGCTGCGCCTCGGTCGCCGGGCAGGGCGTATGGCCATGCTGGCTGAACGGGCGCTCACTGACCTGCGGGCGAGCCTGCCGGGGCCGGAAGCGGGGCGGTGGGTGGTTTCGTTCCGCCACTTGCAGACGCAGCCCGAAGAGGTCTGGCTGCGCCTGCTGGGCGAGGAAATTGCCCGGATCGGGCGGGTCCCGGCCGTGCGGCTGGAGCAGCTGGAAGCGCTT
>JACCED011785010.1_pt1 | contig 14804 bp, 13 predicted proteins | sample 7455021 | NCBI WGS metagenome assembly JACCED01 (sample SAMN15323456, study PRJNA562643) | freshwater metagenome | isolation source: river surface water | place: USA:Blue River Watershed | collected 2017-08-19 | reverse complement strand
GGATCTGCAATAAAATCTATTTTTCTTTGCTTTGCTTCCTCGGTATGTTTAATCATTGCTAAAGGATCACTTGGACCAATGAATACAAAATCTATTTTTCCAACTCTTTGAATAACAGGACCTAGTTCAATTAAATTTGATTCACTCATTGCACCTGGATAAAAAGAAGCTATTTGATTTGCTGCATCATCTGTGGTGCAAACAAAACGTGCCGTATGTTTATCGTGACTGTAATGAATTGATTCACAGTCAACATTATGTCTTTCTAACCAAGATCTGTAATCTGCAAAATCTTTTCCAACTGCTCCAACTAAAATAGGTCGAAGACCAAGCTTTCCCATTGAGAATGCAACATTTGCACCAACTCCTCCTCTTCTAATTTGTAAATCATCAACTAGAAAAGAAAGTGAAACGTGATCTAATTTGTCTGCAACTAAAGAATCTGTGAATTTTCCAGGAAAGCGCATCAAGTGATCAGTAGCAATGGAACCCGTGATTGCAATGTTTAGTGACACGGGAAGTAAGACTACTAATTAACCGATGAAAAGTGAATTAGTGGAATGAATCGCCACAGGCACAAGATCCGCCTGCATTTGGATTATCGATTGTGAAACCTTGCTTTTCGATTGTGTCCACAAAATCAATTGTTGCTCCATTTAGATATGGAACACTCATTTTGTCCACGACAACTTTTACACCGTTAAAATCTTGTGTTGCATCGCCTTCAAGAGAACGATCATCAAAAAATAATTGGTATCTCATGCCAGAGCATCCACCAGGTTGCACAGCAATTCTTAATGCAAGATCATCTCTTCCTTCTTGATTAAGAAGAGTTCTTACTTTTGTAGTTGCAACATCTGTTAGCAAAATGCCATTTTGAGTATTAGTGATCTCAGCGCTCATTTTTTAAATTTACCTTTCCTTCTTCTATATATATTGCCACGTTATTTCGACCATGTCCTGCTGACCCGCTCCGCGAGCATGACCAGAGACATAAAAGGATCTTCTGGCAAATCTTGTCCAGGTTCAATGCATCCATAGGCTCCAACAATTCCTGCTGCAGCTAACTCTCTTTTTCCTGCAACTACTTGACCACATAACGCAAGACAAGTTTTGGCAGATTCCATAGCCAGATCAGCAATTCCTGTTATTACTTTTCCTCGTAACGTTTGCCAATCAAGAGAGCCTTCTCCCGTAATAACTAAATCTGAATTTGTGATTTCATTTTTTAAATCAAATGATTCTTCTACTAGTTCTAAGCCACTTACTCTTGTTGCACCAAGTGCCATTAGGGCAAAACCAATTCCACCACCTGCTCCTGCTCCCAGCATTAAAGATGCATCTTTATTGTCTTTTCTTTTTGGAGTCTTCTTTGCCAATGCCTCTAATTTTTTTTCTAATTCCTCTATTAGTTCTTTACTTGCACCTTTTTGTTCACCAAAACCTTTGGCTGCTCCCCTATTTCCAAGAAGTAATACATCAACATCTGTAGCAGCTACTAAATCTATATTTTCTAAATCTTTAGGATTTACAGTTTCTAATATTCCAACGCCACCATCAATAGAAGCTGTTCCTCCAACACCAACAAATATTGATTCGCAACCTTCACTTATTGCTTTGTTTATTAATTCACCAATTCCTTTTGAGGTGTATTTGTCTGGTGTTTTGGGAAATTTTGTTATTAACTGCGGACCAACTATTAAGTGAGATTCAATATAAGCAGTTTTTCCAACAATCAACATCGGTACTTTTATGGCATTTCCTTCCAAATCTGTAACTAAATAAGAAACAAGATTTCCGCCAAAGCCATATGAAATTGCATCCAAAAATCCAGGACCACCATCACTCATTGGTGCTAAAAAGAAATCGTCTTTACTGGTTTTTTCCCAACCAGTCTTAATAGCTAAAGCAGCTTGAGCCGCAGTAAGAGTTCCAGTGAATGAGTCTGGAGCAATAACGATGCGCACCTCGCAAACTTTAGTAAAGCATGAAAACATATAGATATGGCACCAACTTGGACAGAACCTGCACCAACACCTTTGCTTCATTTATTGGGATCTTTGTCTGATGCAAATACAGAAAAAGGTGTGGAATGCCCTGGCCAATTACCAAATCCATCTTCTCCAGATTTAGTGCAAAGAGCATTAGTTGCCAAAGAAAAATTAGGTGATCGTTTATTTATTTTGGGGCATCACTATCAAAGAGATGAAGTAATTCAATTTGCAGACACTACTGGTGATTCTTTTAAGTTAGCTAAAGATGCAGCAGCAAGACCTAATGCAGATTACATAGTTTTTTGTGGAGTTCACTTTATGGCAGAAAGTGCAGATATTTTAACTTCAGATTTACAAAATGTTATTTTGCCAGATTTAGCAGCAGGTTGTTCCATGGCTGATATGGCAGAAATTTCTCAAGTTGAATCGTGTTGGAGTGTTTTAGAAGATTTAGGAATTGCAAATTCCACAATTCCTGTTGTTTACATGAATTCAACTGCTGCAATAAAAGGATTCACTGGAAAAAACGGTGGAACAGTTTGTACATCTTCTAATGCCCAAAAAGCTTTAGAGTGGGCTTTTTCAAAAGGTGAAAGAGTTCTGTTTTTACCTGACCAACATCTTGGTAGAAACACTGCAGTAATGAAATTAGGTTTGAAAAAAGAAGATTGTGTGGTTTTTGATCCGAGAAAACCAAGAGGTGGCCTAACTGATGCGCAATTACATAATGCGCGAATGATTTTATGGAAAGGTCATTGTTCAGTTCATGCTCGTTTTTCACTTAATTCAGTAAATGAAGTACGACAAAGAGTTAAAGACGTACAAGTAATTGTGCATCCAGAATGTGTAAATGAAGTGGCAGAAGCTGCAGATGTAATTGCCTCAACTGAAGGAATTATTAAAACTATTAAAGCTTCTCCAAGTGGTTCAAAATGGGCCGTTGGAACAGAACTTAATTTAGTAAGACGACTTGCCAAACAATTTCCAGATAAAGAAATTATGTTTCTAGATAAAACAATCTGCTACTGCTCAACTATGAATCGGATAGATTTACCTCACCTTGTGGCAAGTTTAGAAAATCTAGTTGCCGGAAATATTGTTAATCAGATAAAAGTAGATGCCCAAACTAAACAATTTGCCAAAATGGCACTAAACCAAATGCTTGCCTTACCTGGGAATTAATAGGTGATAATCTAAAAAAATTATGAAACAAGGACCAACTCCGAAAAGAAAAGAAGCAGAAGCTGCTCGCAAAAAAGCTTTGAAAGTTCCTAAAGACACAAAAGAAGCTAGAAAAGCTGTTCGCGAAAGAACCAGACAACAACGCGCTGAAGTAAGAGTTGCCATGGCTAGAGGCGAAGAATGGGCAATGCCTTTAAGAGATAAAGGTCCAGTTAAAAGACATGTTAGAAACTTAGTTGATTCTCGTTGGCATTTCGGTGAACTATTTTTACCAATTGCAATGGCAGTTCTAGTTTTATCTTTAGTACCAAATCCTCAAGTAGCTCGTTTTGTTTATTTACTATGGCTTCTAATGATGCTTGGCACAATTGTGGATGAAATATTTTTAGGTTTCAAAATTAAAAGAGAAATAAATAAAAATTACTCGGATCCAAAAGAGCGAAAAGGTGCAATCTTTTACGGTCTTATGAGAGCATTGCAACTTAGAATTTTAAGAATTCCAGCCCCAATTGTAAAAATTGGTGGTAAACCTAAAGAGTTTAAATAAGTTATTTACTTATTGGATGAAGGCTCATGTTTTCCATGGCCAAGCTTGTTCCATCCCAAAGTGAAACTTGATCAACTCCACCTCGAAGTAAAACTCTCCAGTTAAGCGTTAACCAATCTTCTGCTTCTGCTCTACTTTTGAATTCTTCGATTACAGCTTCTTTAGGTAAATTTTCTACCGGTTTGCCATCTTTATCTAGATAAACCCAAGTAAATGCCATCTTTGATTTTTCCTTCTTAAAGAAATTAAGTTAGCCCCCGCGACAACTTGTTTCCTTATAGATAAATAGTTTCACGACTCGCTCACATTTGGCAATTGACTAAGGGGTAGGTTTCATGTTGTAGTTCTACCTAGCACGAAAACCTGTTCCTTGTACAAGGGGAAGCTGGTCAAAATCCAGCACTGTCCCGCAACCGTAGGTTCAGAAAAAAGAAGAAAATTCTTTTTTTTGAATAAGTCGGATTACCTAACAAGGAATGAGTCGACCAACGCATCCGTCGAGGAAAACGGGGCAGGCCGGATTGTTTTTCTAGATCCACCTTCCCTTTGTTTCTTTTAGAAGCAAAGGGTTTTGTTTTTCTAGATTTATTTTCTTAAAGCCCGCTCATCTGGTTAATCAACGGTTTAGATCCAGAGGAGAATAAATTGATAAAAGTAAAAAGAAATGTTGCCTTAGTTTTTATTGCAACATTGTTTAGTTCCCTATTTTCAGTAACTTCTGCAAATGCTGCAGATTATCGTTATTGGACTTTTTGGGTAACAACAAGTGATCAATGGTCATTTGCAAATGAAGGTGCTGGCACCTTAAAGGCAACAGATCAAATGGTTACAGGTTGGAAATTTGCAATAACTGGTGCAGATAATGGCACACCACCAAATCAGAGTGCAGTATTTGCTGAACTTTGTCCTGACACATCAGAACAAGCTGGAGTGTTAAGAGTTGCAGTCGTTGTTGATTTCAATGACGCAAGTGTTGCTCCAGAAGGTGAAACTCCACCTTCAGAATCATTAATAAATTGTGTAACTGTTAATGAGGGACAAACTGCTGCAGATGCATTAAACGCAGCAGGATTAGATGTAAGAGCAAATGATGGATTTGTTTGTGGAATTAATGGTTATCCAAAAGAAGAGTGCGGTGTTGAAGTACCTTCAACTGCAACTGAAACAACAGAAGCAGAAACTCAAGCTGATACTCCTGTAGTAATTGCTGAAAATGAAGAAGTTACTGAATCTAGTAACACAGATCTTCAACTAATTGCACTTGCTGCTGTACTAGTTGTTGGCTTAGCAATTGTTCTTCGTATGAGAAAGAAAAAGAACAATTAAAGAAAAAACAAATAGAACTCTTATGCCATCTGCCCCCCGCAGATGGCATAAGCCTTTAGTTTTTTCTGAAATTAGATTTTTGCACTCTGGAGCCTGGTGGCTTTGGGCAATTTTAATGGCAGCAATGGCTGCTGGAACTACAAATCCCATTTATTTATTTTCAATAATATTTGTTGTTTTACTAGTTGTTAGATTTCGAAAAAGTGATGCACCTTGGTCTAAATCAATTAAAGGATTTATTTATGCAGGAATTTTAATAGTTGTAATTAGAACTTTTTTAGTAATTATTACTCCTGATATTTTTGGTGATTATTTGTTATTTACTCTTCCTGAAATACAATTACCAAGTATTTTTGCAGGTATTAAATTAGGTGGTGCAATAAAAGCGAATACTTTGTATTTTGCTTTCAAACAAGGCCTTAGATTTGCCACCATATTGATTTGTATAGGTGCTGCTCAATCCTTAGCTTCTCCTTATCGATTATTAAAATCAGTTCCGGCTGCTCTTTATGAAATTGGGTTATCAATCATTGTGGCCATGACTTTTGCTCCACAACTTGCTCAAGATGCTAAGAGAGTTCGCGAAGCACAATTTTTAAGAGGAAGAAAAATAAAGGGAATTAAACCATTTGCTAAAACTATTGTCCCAATTCTAGAAGGAGCAATGGAAAGAGCTTTGAATCTTGCTTCTTCCATGGATTCAAGAGGTTATGGCAGAAAAATACATCAAACTAAAGTTAAGAAAAATATTACAAATATTTTTATGCTTCTTGGCTTACTTGGAATTATTTTTGGTTTATCCGGTTTACTTGGAGTATTTAGTCAAACAAATATTGGATTTTTAAATTTATTTATAGGTTTATTCTTTGCTATTTTTTCACTATGGCTTGCTGGAAAGAATGCATCCAGAACTAAATATCGAGCAGATAAATGGGAAATTCCGGAAGTCCTAGTAATTTTTAGCGCCATTTTAGGATTAGTAGCACTTAGATTTAGCGAACCAAATGTATTAAATCCTCCAACTAGCCCATTAAGTTTTCCTCAAATTGATTTGGTTTCACTAGCTTGTATCTTTTTAGCGTTACTAGCAATTCCCTTTTCTCCAAAGCCGCCTAAATCAACTAAAAATATTAATTTCAATAAAAGCCTTAATTTGAATTTGGAGCAAAAAGCCGCATGATTAATTTTGAGAACGTAACTTTTAAATACAACGAAACAGAATTTCCAATTCTAGAAAATGTTAATTTAACGATTCCAAGTGGAGAACTTGTTCTGGTGGTTGGAAAAACTGGTTCTGGAAAATCAACATTTTTAGGTCTTATAAATGGACTGGTGCCTAATTTTTCTGGCGGAGATTTTTCCGGAGATGTAAAAGTATTTGATAGATCAATAAAAAGTTTTCAACCTAGGGATTTTGCTGATTTAGTAGGAGTGGTTAAACAAGACCCAAGATCTTCTTTTGTAACTGACAATGTAGAAGACGAACTTGCCTACAGCATGGAACAACTTGGTATTCCAAGTAGCACAATGCGAAGAAGAGTTGAAGAAGTTTTAGATTTACTTGGTTTAAATGAATTAAGGGGAAGATCTTTAGCCACACTTTCTGGCGGACAACGTCAACGTGTCGCTATAGCTTCAGTACTAACAACGAATCCAAAAGTTTTAGTTCTAGATGAACCAACCAGTGCACTAGATCCAAGTGCAGCAGAAGAAGTTTTATCAATATTGCAGCGCTTAGTGCACGATTTAGGTTTAACTGTTGTGTTAGCAGAACACAGATTAGAAAGAGTTGTGCAATATGCAGATCGAGTAATAGTTATCGATCAAGAAGCAGAAGTTTATGCAGATCGACCTGTAAATGTTTTTGCCACATCTCAAATTGCTCCACCTGTTGTAGAACTTGGCAGAAACGTTGGATGGAATCCAGTCCCTTTAACCGTAAGAGATGCAAGACGTTTTGCTGATGAACTTAGAGTTCGTCTAGAAAAATCAAAGCCAAGAAACAGAAATAATCCTGCGACCAAAAAAGTAGTTGAAATTGAAAATTTAAGTTTTAATTATCCAAATGTTAGAGCTCTAAGAAATATTAATTTAGAAATTAGTGATGGAGAAATAGTTTGCTTAATGGGTAGAAATGGTTCAGGTAAATCAACTTTGTTAAGCCAAATTGTTGGTCTTTTATCTCCAACATCAGGTTTAGTCCAAGTTTTAAGCACTAAACCTAGTGAACTTTCTGGAATTAATTTAATAAAAAAAGTTGGACTAGTCCCTCAAGAACCAACAGATTTATTACTTTCGGATTCTGTATTAAAAGAATGCCTAGCAAGTGATAAAGATGCCCAAGTAGAAAATGGAACTACTCTAGAAATATTTGAACAACTTATTTCAAATGTTTCAGAAAATACTCACCCCAGAGACTTATCGGAAGGTGAAAAATTATCTTTAGCACTCTCAATTGTTTTAGCAGCAAAACCACCTTTGATTTTGCTTGATGAACCAACAAGAGGTTTGGATTATGCAGCAAAGAAAATTCTTGTTCAAAATCTACAAAAATTAGGTAAAAAGAAGCACACCATAATTCTTGCTACCCATGATGTGGAGTTAGCTGCTGAAGTTGCCACTCGAGTAATTCTTTTGGCAGATGGCGAAATAGTTACGGATGGAGCTGCAAATGAAGTTTTATCAAGTTCTCCTATGTTTTCTCCTCAAGTTTCAAAAGTTATGGCCCCTTCTCATTGGTTAACAGTTTCTGATGTGGTTTATGCGTTGGAAGAATTAAATTGATTAAAAATAATTATTTAACAAAATTTTCTTTACTTTTAACTTCAACAATTGGCATATTTGCATTCTTTTGGCCATTTATGATGCAAAAAAATTCAATACTTAACAATAATTCAGATAATGCAGGTTTTTTATTATTAATACTTGTCCCACTGGTTTTATTTGTTGCTTTAGCAGATGTTTTACAAGGTGGAATTGATGCAAGATCTTTAGCAATACTAGGAGTGTTAATTGCAGTTGTTGCTGCAGTTAGACCATTAGGTGGTCAAGTTGCAGGTTTAGAACCGGTGTGGGCAATCATCATTATTGGCGGTCGAGCTTTAGGTTCAAGTTTTGGTTTTGTTTTAGGTTCAATTGGCATTCTCGGTTCAGCTGTATTAACAGGAGCAATTGGTCCTTGGCTTCCCTTTCAAATGATTGTTGCTGCATGGGTGGGAGCAATTGCTGGTTTATTACCGAAATTAAAAGGCAATAAAGAAATTGTGATGTTAGTTATTTATGGATTCTTTGTTGGTTTTTTTGCAGGCTTATTACTTAATCTTTGGTTTTGGCCTTTTGCCAATGGTCTTATTCCTGAAATATCTTTTCAACCAGGACTTGGTTTTAATGAGCAATTTTTACGATGGATCAGATTTAGTTTTCTAACCAGTTTTGGCTTTGATTTACCCCGAGGAATATTAACTGCTCTGCTTTTGAGTTTTCTGGCAAAACCTTTATTAAAGGCGATGCGACGAATGACTAAAAAGGCGAACTTTAATAAGCCTGTATTGTTAAATGCGTGATTAATTCTGTATTAGCGCTTGGTTTTGAATCTGATAAGTTCAACTGGTCTGATATTTCACCGTTAACTCTTGAGCAAAAAGAATTCACTAAAAATTCCGAAACAGATGTAAATAAAGCAATTGATGCAAATATTAGTTTGATTGGTATTTATTTAGGTAATGACATTGTCAAAGCAGCTAGTTTGATTGGAGCTTTTTATAGCATTGATGCAGCTTCCCTGTTAGGTAAATCAAGTGTTGGCCAAGATCAAAAATGGATTGAAAATGCTACAAAATTAAGAGATAACTTAAGAATCACTAGAAATTTAAAATCAGAGCAAGATCAACTTTTAAGTAGTTCACTTGGTGATACTGCTCTGGATGCTCTTAAATCAATAAATCTAGCGACTGAAAGAAAAACGAGAGTGGTTTTAGTAGGTCCAGGTGCTATATCTCTAGGTTTTCTTGCGATGCGAGGTAATTCAAAAATAAAAGAATATTTATTGATTGCAAATACTCCGCACATTCCAGCAATAGTTGAGGCACATAAATATATGGGATGCAAAATAATTATGAATACAAAAGAAAATATTCATCCCTTAGCAGAACTTGCACTTTCGGTTGGGATTTTAAAAGCTAGCGAACTTTAGAGGATACAAATGGAGGTTTTGCAACTTCAAATTCTGAAGTTCTACCTCTAACATCGACAACTACTTTTTCACCTAAATTAATAGAAGAATCAAGTAATGCAAGAGCAATCCCAGCTTTTAAAGTTGGCGAAAAAGTGCCACTGGTAATTTCACCAATTTCTTTTCCATCTTTCATCACTTTCATATGCCCTCTCGGTATTGCTCTATCAATTGCTTTTAAGCCAAATAATTTTCTTTTTACTCCATCTGCTTTCTCTTTTAATAAAGCATCTTTTCCAATGAAAGATTCTTTATTCAAAATTACTGCCCAATTAAGACCTGCCTCTAAGGGAGAAATGCTTAAAGAAATATCTTGGCCATGCAATGGATAACCCATTTCAGTTCTTAAGGTGTCTCTAGCGCCAAGTCCTACTGGTTTTGCACCATATTTTTCGCCAATTTTTAAAACTTCATCAAAGAATTTTTCTGCATCTTGAGCAGGAATTAAGACTTCCACACCTTTTTCACCTGTGTAACCAGTTCTGCAAACCGTTAATTGAGTCTGATTCCATGAAACATCTTTAAAAGACATGTATTCAAGATCAGTTGGTAAATTCAAATCTTTTAGTAAGTCAAAACTTTTTGGTCCTTGAATAGCAATAATGGCAATATCTTTATGAAGATTTGTAATAACATTGTCTGCTGGAATATTTTCCTTAATTATTTGTAAAACCTTTGTAGCATTTCCAGCATTTGGAATTAATAAAATGTCATTTTCTGCTCTTAAATAGACAATTAAATCATCAACCACGGTTCCTTCTTTTGATAAAAGCATGGAATATTGTGCTTGACCAGGTTTGATCCTATTTATGTCATTAGTTAAAACTTTATTTAAATTCGAAGCAGCATTTGGGCCTTTGATTGTTGCAGTTCCTAAATGTGAAACATCAAAAACTCCAACTGCATCTCTAGTTGCCGTGTGTTCTGTGACAACACCTAAACCTTGATACTCGATTGGCATTTGCCATCCACCAAATGGTGCAAATTTTGCACCCAGCAAAACATGTTTTGCGTTTAACGGTGACTCGATTAGTTTGGCTGCCTCGCTCATAATCAGAAACGCTACTAGGCTATTTCTTATGTCAATTACTCGACTAACAGATTCATACGAAATTAGCGCCAACGAAGTTCTAGTGGTGGGCTTTGCTCAAACTGATTCGGGCTTTGAGCTTTTAGAGTCAGCACTTCCAATGGATCCTTCTTTAAAACTGTCTATAAATCAAGCAATTAAATTAACTAATTTTTCTGGAAAAAAATCTGAAGTTTCTTATTTGACAATTAATTCTGGAGTACTTTGTGTTGGTCTTGGAAAAATTGAAAAAACTGAGCCAATTGATTTAGAAACTTTAAGACGGGCAGCAGGAACTGCTAGTAGAAGTTTAGTTGGTAAAAATTCTGCACTTTTTGCACTTCCAAATAAAAATTTAACTCAAACACATGCAGTTGTCATGGGTGTTGAATTAGGAGCATATAGTTTTCAAGAATTTAAAACTAAAAAAGATGAAAAAAATACCCCGTTACAAGCAGCAAAGATCTTGGTCACGGAAGTAAAAAATAATCAAAAAGTGTTTGAGGAATCCCAGATAATTGCTGAATCTGTTTTAAACGTTAGAAATTTAGTTAATACTCCCCCAAGTCATATGTATCCATCAGTTTTTGCTGATTATGTAAAAAAGAGTTTTAAACGAGGTTCAAAAGTTTCTTTAGAAATTCTTGATGAAAAAATGTTGAAGAAAAAAGGATATGGTGCATTAATTGGTGTAGGTCAAGGGTCAATAAATCCACCAAGATTTGTCAGAGCTACTTATAAAGTTAAAGGAGCAAAATTTCATTTAGCTCTAGTTGGGAAAGGTATTACTTTTGATACTGGTGGAATTTCTTTAAAACCTCCAGCATCCATGCACACCATGAAATGTGACATGGCTGGTGCTGCCACAGTTATTGAAACACTTAGAGCAATTGCCAAATTAGATTTAAAAATTAATGTAACTGCTTATGCTGCATTAGCTGAAAATATGCCTTCTGCTACAGCACAAAGACCAAGTGATGTTGTTACTACTTATTCTGGAAAAACTATCGAAGTTTTAAACACAGATGCTGAAGGAAGATTAGTACTTGCAGATGCACTTGGAAGAGCTCAAGAAGATAAACCAGATTTAATCGTTGATGTTGCAACGTTGACAGGTGCTGCAACTATCGCACTTGGTTCAAGGACTGCAGGAATTATGTCAAATAAAGATGATGCACGTGATCAAGTTTTTGCAAGCGCTAAAGATGCAGGTGAATCAATGTGGCCTATGCAAATACCTGAAGAAATAAGAACCGTACTTGATTCAAAAACTGCAGACATTGCAAATGTTGGTTTTACTCCAAATCCAGCTGGAGGAATGATGTTAGGAGCTGCATTCTTAAAAGAATTTGTTGACGAAAAAACACCATGGGTTCATTTAGATATTGCACCTCCTGCATTTAATGAAGGTGCTGCATATGGATACACAAATTTTGGTGGTACAGGTGTTGGGGTTAGAACTTTAGTTAACCTTGCACAAAAGTTACAAAATCGTTAAATTTCCTCACAAAATTAATATTTTTTGCTCTTATTTTTATAAATGGTAGACTCTTTGTATAACTAGAAATTAGGTGATATTCCTACTTTATTTAAATAAATTATTATTTAAATATTTTTTGTAGTAAATATGTTTTTAACAAAGCCGCATAAAGAAACTTACAGATTTATTCCAGCAAATCCAAAACCATTAAATTCAACTAAAGTTGCAAGTTTACTTGATAATGAATGGTTGAATTTTAAATTAAGAACTGGAATTTCAGAAAAAGAATCATATTTAGCTTCAAAAGTAACTCCACTCGGTGTTGCTTCCAGTTTTCAACATTGGGCTCCATATCCAATTTCAATTGCCAGTGCAAATGGTGCCTGGATGCAAGATGTTGATGGTAGAAAATTATTAGATTTATCAATGGGTTTTGGTGCAGTACTTGCGGGCCATCTTCATCCAGTTGTAGTTAATGAAATCAAAGAATCTTTAAACGATGGAATGCTTTTTGTAACTCCATCTCCAATAACTCGCGATGCTGCCGAAAGAATCTGTAACCGATTTGGAATCGACATGGTCAGATTCACAAATTCAGGAACTGAATCAACCATGTATGCCACAAGACTTGCCAAAGTCTTTTCAGGCAAAAATGCCATAGTCAAAGTCGAAGGTGGTTACCACGGAAGCTTTGATCCTTTGATGGTTTCTGCGAAACCAACACTGAAGGATGCAGGAGATGAAAACCATCCCAATTCTGTTGCCCAAGCAGGAACAGAACCTGGTCAAGTTTTTGTAGTTCCTTACAACAATTTGGAAAGTTTAGAGAAGGTTTTCCGCGAGCATCACTCAGAAATAGCCTGCTTCATACTTGAACCAGTTTTGGAAAACATAGCAATTGTGCTTCCAGATGAAGGTTATTTAGAGAAGGTTCGACAACTTTGCGATCAATACAACATTGTTCTCATTTTTGATGAAGTTAAAACTGGTCTAACTGCTGGACACCAAGGTGCTGCTCAAAGACTTAAAGTCAAACCAGACTTGATCACTATTGCTAAATCAATAGGTGGTGGAGTTCCAGTTGCTGCTTTTGGTGGCAAAAAAGAAATCATGGAATCGATTACAAATGGCAACATGGCCCACTTTGGAACCTTTAACGGAAATCCTTTAGCAATGGCAGGAATCAGAGCCATGGATGCAATTGCAACCAAGAAAAATCTTGACAAGGCAGAGAAATTAAACTTGCAAGCTTTAACTCGAATCACAGAAATCATTGAAGAATATGAATTACCTGCTCACACAGTTGGTTTTGGAGTTAAAGGTTGTGTCACTTGGGCAACAACACCGGTAAGAAATTATCGAGACTATAAAGCCACAGATTTTCAAGTAGCAGAGTTTTCATGGCTATGGTCACTAAACAGAGGCATCATCACTCCTCCAGGCTTAGACGAACAATGGCTGATAAGCCTTGCCCATGAACAAAATGAAATAGATGTTCTAGTTGAGAACTTCCAAGAAATGGCTGTGGCTCTTCGCAGTTAGATTCTTGAGGATCTTCCTTACTTTTTTCAAACCCAAAATTGCTCAAAACTAATCCCGTGGAAAGATAGTCACTAAGAAACCTCACGAGGGTTGATTAATGAAAGGTTCCAAGTGGCCACATACGATCTAGTAATCCTTGGAGCAGGAAGTGGCGGATACGCAGCCGCATTACGTGGATCTCAATTAGGTTTAAAAGTTGCTTTAATTGAAAAAGATGTTTTAGGTGGAACCTGTTTACATCGTGGATGTATTCCAACCAAAGCACTATTACATGCAGCAGAAATTGCAGACAACGTTAGAGAATCTGCATCATTTGGAATCAAATCAAGTTTATTAGGCGTTGATATGCCTGAAGTTAATAATTACAAAGACGGAATCATTAACCGTCTATATAAAGGTTTACAAGGATTAGTCAAACATCGTGGAGTTGATTATGTAACTGGTGAAGGAAGATTCCAAGCACCAAACAAAGTTAAAGTTGGCGATCAAGTTTTTGAAGGAAAATATGTATTACTTGCCACGGGATCTTTTCCTAAATCATTACCAGGTTTAGAAATTGATGGACAACAAGTGATCACTTCAGAACAAGCTTTAAAACTAACTTCTGTTCCTGCTAGTGTCGTAATTTTAGGCGGCGGAGTAATTGGTGTTGAATTTGCAAGTGTATGGAAATCTTTAGGTTCTGATGTAACAATTATTGAAGGTTTACCACGTTTAGTTCCTGCTGAAGATGAAGCAGTTTCAAAAGCTATGGAAAGAGCATTTAGAAAAAGAGGTATTAATTTCTCAACCGGTGTGAGATTTGCCGGTGTTGATAAGACCAAACATGGAATTGTTGCAAAACTTGAAGATGGACAATCTTTTGCAGCAGATTTAATGCTTGTTGCTGTAGGAAGAGGATCAAATACCAGAAATCAAGGCTTTGAAGAAGCAGGTTTAGCTTTTGAAGGTGAATTACTAAAAGTTAATGAAAATCTTCAAACAAATTTAAATAATGTTTATGCCGTGGGCGATATTGTTCGTGGACCACAATTAGCACACAAAGGATTCCAAGAAGGAATATTTGTGGCAGAACACATTAAAGGATTAAATCCAAGAGTTATTGATATAACTGCAATTCCAAGAGTTACTTACTCTGATCCAGAAATTGCCAGTGTTGGATTAAATGAAACAGCTGCAAAAGAAAAATATGGTGCTGATCAAATTAGAACAATTCAATACGATTTAGCAGGTAATGGTAAAAGCCAAATTTTAAAAACAGCAGGATTTATAAAACTTATTGCCTTAAAAAATGGTGGCAAAGTTGTGGGAATTCATATGATTGGTGCAAGAGTTGGCGAATTGTTAGCAGAAGCGCAAATGATGTATTCATGGGAAGCATCTCCTGAAGATGTCGCACCATATGTTCATGCTCATCCAACAATGTCAGAAGC
>JACCED011518568.1_pt1 | contig 14807 bp, 8 predicted proteins | sample 7455021 | NCBI WGS metagenome assembly JACCED01 (sample SAMN15323456, study PRJNA562643) | freshwater metagenome | isolation source: river surface water | place: USA:Blue River Watershed | collected 2017-08-19 | reverse complement strand
CATATTGGGCTGCATACACACGAAATTTGGCCGCACGATAATCCGGACGCTTTTCCATGATACTATCAACCAATTGCTGGGAGGTATATGGAAAGACACTTTCAATGCTTCCCAGCGATTCCACCGCAATTGCAAAAGATTGTTCCTTGGGCCAGCGAATGAGCTGCTTGAGGTTTTGGAGCGATGTGGCCTTGGTGTTTTGCGCCGCCGTGAGGGTAGCCAAATTGTTGGCGTGTTGCGCTTTCAAACCCAACAATGCGCCCTGATTGCTCGCACCCGCATCGTAAAGAATCTGACCTCTGTTTAACTGTGCCTGACTCGCTTCTACGGCATTCTGCGCAGCCAATTCAGACTCATTGGCCTGCAAACATTGAACGTACGCCGCCGATACTTGAAGTATTACAGACAATTTGATTGATTCCAAATCCGCCTCAGACGCCATCCAATTTTGTTTGGCTTGCTTGTAATTGTTGAGCGTTTGTCTCCCACCAAATACCAGCACCGAACCTTGTAATTGAAAATTGTTCGACCCAATGGTTGACTGAACAAACTGATTAGTAAACCGGTCAATGGATCTACCCGATTGGTAAAACTGTCCGGCCGAACCACTCAAATCCGGACCAAAATTCCGGAGCGATTGATTCATCGTCATCTCCGCCTGATCCTCATTGAGCATCGATAATTGAATCTCGATGTTTTGATTTAATGCCTGGGCGATGCACTGCTCCAAAGTCACCGTCGCATTTTGAGCTTTTAAGGGCATCAATCCCGAAACGACAAGGAATCCCGCCACAATCCAATGGTTCATAAATACAAAGATACTGAATTCGAGGCGGCCCTGCGGGCCGCTTCGACCTACAACCATCACTGAACGACAAAATGCGAACGATTTATGACAATGCACGGATTGAAACCTTCCATATTGCAGACACAACCTTCTGGCCGTTCATTTGTTTCATTTATCGATTCAAACACAACCCGCTGTTCAAAGGCAACAATCTTACCCTAATTTTGTCCATAGCATCACGCACCATGAAATACATCAAATTCCTATTCTTGTTATTGAGCATCGCCGTAGTAAGCGAAGTAGTATCCTATACCAGTGGTGCTAGTCCTGCTTACACGGGCGCCATCTCAGAAGGCAATTGCACCAGCTGCCACTCTTCGTACAGTTTGGTTACTTCCGGAACTCAATGGAACAGAATCAGAATGAGAAGTAACATCCCAAGCACAGGATATCTGCCGGATTCAACCTATACCATCACAATCACTTACGCAGAATCAGGGATAGCGAAATTCGGCTTCCAACTTACAGCCCTTGACACAACCAACTTGGCTGCAGGCACTTTTTCTACCAGCGATACCAGAACCAGCACCAGCAGTACATCCGTGGGCGGAAAAACCCGCTATTACATCGGACAAACAACCACGGGCTCTGCGCGCGTAGCCACCGACAGCACGGCATGGACGTTCAAATGGAAAGCCCCTTCAACCAATGTGGGCAAGGTGAAATTTTACACCACTGTAAACGCAACCAACAACAATGGGAGCGACAATGGCGATTACATTTACAAAAAGGATTTCACCATAACCCCTTCTACATTATTGAGTGTGGCATCAGCCAAAATTGCCGACCCAGTGACTTGCAGTAATGGCACCAAATTCAGCGGCAGCGCCACCAACAATCCCACCGCCTATTTGTGGGAAGAGAAAAATGCCACTGGGCCCAATACCACTTTATCAACCCAACAAAACCCAACCATTGCCTTAAGCGCAGGAAAACACACCATTCTTTTCACCGCTACAAACGCCTACGGAAAATCCAATACAGTGACATTGCTTACCACCTTCTTTAGCTCTCCACCAAAAGCAACTACCACCCCCAAGGGCACATCTACACTGTGTGCCGGCGACTCAATCAAAGTCACAGTATCTGGTCTCAATCCAAGCTTATTCAAACAAAAATGGCTGCACAACAACAGCACCAAAACCACCATATTCTTGAAAGACACAGGCTCATACCAAAATTTGGCAACGAGTTTGGAAGGTTGCTCAACACCCACAGACCCCATCAAAATATTGATCAACCCACGTCCAATCGCCAATGTATCGCTCTTCCAACCCAAATCGGCCTATTGCATCAATAGCCCAGTGAAATGGAATGCAAAACTGAACAAAGGCGATTCTGTTTCTGTCACCGCGGCAACCGGTCCCTTTTCGTCTGATTCCATCATAACCACTTTGGCCAGGACCAGCAACTCAAGGGAAAAATTTTGGATTAAAGGCAGCAACGGATGTGTGAGCACACCCATCTCCGTGAGTTACACCGCCATTGATTCATCCTCTGCGCCAATGCTGTCGTCTATCGATTCACAGCTCACACAAGTCATTTTCAAATGGAAATCCAACCCCTTGGCCATCCAATACAGCTGCAGCAAAGACTCCGGCAAAACGTGGAGCTTGAGCGATAACGGGGGCTTAGACACCCAATTTGTGGTGGCAACACCGGCCGATAAATCACCCGTTTCTCTTTGGGTTCGATATACAGTAAATTCAGATTGCGGAATCAGTCCAACCGCAAAATTCTCCGCCACAACCAAGTCTTGCACACCCATTGCTTATACTGCCAATTGGAAATCAAATCCCATCTGCAAAGGGAGCACTTCCATCGCAGTGCTTGGCAATCTCCCCGGGCGGTACCATGTATGGATGGATGGGGTTGCAAAAGGACAAACTTCGCAGTTCAACATCCCAATAAGCAGCATGGTTGGCAAGGTTACTTTCAAAGTCTTAGACTCCGCCCAATTGGTGTGTGGAAGCACCGAAAAGAATCTTTCCTGGTCTGCTGAATCCATTAGCCGAGATCAGCTCATCCATAGCCTCGACACTGCCAAACCCAATGCCAATTGCAGCAAATTTGTCTGGGTGATTTATGATTGCGATGCCAGCAGCGTAAGCAAATTGTGGGTAGTGCAAAATAGCAAGCGAGTACAACAACTTTCCAATCCCGATTACGGCCAATTCATGGCGACAATCAATAGTGGCGATAGTTTGTGGCTAGAGGGAGCCAGTAGCGGTGGATGTCTGGCGCAATCGGCAAAAGCAGTCGTAACCATCGTCCCCAAACCCAATGCCAGCTTTACTTACACTCAAAACGGTCCCAACTTCACATTTACACCAGCGGATACAGTTGGGGAGCATCTTTGGTATATTCAAACGGGTGCGGGTTGGTTGAGTTACGACAAAAAACCCACGGTTAATTTACAAGCGTACAGCAACCAAACGGTGCGCGTACTGCACGATCTTACCCAAGGGGGCGATAGTTGTTTTTCACAGGCCTACCTCGACATCAACCTAGGCGAACTGAGCACCGGCAGCAAAACCATTACCCAAATCCGTGTATCGCCCAATCCAATAAAACAGGGTGGCGAATTAAACATCTCCCTGCCAACGAAATGGACCCATGCACAAGTAATTGATGCTACCGGACGGGTCGTGAAGCAACTCAAGAGCAATGAAACCAATCCGTCTACCATCGATTGGATGTTCGCCAAAGGGATGTATCAACTTCGGCTGTTCAACGGGACGGAATCTTTGGGACAGGTTCGCGTTTTGACTGCGGATTAACGCTGGGATTTACATCTTTTCGCAGTCGGGCTTTTTGTTATCGCGCTGTTCGGCGGCATCTTTTCGCTTTTTGATAAACCAATCGTTTTTGGTGCCTTTGAGCTGGGCGATGGTGAATCCGAAATAAATATCAGCATCACGCACGTTGCGGGTATAAAGAAAATTCAAGGCACTGTTGCTGCCTATATAAAAGCACCCCGCGCGCAATGAAAATCCCGCACGAAGACTGCGGTAGTCGTATTCCAATAAGATCGGCATCGACACTTCCCATTTTTGCTTTTCATAGCGAGGGGCAATCATCGCATAGCTTTGGTAACGCATGTGCTGGGTAAACCTTCCGCGAAGACTTTGCATGAGTTGATATTGAATAAACACGCGTTTGCTGTACTGGTAATCCACGCTGGCGATGAAACGTGTTGGAAGTCCGATATTTTCAGTGCGGGTATCGGTTGAATAGCCCGACATGGTCTTAAAGGCATTGTTGAGGGGGGTAAGGTCCACATCGGGGGTTACACCCACAAATTGATCGCGGAATCCGGTAGCATCCCAAGTGGTGGTGTTGGCATTAACGATGTCGGTGGCTTGCACATTATCGTATCGCACAGAACCCAAATCAAGCAAACTCAACCCAAACTTATACCTGTATTGCTTATGTTTTTTGAGGTAATCGCCATTCTGTTTGTAATCGGGCTTGTGGTACACCATGCCCCAGCCCAAATCTAGGCCAGCACCATGTCCACGCTCTTGGTACAAAGCATAGTGGATGTTGGTTTTGCTTAATTCAAGGACATTTGTGCGGACTTTATGAATCTGCATATCGTCCCACTTGAAATAGGCGCCACCCAGTCCCCAAACCTTTTTGATGGTGGCCCCAAACATCATTTTCTGTTTCCAGGGGAGGTCTTGGCTGAACGACAGGTTAATACCCGAGCTGATATAGGCATTGGCATTCACGGAACTGCGATCCAAGTTGAAATTATTGTTCTTATCGAGGATGAAATAATTGAAGGCCCGTTTGTTGTAGGATAGCTCGCGTCTGAGGGCATAGGCCAAGGGTTCGTTAATTCCGGTGGCGCGACCCAAAACCACGGCATCATTGAGCCATCCGATGTGTAATTTTTTGTATTGAATAAGGATTGAAGGCATGTACGCCATCGCCCCTACCCCAACAAACTTGCGCTTTCGGTTGAGATCTTCATAGAGAAAGGCAGAATCGAACCGAGGGTTGCCGTTTACCGTTTTATACTGTTCGGGCATGGTATTGAAGGCGGCGTGATAGGCCGAATAGGGCAATTGCAAATTGATGTAATTGTTATTGACATTGGCCCAAGCCCCTACGATGTTCAGGTGCCATTTATAAGGGGTATTGGCGGTGAGGGCTGGATTGATTTTGGCGGCATGCACTCCGCTGTAGTTCCCCACGGCGATGGGCGCGAAATGCTGTGCCTGTATCGCACTGGACCCAAGAACCATGGCGAGGATAAAAAAAATCGGATACCGCTTTGCCTTACTCATTTGATAATTAACGCTCAAAGATAACATTATGTTGTGATGGGATGGATTGGCTCAATAGTTCGACGAAAGTAAAAACCAATCGTTGATTGTCTTGTTTCCTAATCCGTACAGAACAATTATGCGTAAGAACCTTTTCCTCCTCCTCATTGCCCTTATGGCTGCGGCAATGCCAAGTCTAACAATGGCTCAATCCAAATCAGGACTGGGATTCCCCTGTTACAACAATGATTTCAAACTGGAACTAACCACCACCAAAAAGAGCATTACATCGTGCAATGACACCGTACAACTCAGCGTGAGTTACACTGGCAATCCAGATGTTTATTGGACGGACGGATATTATGGAACAACCCGCGTAGTGAGTGCGAACGGTTTCTACCAGGCCTATGCCTACGACTACGACAGTACACATTTTGGCTGCGCTGATACCACAGCCGGCGTATTTGTAACTGTGAATGATGCCTATGTAAAAGCGTATAGTGGTAGCTTCACCAACCCCACCAAACTGTGCGATGGCAGTTCCGTGAATTTATATGCTTATTCAACAGCACCTGTGCGATGGAACAATGGAGATTCTACCAATACCATCACCGTAACCAAGGGAGGAAAATACTACGCGGTAGCAAAATCGATCAACGGCTGTGTGGATACTTCTGAAGTACTTGAAGTGATCGTAAGCTCAGTAAAACAACTCCAAATCAAAGCCACCTCTGATACCGTGGTTTGTCTTGGCGATTCTGTAGCACTGGAATTAAAGACAAAATATGGCTACAACGGCTTTTATTGGACACCCTTTTACAGCAAAGAAAAATCGATCAAAGTGGGCAATTCTGGCAGTGTTCAGGTATACGGTTTGGATTCCGCAACGGGATGCAGTGTTGTTTCAAACAGCATCAGCGTAACAATCCTTACCCCAACCATAGAGCCGCTATGCATGGTAACCGTGGATAGCGCTACGGGCAAAAACAAACTCATTTGGAACGTATCGTCCGGAAAGCGCACCGCGATGTACAACATCTACCGCGAATCAAACTTTGCGGGTGAATTTGATTTGATTGGCGATGCAGACTTAACATCGGCGGGGACATTCTTGGATACACAAGTAAATCCCAAGCAACGTCCTTTCACCTACTTCATAGAAGCGATTGACTCTTGCAACAACCGCGATCTGATGTCGCGCTACTACGCCCACACCACCTTGCACCTAACCGCCAACTTGGGTGTGAGTGGCGAGAACAACTTAAACTGGTCTGATTATATCGGCATTTATCCATTGAACACTTACGTAATCTACCGCAGCAACAACAGCGGCAAGTTTACCCCCATTGCATCGGTAGCCGCTACGGTAAAATCTTACAGCGACTTAAACCCACCCAGTGGCAAGAATCGCTATTACATTGGTATCAAAGGCGTTACCGCTTGCGATACCAGCGGAAAGAGCTTGAGTATTAATTCCAACATGGTGGCATTTGGTATTTTAGGTGTAGAAGATCAACTTTCGTCTTTGGGAGGCATTTCGCCAAACCCCTGTGTAGATTTCTTGGATGTTCGATTTGTACAGGGCGGCAAACAATCGTTGCAGATTTGCGATTTGCAGGGCAAGGTATTGAAGCGATTGGAGGTTGGCACGGCTGAAAACACCCGTATTTCAGTGGCTGATTTGTCGGCCGGCATCTATTTGCTCTGCGATGGCAAAGGTGGCGCCATGAAATTCGTGAAACAGTAAGGCGCTCAGCGCATTGCGGAATAGAGGTTAAAAAAGGCGCAGAAATCTGCGCCTTTTTCTTTGGGATGCCATTTGGTTTGATTATTTTACTGGCAAATAATTGTCAATTTTTTAATCAATTAGACTGTCGCACCCACCATGATTCTGCACTTCCACTCTTTCTTCAGCTTGCGTTATGGCATGATGTCGCCACAGGAGATTGTGCAGCGTTGCGAATCGGAGGCGATATCGATGCGACAGAAGGTGGCGATTTTGCTGGCCGATATCAACAACGTATCGGGGGTGAGTAATTATTTGCGGGCGGCGCGGGACTGCAAGCACATTTTGCCGTTGGTGGGGTGTGATATCCGCAATGGCGATCGGCATTTGTATTTGTTATTGTGTGAGTCGCAGTCGGGGTTTGCCCAGATGAATGCATTTTTATCGGAGCATTTGATGGGTGGCAGGGCGTTTCCGGAGGTAGCACCTGAGATGTTGGGGGTGAAAGTAATTTATCCTTTGTCGCGATGGCGGGGATGGCGATCGGGGCACAAGGAAACCTCGAGGGGTTATGGGGATGATGTAAACGAGACTTGCTTATCGGGCGATGCTTGGGGAATTGGGATCCCTTGGGTACAGTTAGAGCGATTGCGTTTATGGAGGAAGCCGTTGCCACAGGAACGTTTATTGGCGATACAGACGGTTACGGTAAGAGACGAGATTGATTTTGAGACGCATCGGTTATTGCGGTGTATTGACCACAATTGTTTGTTGTCGAAATTGCCAGAGGGCGCCACGGCGGAGCCGTGGCAGCATTGGTTGCCGCTGCGACAAATTTTTTCAAAATTTGTCGCAGCGAAACACTTAATCACCCAGGCGCAAGCCTTCGCAGAAGGCTGCGCCTGGAGCTTTGAATGGACCATCCAACAGAACAAAAAAACCTTCACAGGAGACCCCGACCAAGACTTCAGGATGTTGCGGGAATTGGCTTCGGAAGGACTCCAATATCGGTACCCCAACTACACATTTCAAACCACGCAGCGCCTGGAAAAAGAAATGCAAATGATTTACCAACTGGGATTCACAGCCTACTTCTTGATCAACTGGGACATCTGTCGCTTCGCCCGCGAAAACCAATTCTTCTACGTCGGTCGCGGATCCGGCGCCAACTCCATGGTGGCCTACTGCCTGCGGATCACAGACGTTGACCCCATCGACCTAGACCTGTACTTCGAACGATTCATTAACCCTCACAGAAGCAGTCCGCCCGACTTCGACCTCGATTTTTCTTGGCAAGACAGAGACCATGTTACAGCCTACATTTTGGAGAAGTACAAATCCCATGGTGCGGCTTTGGTGGCCACTTACAGCACCTTTCAAACCAATGCCGTGGTAAGAGAACTGGGAAAGGTGTATGGATTGCCGAAAGCAGAAATTGACGGACTGCTCAACAAAACATCGTATTACAGTCACGCCACCTTCGAGGCCTACACCCCCAGCAAAGGGGATGTGTATTCGCAGCCGGGGGTTGGACATGGTATTCGCAACCGCACCTTGGGCAAGTCGAACAAAGGCGAAACAAGCGCACAGGCAGCAACCGCAACCGCCATGCAAGACGACCACCCATCGCTCTACCAAGAATTGCTCAAGCACGCCCACCGAATTCACAATTTGCCCAATCATTTGAGCATTCACGTGGGTGGCATTTTGATTCCCGAGAAGCACATTCACCATTATAGCGCCACTTTCTTGCCGCCAAAAGGATTTCCCGTGGTGCAATTCAGTCTGCTAGAGGCCGAAGATTTGGGATTGGCAAAATTCGATATTTTGTCGCAGCGAGGGCTAGGACACATCAAAGACGCGGTGATATACGTGCAGCAAAACCAAGGCATCACCGTGGATGCGCATCAAATTCACGCATTCAAAAATGACCCTACCATCAGGCGGTTAATTGAAACGGGACATACCACGGGGTGTTTCTACGTGGAAAGTCCGGCCATGCGCCAACTTTTGCGAAAGCTGCAGTGCAACGATTATCTCACGCTGGTGGCAGCGAGTAGCGTTATCCGTCCGGGCGTAGCCCGGAGCGGCATGATGCGGGCATTTATTGAGCGACATGTGGATCCGGCCAAGCGAAGCGAGGCCCATCCAGTGCTGTGGGACTTGATGCCCGACACCTATGGTATCATGGTGTATCAGGAAGACGTGATCAAAGTCGCCCACCACTTTGCCGGCATTGGCTTGGGCGAAAGCGATGTCTTGCGCCGAGGCATGAGCGGAAAGTTCAGAAGCAGGGAAGAATTCCAAAAAGTCAAAGACAGCTTTTTTGCGTCGGCCATTCAAAAAGGACATAAACCGGAGTTGGTGGGTGAAGTGTGGCATCAGATAGAAAGCTTCGCGGGGTATAGTTTTGCGAAAGGACACAGTGCGAGTTATGCGGTAGAAAGCTACCAAAGTCTTTACCTCAAAGCCCACTACCCTTTGGAATTTTACACCGCGGTAATCAACAATTTCGGGGGATTTTATCGCACAGAATTTTATGTACATGCTGCCCGAAAAAGCGGCGCAACCATAGAAGCCCCTTGCATCAACGAGAGTCTTGTGTTAACACGCATTCAAGGCAAAACGCTTTGGCTGGGGTTGGGACTGATTGATGGCCTTGAGCAGCAATGTGTGCGAAAACTCCTACTGTCGCGGGATCAGGCGGGTCCCTTTTCTTCGCTGAGCGATTTCAAACAACGGGTAGAACCCGGTTTGGAGCAGCTTAAAATCCTCATTCAAATTGGGGCTTGCCGTAGCTGGCAACGCAGCAGAAAAGCCCTCCTTTGGGAGGCCCATGCCCTGTACGCATCCAAGAAAGCCGTTGCACAAACCGAAAAACTCTTTCTCGAACCCACCAAAGAGTACCAACTCCCAAGCTTGGAAGACTCATGGCTAGAGGTAGCCCATGACGAACGCAACCTACTTGGATTTTCACTTACCAACCCCTTTCAACTGATCCAAGGGGCTGAAGATCCGCACAACCCCAACCTCCCCCACCTATCAAAGACCAGAAGCAAACACTTCAAACAGCTACTTCACAAGAACACCCTCATCGAGGGCTATCTCGTTACCGTAAAACCCACCAAAACAATCGGAGGGAAAGAAATGAATTTCGGTACTTGGCTAGATGCAGACGGACATTATTTCGATAGCATACACTTCCCGCCATCGCTACAAACCCATCCGTTCAACGGCAGGGGCGTATACCGATTATGGGGCAAAATCACCGAAGATTACGGCGTTTTCAACATAGAAGTATCGCGCATGATCAAAATTCCCTACCAAGCAGATCCCCGGTTTGTCGATTAAACCAAAAGAAAAAGGGCTCGGAAAATCCGAACCCTTTTGAAAAAAGTCTATCGAACAAAAAATTAGTGGTGATGACCACCTTCGCCGTGAACGTGACCATGATCCAACTCTTCAGCAGTCGCTTCACGAACCGCCAACACAGAACCTGTAAAGCTCAATGCCTCACCAGCCAAAGGATGGTTGAAGTCCATTTTCACCGTCTCATCGCCAATCTCAATCACTTTACCGTCCATGGGATTGCCATCTTGGTCTTGCATCGGCAACATCGCGCCCAATTGCAAAATATCGGCAGGCACATCATCGCCACCGAAAACGGCACGGGGCAATTCAATAATCCAACCTGCGTCGTGCATTCCATAACCCTCTTCAGCGGTCAAAGAAAAAGAAAAACCATCACCCACATTCAACCCATTCAACTGGGCATCAAAGGCCTCCAAGGTTTGGCCAATGCCATGAATAAACACCAAAGGCTGATCAACATCCGCGAAATCGGCAACTTCGCCATTGGCAAGAGAAAGGGTGTAAGCAATGCTTACTACGTGATTGGGGGCAACAGATAAATTTGACATGTTTAATAAAAGATGATGCAAGTAACCACAAAACTCCCTCACCCAAAAATTTGGGCCGAAATAATGTCGAAATTGTGCATAACTCGTGTCCTACAAATTTCCCACCACCGCCCTACCGAGCGTAATTTGGCCTTGTAAAATCACCCATGGAAAGTCAGGAAGCACAAGCCAAAATCATCGCCCTCAGCCAAGAACTCAAAGACCACAATTATCGGTACTATGTATTGGCAGAGCCCGTGATTTCGGATCAGCAGTTCGACCTAAAACTCAAGGAATTAGAGGCACTAGAAAAGGCATTCCCCCAATTTGCATTGCCCGATAGTCCAACACAAATCGTGGGTGGCGGCCTGCTCGATGAATTCAAAACCGTGCCGCACAAACGACGTATGATGTCGTTGGGAAACACCTACTCCGAAGAGGAGTTGCTCGAGTTCGACGAGCGTGTGCGCAAATCCTTGGGCGTAGACCAAGTGGAATATGTGTGCGAGTTAAAAATCGATGGCCTGGCCATCTCGCTGTTTTACGAAAACGGACAGTTGGTTCAAGCAGTGACCCGCGGCGATGGGTTCCAAGGCGATGACGTCACAGAAAATGTCAAAACCATCCGCAGCGTAACCCAAACCCTACACGGCAATTTCCCCGCATCCTTTGAAATACGCGGAGAGATTTTCATGCATCGCAAAGGGTTTGAGCGACTCAACCAACAGCGTCAAGCGCAAGGAGAAGCCCCCTACGCCAATCCGCGAAATGTGGCCTCCGGATCCCTCAAAATCAAAGATGCAAAGGAGGTCGCTCGACGTCCGCTCGACATTACCCTATACCATTTCCTGGCAGACCAAAACCCATTCAGCACGCACAGCGAATCGCTCACTCAAGCCAAATCTTGGGGCATCAAAACCGCGGATCACAGTGAAACATGCCAAAGCATACAGTCGGTTTTTGATTTCTTGAAGCGATGGGATGTGGCTAGACATGACCTGGGCTTCGACACGGATGGGGTTGTCATCAAGGTCAACTCACTCCGATATCAAGAAGAACTGGGATTTACCGCGAAAGTTCCCCGCTGGGCGATTGCCTATAAATTCCAAACCGAAACTGCCACCTCAAAACTGCTGGGCATCACCTACCAAGTGGGTCGAACCGGCGCCATCACCCCTGTTGCAGAACTCCAGCCAGTGGCCTTGTTGGGAACAACGGTTAAACGAGCCAGCTTACACAATGCCAACGAAATTGAGCGATTGGATGTCCGTGTAGGCGACACCGTTTTTGTTGAAAAAGGCGGCGAAATCATTCCAAAGATTGTGGGCGTAGACTTTTCTCGTAGACCCGAAAACTCTGTCCCACACCAATATATCACCCATTGCCCAGAATGTAACGGACCGTTGCATCGCACCGAGGGCGAAGCGCAGCATTATTGTATCAATACCGAAGAATGTCCGCCACAAGCCATCGGAAAAATCGAGCACTTCGTAGGTAGGAAAGCGATGGACATTCAAAGCATTGGCAGCGAAATGGCAGAAACCTTGTATCGCAATGGATTGGTGAAAGATTTGGCCGATCTATACGATTTGCAATTCGAGCAAGTATTGGCCCTTGACCGTGTTGGAGAAAAAACGGCGATGAACCTCATCGATGGCATCAACGCCAGCAAGTCACAACCCTTTGAACGGGTATTGTTTGGCTTAGGTATCCGTTATGTGGGTGAAACAGTAGCGAAAAAACTGGCGCAAAGCATGGGTAACATCGATGCAATTATCGATGCCAACGAAGAAACCCTCATCGCCATAGATGAAATTGGCGAACGCATCGCAGAATCTGTGGTGCAATATTTTGCAGAAGCAAAACACCGCTTGGGTATAGAACGAATGAAAGCGGCAGGACTCACATTCACTGCCGTTCAAAAGGAAAGTTTGGGCAGCGGCTTAAGCGGAAAAACGCTGGTGATTTCCGGCGTATTTGCGAAGCATTCTCGCGATGAAATCAAAGCGATGATAGAGGCCCATGGCGGCAAAGTAGGCAGTGGCGTTACCGGCAAAACCGACTATTTGGTGGCTGGAGATGGTATCGGACCTAGCAAATTGGAGAAGGCCACCCAACTGGGGGTAAATATCATCGACGAGGACACCTTTTTAAACCTAATCGCCTAAAATTGCAGTTCATGAGCAACCCAAACAGTTTGGTTTCCAAAGTGATCGACAAGCTACACCAGCACAAAGCCAAAGAATTTGGCAAGCTGCACTATGCCCCCAACTTTGAAAAAGCCAAACGATTTGTGTTGTGTTGGGACAGCAAACGAAATCCAGCCGAAACCCAAGCCATCAAAGCGTATATCGAATCGCTGAAAACCCTGGGCAAGCAAGTGGTTAGGATTATCTATTTTGATGTAAAAACCAAGGAGGAAACGCCATTGGTGCCCGAAGCCAATACCTATCACGTGGGTCGGTGGGATTTTGATCGCACCGGTTTTCCGAAGGCGGAGGATTTAAAAAATGTGCTTCTGTTCGATACAGATTTTTTCATCTCAATCGATATGGAAGGTGACTGGCATTTTTTGGGGATGGCAGCTGTGAGTAAAGCCGCTTGCAAAGTGGGTCCCTACCACCCCCAAAACATCAAGAATTTCGACGTACTCATCAAACCCGCAGAGAAGCACGACGTGAATCAGTACCTTTGCGAACTCAAAGAACACCTCAATAAATTGGCATGAAACAACTCATCGGAACCGGCACAGCACTCATCACGCCTTTCAATAGCGATCACAGCATTGATTTTGAAGCACTTAAACGCATCGTAGAGCAACAAATTGCCGGCGGAACCGATTATTTCGTCATGTTGGGCACCACCGGTGAAAGTGTTACCCTCACATCGGAAGAAAAATCACAAGTAATTGATTGTATCAAACAAGCCACTGCCGGAAGAATCCCATTAGTACTCGGGGTGGGCGGCAACAATACGGCCGAAGTGGTAGCGCAACTAAAACAGCTCGACACAGACGGCATTTGCGCCATTTTGAGTGTATCGCCCTATTACAACAAACCCAACCAGCAAGGCATCTTCCATCACTATACACAAGTGGCCGATGCATCGCCATTGCCAATCATTTTATACAACGTACCTGGCAGAACCGGCAGCAACATGACGGCAGCCACCCAACTCACCTTGGCAAATCACCCCAACATCGTGGCCACCAAAGAAGCCAGTGGCAACATGGAACAAGTGATGACCATATTGGCCAACAAACCCGCTGATTTTTTGGTCATCAGTGGCGATGACGCGCTCACATTTCCTATGTTGGCCTGTGGAGGCAGCGGAGTGATTTCGGTAATCAACCATGCGTTTCCCAAAACATTTTCGGGAATGGTACGTTCAGCCCTACAGGGCGATTTTTCCGCGGCCCGCAAAGCCCATGAAATTGTCCTGGAATCGGCCATCGCCATATTTGCAGACGGCAGTCCGAGCGGTATCAAAACCATGTTAAATGAACTCAACCTTTGCGGCACGTCAGTCCGACCACCCTTGTGGCCTGTGAATGACCAAGTAGAAGCAAACTTGCGTCGACTTGCCAAAAACGCCCAATAATCCTTGCCATGAACCCCAATCTCGACCCAAACGCAACTGGTATGAGCAACGCTGACAAAGACGTTGAGAAGGTATTACGTCCAGCCGATTTCGGGGATTTCACCGGACAGCCCAAGATTGTTGAGAACCTAAAAATTTTCGTAGAGGCCGCCAAAATGCGCGGTGAGGCCCTCGATCACATATTGTTGCACGGCCCTCCGGGATTGGGCAAAACCACGCTGAGTCACATCGTTGCCAACGAAATGGGCAGCAGCATGAAAATTACTTCCGGACCTGTTTTGGAAAAACCGGGCGACTTGGCGGGATTGCTCACCAATCTCAACGAGGGGGATGTGCTTTTCATTGATGAAATACACAGATTAAGTCCGGTCGTAGAAGAATACCTCTACTCCGCCATGGAAGATTACCGGATTGATATCATGATCGATACCGGACCAAATGCCAGGAGTGTACAAATCGCT
>JACCED012026105.1_pt1 | contig 14810 bp, 14 predicted proteins | sample 7455021 | NCBI WGS metagenome assembly JACCED01 (sample SAMN15323456, study PRJNA562643) | freshwater metagenome | isolation source: river surface water | place: USA:Blue River Watershed | collected 2017-08-19 | reverse complement strand
GGGTTCAAAGACATTTTATGATATACATGAAGAATATATATTTATATCGTGTAACTATGAAGATACGCGATATATTATTACGGATGCTAGATCATTTAACGGCGACCACCAAGAGGCAGACCCATAGAGGCAGCCTCAGAACGAGTGAGCGCACCAGCATTATTGGCTGCGATCTGAGCAGCGCGAGTCGGGTTTGCCAAATATCCGTTAGAGTTCATCCTATAGCCGTTTGACATATAGGTAGACTTGGCGGAAGGCCGGCCAAAAGAGAAGTTCACAGTTCCAGAAACAGAACCGGAAATGCGAGCCTTGGCGTCGGCTGCAGCAGAGGCAGAGGAGAAGTCGGGGGTCAAAGTCATTTTATGATATAACCATAGATAATACTTTTATATTCTTTATACCTGTGCCGCCTAAATTTCGTGGATAAAATTGAAATCTTATTTCTTACTTATCCGTTGTACCACAGTGCAAACAGACTACAGACAAACTACAGACAACAATGAACCTCTTTATCCTTTCGCTCGACCCAGCCAAAATCGCGGAATACATGATGGACAAACATATCGCTAAAATCATTCTTGAAGCAGTCCAAATGTTATGCACTACCCAACGTTTACTTACTCCCCCCGACAAATGCGACGCCTGTGTGTACAAAATCGCGCACAAAAATCACCCCGTCACGATCTGGTGTCGCGCCGCCCAAGCCAACTTCATCTGGACACTCGACCTTATCGACGCTATGCATACAGAATGGAAATACAGATACAGTCACTCAACGAACAAGCAGCATAAATCATTCGGGGTTGCGCAGTATTTACGCCAAAATGTCCCACCAGCCGCTGCATTCGAACGTGTGAAAACCGCAGGGATCATGACGCCATTTGCTCTTGCTATGCCAGACGAGTACAAGATACGTGTCACCCCTGGCACAACAATACCCACCGGAACCAGTCACGGCGAAGATGTCTACGACGCAGTCGCATCCTACCGCAGTTATTATTTATCCGAACCAAAGCGCCGGATCGCAAAATGGGCCAAACTGCGCGGAACTCCGTTATGGTATACGCGTGGATTACGCAAACTACAAGGCCGCCAACCACCCAAATTGATTGTCGTCCAACGTTCACGTTAATAAAACTTAAACTTTTACGATTAGTTATTCAAAGAGACCTAACAAACAATACAAATGGATCGACAATCCGTAATAAAGAACTTTTCAATGTACGGAATCTACGAATATTATTCGTGTGGTGGACCAGGAACACTTCCAAGCTCTAAAACAGGATTCCTACATCGATGCATGTATTTACCAAACCAAGAAAGGCATGAGATCGAACATATTATTAACACGCATTCGCGTTTTGTAATCCTAGTCCAACAAAACGAATATGCGATGTTTCTTTTTCAAGTTGATATCCAACCCTTATTGCATGCGGCAAATAAACCCTATGTGATCGTTACATGTATGGATGATCCAACATTTCCACATAAAGTCATCGGTTCTTTTTTTAATACAGTGATAGAAGATGGAAAATCCAAGCCGGAATTCAAGTTATTTCGGAAATGGTTCACTACGAACTGTAGCGTGCGTGATATCAATGGTTTAGCACCTGCAACTGCACTTAAGAAAATATCGCCAATTCCGTATGGTGTGGATTACTGGACGCTTACTTTACGTAAAACATGGGCAAATACGCCGATGGCGGCAGCATGTAGACAGGACCGAGAGTTATCAGCATTACGGAATTCAATGGTTCATTTTTCGAAACGGCGTGGTGGTGGCGGTGACGGTGGTGTGGATCCAAAAATATATATTAACTTCCAATTCAACGTAAATGGGAATGGATGTTTCGAGAGATTGCTTGCGTTTCATAGTATTCCGAAAGATTTGATGAACATTGAACGACGACGCGTGAACCGATATGAAACATGGGGAACATATACCCAGAATGTCTTTGTTGCAAGTCCACGTGGGAATGGTCTCGATACAATACGCACATGGGAAGCATTGATGCTAGGATGTATTGTCATTATCCGTCGTCTACCCGATGCACCAGTAATGGAAGAATTATACGCGGATTTACCGGTCGTTCTCGTCGACCGTTGGTCGGATATTACGAGAGATTTTCTTATCCGGATTCTCTCGGAATATTCACGCAGAACCTTCAATTATGAGAAACTCAGCATGCAATATTGGATCAATCAGATTGAAGCCGCGTTTGATGAATAGTCTTATTGTGTACATGTCCGTTTAATGGACCCGTATTTCATCGAGTGATATTGTATACTTATACACGACGTAGTATTATGAAAAAGATCGACATTTTAGGGAAGCGAAATCAGGATAAAATGAAACAAATGGCGGATCCTGATGCAGTGATCGAGAGAAAGAAACCCAAACTCGCATGTCTTCCAGAAGAAATATATACACCCGACCAATCTCTCGTACTTGATATTTTAAAGTGTAATATTGCCGATAAATCGATCGGAGTGTTTACGGTTTCGCGTGTCCAAACCGAACCAATGACCGCGTGTTTAAAACACCTTCTCCGAGAGATTGATACAAAAAGGAAAGCATATATTTATCAAGACAAACATCATAAAATCTATGATCCGCGTTACTCCATTACAACGGAACGAATTGTTGAATTGTTAGCCAACGCAGAACTTTTATGTCACTACTGTCGAGAGATTTGCCAGGTTGCGTATAAAGAGGCAATGTGTAGGAAACAATGGACGTTGGACAGGATCGACAACAACTATGGCCACAACGATACGAACGTGGTGATTGCATGTTTGGACTGTAATTTGAAGCGTGGAACAATGGATTCCGAGAGATTTCGTCAAGGAAAGCAATTCACTTTTCGGAAGGTAGAGTAATAGTATGAATTCATGTGATTATGTTATTGGATTTTTTGTTTGGGTTTGTTTATTTATGGTAGTTTTATTAGTGTATGTAAAACTCGTATTATCAACATTGATCTTCAGTATGTTACCTGTTGAAAGTTCGATGAATGCATCCGAAAATATGACCAAACTTGTAGCCGATTACGGATTCCGCGAAGAAACACACGACATTTCCGGTGTGAAAATACATTGTGTGGTAAAAGATGCGACCACCACCACACCCGACCCATCAGGTGTCCTCGTATTCATCCACGGAACCGCGAGTTCATCCGCTACATTTTTCGATACGATGAAAGCATTACCGACCACGATGAAGTGCATCGCGATTGATCTACCCACATTCGGGATAAGTGGACATATTGATCCAGAACGGTACTCCACAAACGAAAAGTTGTGCATAGCGTACGCAGATGTCATTGGACATACACTTCACAAATTGGAAATCCTCGATCAAACAATCCTCGTCGCGCATTCTCTCGGCGGGTTCATTTCCATTTATGTCGCCGACCGATTCCCCATCAAAAAACTTGTCCTATTGAATCCCGCCGGTATTCTTCCAACGCTTGGTGTATGGGGATACTATTGGGCAATTTTCTTCAAAGCAGGACTACCAACCACCGCATTCCATCTTGAAATGGTTTCATCCGACCTTCTGGTATATCTAGGCCGGTTATGGTGGACCGGTACAGTAGAACCCCGCGATATTAAAGCCGAATTTTGGTTATCTTTTTTCGCAAACCCTGCCAACGAAGGCCATCGAATCTTGCAACGCCTGATTACACTGAACCCGTTTTATTCGTATTGGAATACACCGGCGATTTCGACACTGACGGATGTTTATAAAAAGGTACCAACGACAGTTTGTTTCGGCGTTGAGGACACAATTTGTCCATCACATATTGGATCTTTCTTGCGTCGCCTGACCAATGGAGAGATTAGGATTCACAATATACAAAATGCGAATCATAATCCGTGCACGAATACCCGGTGTATAGTGGATTTTCTTACTTCGGTATCGAACGATACGTTCACGCAATCGGAGAAATCATGGCGACGCAAAATGCCGGACAGTAAGCGTAAATCACGATCCCACCGAGGATATTCGTATCATTCGCTGGAAAAAACAACCGAGTCATTCCAAACAGTATACGAATACATTCTCACGCATACAACTTACTATCCTCCACATTCCGTGTCACCTCTTTAATAAATTTATCCGCATCCAATAATTCATTGATGTTCTCCTCCCAGTTTTTGCGATACCGAAAGAGGAAACCAACAAGCCCGGCCATGGTAATCTTCTTTTTATTGATATGTTCATTGAACTTGTCAAATTGACTCTCGATTTCTTCCGCTGTCATTTCCTCCTTTCGCATCATATCACGGAATAGGTGTTTGATATCTACCTTCTTCGGATAATTCATATGAATAATCATATCCGTTCGACCTTGACGCAACAATGCATGATCCAAATTCTCTGGATGATTCGTTGTAATGAATGAAATAAGACCTTTCCTGAAAAACACACCATCCAGCAAGTTCAAGAGGTGACTGAACGTAAAACTACTTTTATTGTCATTCGTGCTTGCGCGTTTCTCAAAGAGACAATCAATATCCTCAAATAGAAGTACTGACTTAGGCGGAATATCGCGGAACGCAGCGAGTGCAGTATTATTGTCCACGTCGTGATTGATCGAGAAGATACAAAGACTATAACCAATCTCTCGACACATCGCCTTTATCATGCTCGTTTTTCCGCTACCAGGAATACCTGTGAGCAGATAATTCTTCTTATACGGAATTCCGAACTCGTCATACTCTTTCTCCTTCTTTAAGAAATCCGTAATATCAGTACGGAGTTTCACTTTCAATTTCTCATCAAAATAAACAGTATCCAAAGTGCGTGAAGGGATTTTATTATAGCGCATCCACTCACCGTATTTCGACATCACGTAAACGTGGAGTTTCGTATCATCTTGTTCATTGTTTTCAAGAAAATTATCGCTTTCGCGGTAAAAATGGTGGAACACTTCCGGAGAATCGGTATGAATTGTCATCCACTCGAATTTCTCTGCGCCATCATGACACCCCACCGTATTTTCTTCTTGACGATATGACAACTTAAACTCGGAGGTCTTCTCTGGATTCGTCTTGGTCGCCGGAATAGTGTAGGTATATTTGTATTCACCGTATCCCATCTGTGCATAACATAAATCATCCTTGTCGTATTTGTAAGGACGCCGGCGGAGTTTGATAGGGATTGGGACCAGTTTTGACGATTCTGTCGCGGTAACACCATCAACTGTCGGTGGCAAATATACCAAATTAGATATCGTGTGATACATATAGAGCAACATCTGATTTATAATACTTGGACTATTGGTATAATATTCATAATATCCTATTGGCATCTTCTTAAAGTCGACCACAAGTTTTGTGGGTTGTACATTTCCAGGTTCACTATCGGTGTCACTGGATACATTCGTCTCACTGGCATCAAGAGTTTTAAGCGCCGCGTTTGCACGGGCGTATTGTTCACGCTCTTCTGAGGACGTAGAGTCGGCGCGTTCGAGTGATGACATTGTCGTTTGGATATTGTGATACGGGATACTACACATATTAGCAAGTTGTGTTTATATTAGATATAATCGAGCACGTTGACCACACGAAAGAGGTTTAAATACTTTTACATATGTCAATTACACGATACAAACAATGCTTGCCTGTCTTCAACCACCAAAAGATGTGTTTCCGGTCGCTCCACTAGGGGCGTGCTCTACAACCCCAGCGCTTGCACATGGGACGAGTCTTTATAATACACAGAACGACCTTCTTCTTCATAAGGTCCTTCGGTTTTATAACGAAAATGGCGGTGAAAATATGGATAAGATGCTTGCAGTGATCAACGGGACGACGAATATTTCATTGCGCATTATGGATTGGTTTGTCACCAATTATTCGAAGAAACATTATACCGTATACGATCTCGTTGGTGACGCATCCACATCCTCTCGACCGAAGCGGTTTAAAGTATACGTAGATTACAAACTGAAACTCCGTGCGTATTCTAAAAAGAGATTTGATCCTTTCTGTCGTTGGGATCGGATCAATGTTCCTCATAAAAACGGAACGACCTATATTCAGACAACATTAGGACAACTCAACTTCTTTAAATGGGCGATTGAAAATGAAGTCCTTCGTTATATTCAAGAAAATTACACTGCGATTGAAGCAGATATGAACATTCGTAACAATACAACACGTAAAATGGCAAAATCACACCAAACATCATCAGCAACGATTGACGGATGCGAAATTAAACCAGCAATTGATGAAGATGGCGACGTTGCAACGAAAACAAATACCGCGGTATCGAGCGAACCTAAATCAACGATAAATAATAGCACCAGCACCGCCGGAAAAGTGAAACATCGCAAGAAACGCGAAGAATTATCGTCTTCTGCAACAAAAAGCATTAAAAAGGAATTCGTGGATATTGTAATCACGTTTGATTAACTGAAATAAAAACAAATAATAGTAGTAGTATAACTATTATTTGTTAAAATAGAACCATGGGAAATCAAGTTTCACTTGTACCCAAAGTGAGCTATGAAGATATTCAAATGGTCGTGTATCGAAACATGCATGTTCAGCATTCAACACTTTTGATCAATACACTTCCACCAACATTACAGCATTGCTTGATCAAAACAACATTGGATATTCGGTTTGAAGAACGTATTGTGAATTCACTTATTCATAAAAATCCAAACATAATGATTATTGTTTACGGGAAAAACTCGAATGATATAACGATCTTACATAAATACGAACAGTTAGTGAAACTCGGGTTTACAAATGTTCATATTTATACGGGGGGTATATTCGAGTGGATGCTTCTTCATGAAATCTATGGAAAAGACCTTTTTAAAATAACGAACTATGATATTGATATTTTACGATACCGTCCCAAATCCGTATTGTTAACCGAAATGGCGGGTGGAGCTGCCAATATGATAGAGGATGAAGGTGTTACGGGATACATTGAAGATGGAACTTTTTTAAATTCAAATTCAAATAAAAGACCTAATTCTAACACAAAAAATAGACAAAATAACGATTTTCGGGTTGATATTCCAAATCAAGATGATTCAAATGACAATGATAACGACGGAATCATAACATCTGGTATTAAATGGTTATTTGGACGGTAACAATTATTCCCGCCACGAACTATACCCAATATGATTCAAACATCCACGCTCAATTAAACGGACGGATGAATCAACATCGGATTCGGATCCATCATCGCGAAACTGTGCATGGTACATGGTAGTTATCACATCAGGCCCGCATACCCATAGAATATCTGTTTCTTCCCATTTATCTAGATTCAAATCAAACAAAACAGTTAAGCGCCGTATACATTCACGAATACATGTCTCCAAGAAAGGATGGCGTTTGAAGTTAGAAGCAAACGCAAAATTCGCGATACGTAATCCATTACGTGGATGTTTGCATTCTCTCGGACCTAGTTTTTCAACCGGAACGACGAATTCTGTAAATAATATCATCCTGTCACATTTTGGATTAATTGTATTGAATGGATTAAATACCATAAGACAGTCAACATCCAAATAAAATCCACCATGTTTGTAGATATACAATAAGCGCCCCAAATCCGCTTTTACAATCCAATACCTATCCGGAATTTTTGCCCATAATTCGGCAAGACCATTAAATGAAGAAAGAATCGGTATAATATCGTGAGGCGTTACGATACTATAATCTGGCATGAACATCCTGTTTTTTCGAATACAATCCATCGGAATCGATTTACGTTCATTTGGTTTGAAATTCCACATGTATACGATCGAGTGATGGTTCATCGTGTATGAATACTATCTTTGACCATATTTATATAATTCCATTTATGTCAGTTATCCTTCCACTTGTTCGTATAATAGGAGAGTTTCAACTTGTTATAATGAAATAAGTTGTCGATATGTTTCAACTTAAACTCATACATCGTTTGCTTCAATAAAGTAGGAGTAATATCTTCCCATTTGTCGACAATTAACACCGGAAGATCTTCAAATAATTCTTTGAATACGTTTGAACGAACGATTGGTATACAACCACAAAGCAACGCCTCCCATGTTCGATGACAATCCATACCATTTCCAAACGGAGACAATACGAATGCATATTGTGTCATGTTTTTCCAGGTATCAAGTCTTGGTATGAATGTTTTCTGTTGATAAAGTAATGCTTTCGGTATTGTTGATACTGCAGACATGCGGTCATTAAAACGATCGATACACAACATAACATTCGAGTAAATCTGCATCTTTCTAGTATAAAATGGGGTCATTTTTGATCGAATTTCTTTTAAAAGTGTACGTTCTTGTGAAATCGGCGTCGTGGCATGTTCGCCCTTCGTTAACCACCGGTGTTTCGGATATGTGCTGATGGTATGATAATCCATGCCAATCGGTATTTGATGGAGTTTTGATAACACCCACTGAATTACGTCATCAAGGACGGTAGGTACCCCCTCGGTTTTAAATACTACCGCATTTGCTTTCCATAGTTTAGTAATTTTATCTTTCAAAAATACACGACAGTCTTCAAGATCCATGTTTTGGCAATACAAACCCCGAAGAAGTGGGTTGAGCATAAATAGTACAAATAGATTTGGTTTCTGCGGAACCGTCTCTCGAAACATTGTTTTATCTCCGTCTCCAGATACAATAATAAACGGGGTTCGGATTTTTGAAGCGTACTCAGAAATGAAGGTTTGAAATGCGTCGCCGCAGACATATATAGATACTGGCGATGTTGTCCCCGATGATATAAGAGATGGTTGTGATGCTATGTAATCATGAATATACTGTAAATTAGTGGGGCAACTTGATTTTGGTATGGGAGCACGTACCATACATGACTTCAATAACCCTCTACTTGATACAAACTCGCATGACGTTTCATCTGTCATTATATGTATGAATCCGATTGAATAAAATTTGTCGTGTCGTGATAAATATACCTATGAAGTATATTTATCTAAGTTATGATAAATGATGAGTCGTTACAACAACCCGCGAATAAACTCAGTAATACGTTCCATTCGATCTGAAAGTATACGCGGTGATTCTGAAATATCTTGATTTGCAGGAAGTTCCAATAGTGCGCAATCTTTTTTGTGAATCCAGTCTTCGTGATACTGGTGACAACGTTGAATGTAATCGGATTGAATTGTTTCACCTGCCCGCGCGCGTTTTCCAATTCGCGCAAGACACACTTCCGGTGATGCATTGATATATACAATTCCAGACAATGGTACATCTGTTAAGAATTCATCAAACCATAATGTATAAATTTGGAATTCGTCATGGGAAATGTCACCGACATCGTACAACATTTTTGCAAAAACATTGCGATCCGTCTCTACACTTCGTTCGGTAATAATGAGTTTGATTTTTGGATTATTCACCGCCTTACGCAACAAAGAGAGACGTGAAATATACGCCATCATCTGAAATTTGAATGCATTTGCACGAATGTCTTTGTACAAGTTTGTCAAAATATTCACACCATCCTTGTCGCAAACTTGATTCCACAACGCAACTGGTTCGTCCAAAAAACAAATTTCATCAATCGAAGTAATTGATGGAAACACAGATGTAGAATCATCAATTTCACCTGACATACGTTTTTTCAAGTATTGTTCATATTCATAACATGTCATCGATTTTCCTGAACCAATATTTCCATCAAAACTAACAATAACCGGCATGATAACGTTAACTGTTCACTTCTTGAAGTAAGCGAGAGGGGTGGTGATATACATTAGACCGTTATATTTAATTCAATTCTACTACGTATTATTGGTTGTAATACTTTTTACGTCTAAAATTGATTTAAATCGAATACGATATTTTTAATGTATCGTCTATTATAACGTCAACAACGACCACAATGACATCAACTATAACAAAAACTCCTGGAAGCGAAACACTTGTTCAAGTGAAACTCACTGGCGAAGAATGGAATAATGTTGAAATTATGGAACCAGAAGATGAAATGCGAATCTTGCAATTAATCATTGATGGGTTTCATGATGTGAATCGAATGTTCAATCCTCATCAATCTCTGATTTCGCGTTTGAAAATAAGTGGGACACCTGAAATGGAAGATTATCTATTTGATGAATATTTCCGTAAACGGGTTGAACGCGTGATTGCAACACTACGAAAAAGCGGTGATTCACGTTGTTCATTTGAAATACAATCCAAGTCCAAGAAAACAATGAAAAAAATGGATCTCATGCGAATTCAGAATATGAATACGACATTTGGCGGTTCAGGTGATACATACGATCACCACATTATGGAAACTATCGAGGCGATGATTTCCGCCAAATTCGAATCAGGCAGCGGCGGAGTTACCCCTGCCGTCGGACCCAATGAATGGATGAAGTATTATTATACCTTGAAATTGATGCTTCAGAAATCAGTATCTGGAATCAATGCACACATTATCGATTTTGCAAACTACATGATTCAACTGTTGCGTGATGAGATTCAAATCATCGGATTTCTTCGCAACGCATATCGTTTCATTGAACAGAATGAAGCAGTATTCAAATACGCTGATTTTCAGTTATACGAGCATCAAAAACAGCTCTTTACAATTGCCAAACGACCTGGCGCAAAGCTCGCCCTTTATATTGCACCCACTGGAACTGGAAAAACACTTTCACCCCTTGGACTTTCAGAGAAATACAAGATCATCTTCGTTTGTGCCGCACGTCATGTTGGTTTGGCATTGGCAAAGGCTGCGATTTCAGTGAAGAAGCGTATTGCTTTCGCTTTTGGTTGCAGTAACATTGATGATATCCGTCTTCATTATTTCGCGGCAAAAGAGGCCATTCGCGACAAACGCAGCGGTCGTATTCGAAAAGTAGACAACAGTATTGGCGACAATGTTGAAATCATGATTTGCGATATTCGATCGTATTTGCTTGCGATGCGCTACATGATGGCGTTTCATCCACTCGACCAACTACTGATGTACTGGGACGAGCCGACAATATCTCTTGATTACGAAAATCATGATCTGCATCCCATCATTCATCGAAACTGGGCGGGTAATTTGATCCCGAATGTTGTGCTCTCATCCGCAACTTTACCGCGCGAAGATGAAATCGTAGAAGTGATTCAAGATTTCAAGGTGAAGTTTCATGACAAAGATCCGGAAGTTTACAGTGTTATTAGTCATGACTTCAAGAAATCAATTCCGATTGTGAATCAAGCTGGATTCATTGAACTACCGCATTATATGTTCGGTGAAGATTATGACCAAGTGTTAGAATGTGTCGAGCATTGCAAGATGTATAAGACCCTCATGCGTTATTTCGATCTTAGAGAGATCTTACGGTTTATTGCTTTGGTCACGAAACGATTAAGCGATTGTGAAGAGAGCGATGACGACGATGAAGAAGAAGACGAAGAAGACGACGACACGAAAGCAGAAAAAGAAAAATACGCAGATGACGTGGATACGGATGACAATCGAGGACTTGTTATTACATCTCAGCGTTACTTACCAGAGAATATGTTCGCAGATATTGGCGAAATTACAATGACAAGCATCAAAGAATATTATCTGCTTCTTCTTGAAAATATACGGCCGAAGTATTGGGCACGTATCTATGATACACTTATTGGAGTCCGCAAACCAAAATATGCTTCAGTAGTTAACTTGTCCACAAGTGATGCACATACACTCACCGACGGACCAACAATATATCTTACGGAAAATGTGGACAAGGTCGCAGCATTTATGCTTCAAATCGCGAAAATTCCAAGTGTTGTCATGGATGATATCATGTCAACCATTGAATTCAATACAAATGTACTGAATGAAATCGAAAAAACCGAAAAACAAATCAAAGACCTCGAAGGTGAAAGCAAGGAATCGCACGCGGCAGGAGGAGACGATGAGAAGAAAACACGAAAATTCACATCAGACACACGCGTCAACCCAGAAACAGATCGACTTCATATCAAGGTAGAAGAACTGAAAAAGTCGGTGAAATATACTGCCCTGCATGAACTCTTTGTACCAAACCGACTCGAGCATTTGAAACGTTGGACTACACGCACTGCAATTTCAAATGAGTTCACGTCATTTGTCGAAGATGAAATAGTCGAGCAAATCATGCTTCTTAATGTTGCGACACACTGGAAACTCCTACTTCTCATGGGAATTGGCGCCATCACAAATGCGACTGATCAAAAATACACGGATATCATGAAGACACTCGCCAAACACCAAAAATTGTACTTAATTATTACAGCAACAGACTATATCTATGGCACGAATTATCAGTTCTGTCATGGATATATCGGAAAAGACCTCGAAAGCATGTCGCAAGAGAAAGCCATTCAATCGATGGGGCGAATTGGACGCGGTGCAATTCAGCAAGATTATACGATTCGTGTTCGTCATGACGCAATCATTCGTCATATCTTTACAGCATTACGCAGTTCTCAGAAACCGGAGGTATGTGCGATGAATCGGTTGTTTGTCTCAGCGGATGCTTAACTGAACATCTCTTCGATAAGCTTTTCCAGTGTATCGTATTCGAACGTCCATCCTAGCTTGTCACGAGCTTTGGAAGCATCTCCAAGCAATAATTGAACCTCACATGGACGAAAATATTTCGGATTTATTTTTATTCTTATCGTTCCATGTTGGTCCTTTCCAACTTCAGACAATCCTTGACCGCTCCATGTTATCGAAAGTCCCTTATATTCAAACGCCTTTTCTATGAAATGACGGATCGTATGGGTTTTTCCAGACGCAAGAACAAAATCCTCAGGTATAGAGTGTTGAAGCATCAACCACATTCCATATACATAGTCTTTTGCATGACCCCAATCACGTTTACTGTCGATATTACCAAGTTCAATACATTCCTGCGTTCCTTTGAGTATATTCTTGATCCCATCAACAATCTTCATTGTTACAAAATTCTCTACACGACGCTTGCTTTCATGGTTGAATAAAATACCGTTTACCGCAAACAAATCATATCCTTCACGATACACCTTCGTAATATAATAAGCATACACCTTTGCCGCAGCATAAGGTGAAACAGGATTGAACGGGGTATTTTCATTTTGAGGCGTTTCTCTTACTTCACCATACATTTCACTTGTACCGGCTTGATAGAATTTTACTCTTTTTTGTATCACTCGAGGCAAACCTCGAATGATTTCCAACAACCGCAATACCCCTACACCATCTACATCCGCAGTATATTCTGGTATTTCAAATGAGATTGCAACGTGAGATTGCGCAGCTAAATTATAGATCTCAAATACTTCAAAATCAGGATATTTCTGAAGAATTGTATGAATATAATTCGATAACCCAGTTGCATCTGTCATATCGCCATATCGTAGTTCCAACTTGTCGCGAATGTGATCAATTCTAGTGTGCGAATAGAGTAATGATGTTCTTCGAACAATACTGAATACTTTGTAGCCTTTCTCTAATAATAGTTCGCTTAGATACGAACCATCTTGACCTGTTATCCCAGTGATAAATGCGAGTTTCATTACGACAGCAACATATTTATATTCACTTTTTATATTTATATGTCTTCAAACAAGTATTGACTATCTTCGTCGTTTTCGCGTTTTAGATAGAAATGATTTTGCATTTTTACACATTTCATCTTCTGCAGAACGGTCTATTTTAAGAGTACGAATACGTGGAGTATATATTACTTTCGATGACTTTATTTCGAATTGTGGAGTATTATCATTAGTTACGTCTACTACTAATTTCGTAATCGATGTATTTTTTGGTACTTGTAATGTGCGATTCATTCCCATAATAAAGCGTTTGTGAGTAAAAACAAGCCAGGATGACGTGTGACTATGATCACTGGATATATAGTTTTGAAACTCTTGAATTACATTAATTCGCTCATTCTCTCGAACACTGCGTTCATAATCTTCCAGTAACGTAAAATCAATCCTTGGAAAATGAATTGCCGTAACTTCTTTTGGAGAAATTGGATGCAGATCACGAAACAGTTGATACATATGAATTCCTGTCGTATGAAACCAACGTTTGAAACCGTGTATTTTTTCTTTTAGCTCAGCAGCGCTGTTGATTTTTGATAGTTTCTTCGTATGAAACTTTACATAAGGAACAATATGGATGACGCTTCGATTTACTTCACTATTGAATGTTGCCAGTGATATCATAGAGGTTAAAACTGTGCGCACAAGCGGTGAACAAATTACCTTATCAAAGTGACCTATTTTTGGTAATTCTTGTCGTAAAAGAAACGATTGTATATACCCGGTAACCGATAATACTGGTTCATGAAGTATATCTTTGTGTGTTCTACGATAAGTATTTAGTTTAGTTCTAGAAATGTTACTACAACTTTCAGCATGTCGAACCAAGAAAAGATCGACTGTCATATTTTTATGTATGATGTAACTTATAATATACAAATATAATAAAAGCAAAATGTCGAGTACCAGTTCTATTCGACCTCCTCGCCGTAGCGCATTTCTTGTCGGTATCAACTACATTAATACTGAAAGTGAGCTCAACGGTTGTTATAATGACGTCGTAAATGTATCCCAGTATCTGCGTTCTATTTTAGGATATACTTCCGGATCGATCGCGATTCTCACCGATGGAAATCGGAATGATCCAACAAGTGCTTCTCGGTTACCACCAACACGTCAAAATATACTTGCAGGATTATCCGCTCTTGTTTCTGGAATGATAGCTGGAGATGAAGCAGTGTTTCATTACTCGGGCCACGGGTCTCTTGTCCGTGATAGAAATGGTGATGAAGCAACTGG
>JACCED011238348.1_pt1 | contig 14815 bp, 12 predicted proteins | sample 7455021 | NCBI WGS metagenome assembly JACCED01 (sample SAMN15323456, study PRJNA562643) | freshwater metagenome | isolation source: river surface water | place: USA:Blue River Watershed | collected 2017-08-19 | reverse complement strand
CCGATTCGATGATGTCATGGATGAAGTTCGCGGTTTCTTTGAGGTTCACAAGGCCGCTGGGACGTTCCCTGGTGGAGTCCACGTTGAACTTACTGGAGATGACGTAGCTGAATGTCTTGGTGGTTCGGAGCAAATTGATGAAGCAAGCCTTGAAGAGCGCTACGAATCTCTTTGTGACCCACGACTAAACCACATGCAGTCATTGGAGCTTGCATTCTTGGTGGCAGAACAACTCGCCAAGCGCTAAATCGAAAAAACTCCCCGAGGGCATAGCCCCAGGGGAGTTTTTCTTTGGTCTTATTTTGTTGAGATAGTTATCGAATCGCCAACTCTAAGTTGGGTTCCGGCAGCGGCTCCCTGTCGCTTAATCGCGACAACACCCCATCGAGTTGTTAGTTGATCGGTATTGACGACAACTTTCAAACCAAGGCTTTCAAGGGCCGCCTTTCCGGCAAGGACAGTCTGGCCAATCATATTTGGAACAGTCACGATGTTTGGCCCCTTAGAGACAACTAGGTTCACCGTGCCATCTTTACCAAGCGGCTCTGTCTGCGGCACCAAACTAATGACCTGCCCAGCCGGAACGGTATCGCTGTAATCTTCATTGATTTCGTTGATCTTCAAACCCACCGCCTGGATTGCGGTCACCGCTGTCTCCTGATCAAGTCCAGTGACAATCGGTATAGCACCTAGCGAAACGGAAATGTTTATTTTGCTAGTTTCGGGAATCTTGTTTCCATCGGCACCTAGGTAATCAAAAACTTCACCGAGCGGTGCCTCATTGAATACAGATGTAACGTCTCCAAGCGTGAATCCCGATTTGATGATTTCGGCTGTCGCCTCGGCAACGTTTAGCCCGCGAAGATCCGGAGCCGCAACCAAACTTGGTCCGCTTGAAACATAAACCGTAATAGTTCCGCCGAAGAAGAATGAACCGGCAGCGGGATCCGTTCTAATCACTAAGCCTTTAGCAACCGTGGCTGAGCTTTCCTCTGCGATTGCAATATTCGCATTGAGATTTGAAAGGGTTACCTGCGCCTCGTCGGTTGTCCGGCTACTTAAATTAGGAATTACATTTAGGCCACCAGGTCCACTGCTAAACCACCATCCGGCTCCACCGCCCAGCAAAATTACTAAGAGTGTCGTGACCAGTATTTTCAAACCTCGTCGCTTTTGCCCCATGCTCTCAAGCGGCGAAAGGCTTTCATTTTCGAATGCAAAATCTGAAAGCACGGCCGTTTCATTTATTCCATTCAGCCCGGAAAGTACTTGAGTTGAGTTATCTTGCAGATCGTAAAGTTCCGGATTTAGAAGTTGGGTGGCATCGTTTACGGCAGCTGGCATCACAGTTGTGGCGCTCAGGTCTTTCGGCTGGATTGTTGGAATTCCGATCTCTGTGTCTTTACGGCCAGCTTTCAATTCTGCTTTTGCTCGTTGCACCACAGCCAAAAGTTCAACCGCATCGTTTGGACGATGAGCGGCATCGCGAGCCGTTGCCCATAGAACTAATTCATCGAGCAGCGGAGGAACCTGGGAATTAAATTTAGAAGGTGCTGGAACATTGTCGTTTGCGTGTTGATACGCAATTTGCACGGCTTGGTCGCCTTCGAATGGCTGTCGCCCAGCGAGCATCTCGAAAAGCATGATTCCGGCCGCGTATACATCGCTTCGCGCATCTGCTGTTCCGCGCATGACAAGTTCAGGAGATAAGTAAGCCACTGTGCCAACCAAAGAGCCCGTTGAGGTGTGGTTGTCAATGTCTCGAGCAAGACCAAAGTCGCCAAGTTTGATTCGGCCATCGTCTGCAAGCAAGACGTTCTCAGGTTTCAGGTCCCTGTGCAAAATCCCAGCCCTGTGTGCGGCAGCCAAGCCGCTCAGCATTGGTTCGAAAAGATCAAGCGCACGTTTTCCATCGAGAGCACCAAAGTCCTTTAGAGCATCACGAAGTGTTATTCCAGAGACATATTCCATGGCCATGAAAGCCAATTCGCCGTCTTCACCCTGATCAAAAACGTTGACCAAATTTGGGTGCGAGAGCTTTGCCGCAATACGTGCCTCGCGAATGAACTTGTCTCTGAATGAATTGTCACTTGCAAGGTGGGGGTGAATTATCTTCAGGGCAACTTTGCGTTCTAGGCGGATGTCTAAAGCAAGGTACACGGTCGCCATGCCGCCGCGAGCGACAACCTGTTCAACACGATATCTTTCACCGATAACTCGGCCGACAAGATTAGGCATTCGGAGTTACCTCAGAATTTGATTCGATTAGCTGGTCAAGCCAAACCCAGGCAGACGCTTCCCACTTTGCGTAGGCGTTTGGGTAGGCAGAAATTTGAACGGCTTGCGCCGCTTCGGTCAAAGACTTACTGGACCAGTCCTTGATGTCCAGCAACCCTCGTGCCACGCCAAATGTTGGGCTTGTTTTTCCGCCAAAGAAAGCACGGGCTGCGTATTCCGGATTCATTATTTGCTTTACAGTGCCCCAATGAGCGCTCGGGCGTTGCTGAAAAAGCCCCACCGAATCCCTATCGCCATAGCTTAGGTTTCTGATTCCGGATTCTTGCATGGCGGTTGCTAGAGCAATCACAATTCCGTAGTCACTAACACCGAGGGATTTTCCAACCTGAAAAATAATTTTCGCGTTGGATTTCATTTCGGCGGTCATCGGGGTTAGGTCGGGGCAAAATTTTATTTCGTGCACACCTGGAATGATCAGGCGTTGACCAATGTAAATCATTGAAGACCAAGTGAGATTATTTTCACTCAAGATGGATTGAGTGCTGAGTCCATAGACAGCAGCGATTTTGCTCACTGATTCGCCAGGTTTGACTGTGTGAAAACCGTGCACCTCGCAAATGTTTGGTGGCCGATGCGGATCGGTAGAGCTAAGTGCGCCGCTCAAGGGAGTAGCCAGCGGCTTCATGTTGCTAACGGGTTTTGCTTCCGATGGGGCAGTTACTTCCAAATTCTTCAACTTGGTGGCCTGACCGCCGTACACCAGTGAGGATTCTGTAAATCCATTCACCAAAAGCAAGTTACTTAGTGAAATTCCATAGTGATTTGCAATTGAGGCAAGAGTTTCGCCTGGTTGCACCGTGTGCATCTCGGGTGTCGCTGGTTTGGCCTGCTTAGGAATTACCGAACCAATGGCCAATCGTTGACCGGGAAAGATAATCGCCGTGGCTGAGAGTTTGTTCATCGACAAGACAGTGGTGACTGAGATGCCGTACTTTTTTGAGATTGATTGAACTGTTTCGCCGCGCTTGACCACGTGCACCGTTGCCGCATTCGCTTTAGCCTGAGCCGCCGGAACAACCGCGTTTTGCACTAGTTTAAGTTTTTGCCCGGGAACGATTAAGGCCTTTGCCGAAAGGGAATTTAGTTGCAGTAGTTGGTTGGTTGATAGTTGAAACTTTCGCGCAATTTGGCTGATGGTGTCGCCAGCCTTCACCGTGTAAGTCAACTGCGAACCGATAGACATTAGGGGAGTTGAAGCTGCGCTGACAACATTGCTAGGGGATGCGTTATTGGTTTGGGACTTCTCGTTCGCCGAATCTTCTAGAACCTGCGGCTCAGCCGCGGCGATGTCAGCACCGGAGAGAGCCCCCACGATGGAGATAGGTACGGTGACAAGCGCAATTCCCAGCGCATTCTTGTCACGTTTTTCGTCCAAAATATCTACATTTCTCCTGGGGTAGCCAGCCAATATCATCGCACGGTGCAGGTTTGATACCCGTGAGGCGCTGAGGTGTGGCAATCTTGTCTAGTGACTGATGTATTAGACCAAGTCGAATCTTGGATTAGCGTGCCAGAGGCCGCCGAAAAATTGGGTGAACCTGCCGGCAGAATTCGCCGCTGGATTGAAGAGCATCACCTCATCGCAATAAAGCGTGATGGCGTCCTGATGATCCCGGCCGAAATAATTATTGATGGCGAGCCACTGCCGAGTTTGCCGGGCACAATGATTGTGCTGTTGGATTCAGGTTTGAACTATGAGGCTGCGTTCAAGTGGCTTTACACATTTGACGAAAGTCTGCCAGGAGCTCCGATGGAGTTTCTCCTGAAGGGGCATAAGTCAGCAGTTCGTCGCCTGGCGATGTTGCTAGCTCTCTAAAATCCGCTTTACGCCTGGCGGTTAATCACTTTCAGTGCCAATTCTCGAAGCTCGTGTTTAGCACGCTCGTCGATCTCAAGAGATTCCAGCGCATTCAAGCTTTCTTCAGCTAATTCATCAATCATTCGCTCGGACTTTGCCAAGGCACCTGAACCCACAATCGTTTGCTGAAGGAACGCAATTTGTTCACCGGTTAGGTTTCGACTCGAAAGCATCTCATCAAAAATCGCTCCAACTGAAGAAGTTAGCGATTCTCGTGTTAGTGCAACCAAAACGGTTCGTTTTCCTTCGCGCAGGTCGTCACCTGCTGGCTTACCCGTGATCGCTGGATCGCCGAACACTCCAAGAATGTCATCGCGTAGTTGAAACGCCATGCCAAGGGGAATTCCAAATGCCGAAAGGCCGCGCAGCAAGCTGGGTGAGGCACCTGCAAAGGCTGCGCCAATCAACATTGGTGCTTCAATGCTGTATTTCGCTGTTTTGTAAAGAATTACGCGATTGGCACGACCCACCGCTTCATCAACCGGTCTTGTGTTGGCTGCGTTTTCTTCGAGAACGTCAAGGTACTGACCTGCCATCACCTCAACGCGCATTTTGCTGAACTCTGTTCGGCACGCGGACTCTACTGATGGCTCTGGAGCTTGAAGCAATGCGTTTCCAAATATTTCGCTGCTCCAACCGAGCATCAGGTCACCAACTAAAACGGAGCCGGCGACGCCAAAACGTTCCGGGCTTCCGGCCCAGCCAGAAGATGAATGCAGAGATTCAAAGCGCTTATGCACCGATGGCGCACCGCGGCGAGTATCTGACTGATCGAGCAAGTCATCGTGAACTAGCGCCGCCGCGTGAAACATTTCCAAAGCTGCCGTGATGCCAACCATTGCTTCAGCTGAAGCCTCGCGCTGGGACTCGGTTTGGCGAATATCCGCACCGGCTAAAGCGCCTACCCATGACCAGTAGCAGAAAAGGGCTCTAAAGCGCTTTCCGCCCTGAAGCAGGTCCCGAGTGTAGTCAACTACAGGGATTAGATCGGGGGAGATTTGCTCAAAATCGCTCTTTCGGGCGACGCAAAATTCATCCAAGTGGTCCTGAATCAGGCCAAGTAGGACTTTAGTTTCACTCACGGGAATAGCCTAACTCGGGCTAGGTGTTTAGACTCTAGATAGCAACGCAAAATCGGCATAAGGAGTTACAAATGGGACTCTCCGAGAGAGAACAACAGCTTCTCGATGAACTCGAGCGCGGTCTTTACGCGTCTGATGCAGGCTTAGCGCACAAACTTGGCAAGCCTGGCGCCCGATCACCTAAGCGAATTATTGCCGGCGGGGCACTAGCCGTGATTGGTCTTTCACTTCTGGTAGTAGCCGTTATCTTGCAGTTTGCATTATTTGGAGTGGCCGGGTTCTTAGTAATGTTGGCCGGGCTAGTGCTGGCAACATCTTCAAATTCAGGTCTGGAAAGCCAGCCAAAGCAGACATCTAAGCCGCAGGCCGCAAAATCAGAGCGAAGAAGCTTCTTTGAAGATCGTTGGGATAAGCGCCAGGGCCAATAGCCCCACTCAGTCTTCAGTTACTCCTCAAAACCCACCAGAATCTGGTGGGTTTTTTAGTTTTTGAGCAAATTTACGGTATTTCCCTCCACTTGCTATATCCCTCTAATTTATTGACAATTAAGACACGCCGAACCAAAATTTATGCCGATTTTTACCCATAAGTGGGGGAAAGTGGTGTAATGTGGAGAAAAGCGCAAGTTCGATGTCGAGAAAGGGGGACGCACATGTTGCTAGGCACTCACGCACCGAAGCTTGACGACAAAGGGCGCGTCATCCTTCCGGCAAAGTTCCGCGATGAACTTCAAGGTGGTTTGGTTATCACACGGGGGCAGGAAAACTGCCTATACGTATTTAGCTCAGCTGAGTTCGCTTCAGTGCACGACAAAATTCGTCAAGCACCGGTGACCAGCATCGAGGCCCGCAACTACCTTCGCGTTTTTCTCTCTGGCGCTTCCGATGAACTTCCTGACAAGCAAGGCCGAGTCACTATCCCGGCCGCACTTCGTCAATACGCAGGTCTTGATAAGGACCTTGTCGTCATTGGCGTTGGTGCACGTGCAGAAATCTGGAACGCCAAGTCATGGAATGAATACCTGGCTAAGCAAGAAACAGCCTTTGCGAATGTAGCGGCGGAGGTGATTCCAGGACTCTTCTAGCCCTAAAGCTAGAACTCCAGCTATTTCACCTGAAACCAAGCCAGGTAGTAAATGGATGGGGCCCTAGCTCTAGGGACTCAGAAGTCAACGGACTTCCTATGTCTAAGAAAATTTCTGAACTCCACGAACCGGTACTGCTTGAGCGTGCGATTGAACTGCTGGCACCGGCCTTCGAAGTCGAAGCGCCCGTCTTTGTAGATTGCACCCTAGGACTTGCCGGTCACAGCGAAGCTTTTCTTGATCGTTTTCCAAACCTTACTTTGGTCGGCATCGATCGTGACCCAAGTGCACTGGCACTTGCGGGGGAGCGACTAGCTCGATTCGGCGACCGAGTTCACTTGGTACACGCCGTTTACGAAGAAATCGAAGACGTACTTGCAGATCTAAAAATCGTCGAAGTCCAGGGCATCTTGCTAGACCTAGGTGTCTCATCAATGCAACTCGATGAACGTGAGCGAGGATTTGCCTACTCCTACGAAGCTCCACTTGACATGCGGATGGATTCAACCGTTGGCAAGACAGCTGCCGATGTGGTCAACACTTACAGCGAATCAGAGCTGGCGCGAATCTTCAAGGAGTTTGGCGAAGAGCGCTACGCCAAAGGTGTGGCTCGCGAAATAGTTTCAGTTCGAAAGAGCACTCCTTTTTCAACCAGCACTGAGCTTGCTGCTTTGATCGCAAAGATCATCCCATTCATCCCGGGTAAGAGTTCTGGTCACCCAGCAAAGCGCGTATTTCAGGCGCTAAGAATCGAAGTCAACGGCGAGCTTGAAGTTCTGGAACGCACAATGCCAGCCGCAATTCGTGCACTTGCACTTGGTGGCCGCATCGTCGTGATGTCGTACCACTCACTTGAAGACCGCAGCACCAAGCAAGCATTGGTTGCCGCAGCAAATTCATCGGCACCGATTGAGTTGCCAATTGAACTTCCGGAGCACGCTCCAGTGCTTCGACTGCTGGTTAAAGGCGCCGAAGCCGCAACCGCTGAAGAAATCGCTAGAAACCCGCGCGCTGCATCCGTTCGCCTGCGCGCAGCAGAAAAGATCCGGAGAGCAGCATGAGTGCCATTCGCATGACCAACCCAAGTCGCCAACTGGCTCCGGCTAGAGCACAACTGCGAGCGGTATCGGTTGCCAACACTCGCGCCAGCAAGGTAAACACCAAGCTCGTGACACTTTTAACTTTCGGCGCTCTTTCAATCGCCTTTGCAAATCTGGTGCTTCACATCCTTACTTCAAGTTCGGTTTATGAGTTGGCAAGCCTGCAGCAACAGGCACGTGAACTAAACACAACCTCGCAAATAATTGCAGATGAGGTTGATTCGCTTTCTTCACAGCAGAATCTCTCGAACTCTGCTCAAAAGCTAGGAATGATTGCCAACGCCAACCCAGTATTTCTAAGCATTGGCGAGCAAAAGGTGTACGGAAAGCCAACCGCAGCCCTAAACACCGATGGTCGCGTGGCTCGAAACCTAATTGCCAACTCCGCCATGACAGCGGTTTCAACCGGATTGAATGCGACTGTCGCTTCCGCCGATGCCTCAGCGCCCCCAGCAGCACCGGACGCAAATGTCGCTAAACAGAAACCGGCTCCAGTTCAAGTAATTTCTAATGGTGGCGTAATTCCCGCTTCACCAACTCACTAGATAGGCAGGTCGGCAGATGACATATCTGACGCCTGGTGATTCATCTAAGCGCCTGAAAAAAGTAATTGCGGCAATTCTGATTCTGGTAGCAATTTTTGCCATTCGATTGATTGATTTGCAGATCATTCAGGCAGACGCCATAAACGAAAAGTCATACGAAAAGCGCGCGGTAACTCGTGTGATTCCAGCGCTACGCGGTGAAATTCTTGATGTCAACGGTAATGTTTTGGCGAAAACCATTTTGCGCTACGACATTAATGCGGCGCCTAGCAAGGTTGGCCCTGTCACCAGAAAAGTAAGTGGTCAAGCTGTTGCTATTCCGGTTGAGCAAGTAGCTGCTGAAATTGCCACCATTCTTGGTATGACTGCCGAAGAAGTAATGTCAAAAATCATTGGAACCGGCGAGTATTCACAAATTAAGAAGCGCGCTAATGCATCTGAGTATCGCAAGATACTTGCTCTTAACGTTCCTTGGCTTTACTACGACTCCGTCGCGGAGCGCGTTTATCCAAATGGAGCGGTTGCAGGAAACATCCTTGGCTTCATAACCCAGTCAGGGCTAATGGAAGGCATCGAACAGCAATACAACAAGTGTCTTTCAGGCGTTGACGGCGAAGAGTCTTTTGAAAAAGGAAAAGACGGAATCAAGATTCCTTCTAGCGTAATTACTACCAAGAAGGCTGTCCCAGGAAAAAACGTCCGACTCACAATAGATTCTGATCTTCAATATTTTGCGCAGCAGGTCATGGCATCAACAGTTTCTTATCTTCGCGCCGACTGGGGTACCGCCACAATTATTGAAGTCAAAACCGGAAGAATTTTGGCAGCCGCGGAGGCACCGTCGGTTGACCCGAATGATCCGGGCAAGCTTTCTGCCGATGACCGCAGGGCAAGGATTTTTCAAGCAGCTTTCGAACCAGGCTCGACCTTGAAAACAATTACGGCGGCAACCGTTGTTGATACGGGCATGGGTTCGCCAAACATGAAAGTGCTAGCCCCCTACGGAATGAAGATTCCAAATTCAAATGGCTACACCGTGACTGACAGTCACTCGCACCCACTCGAACAACTGACTATGACTGGCGTCTTGGCGGAGTCATCCAACACGGGAATCATGAATGTCGGAAAAGTTGTCGACTGGAAAACTCGCTATTCGTATTTCGAAAAATTTGGTCTTGGAAAGCGCACAGCAATCAATTTCCCTGGCGAGGGTTCCGGGCTTTTGAACTCTAGAGATGTCTGGGCGAACGATGGTGTAAAGCGCTATGTATCGATGTTTGGTCAAGGTGTTTCGGTTACACCAATTCAGTCAGCCATGATGTACCAGACAATCGGAAACGGCGGGGTTCGCTTAAACCCAATTCTGGTGGATGGCTGTGAGGCAGACGTTGATGACTTCAAGCCGGCTGAGGTGAAGCCGGGAGTGCAAGTAATTTCCAAGGGCACCGCCGCGCAGACCCTGTCAATGCTTGAGCGCGTTGTTGAGTCTGGGGCGATTGGTAAGTACGGCGCTATTCCTGGATATCGAGTGGGCGCCAAAACTGGTACCGCTCAAATTCGAGATGAGAACACCGGTAAGTATGCGGGCCCCTATGCAATTTCGTATTTTGGAGTCGCACCCATAGATGATCCACAGTACGTGGTTGCTGTTACCGCGTTTAAGTCACGCACCGTTGGGTCTTCGCTCGGTGTTGCTGTGCCATTCAAGAAAATCATGCAGCAGGTTCTGCGTACTTATCGTGTTCCACCATCAACTTCCAAGACTTCTGACCTACCGTTGAACTGGTAATCCTATGAAAGAGCAAATTCCACCTATCTTGAGACCCGATGAGGTCCAGCCTGTTGAGCTTGCCCGTTTTGCCGAGCGCTTTGAGCTGGCGGCTATCGGGCACATTGAAAATATCAAGTTAACCGGGATCAGCATGAACACCAACGATCTGCGCCCAGGAGACTTGTTTGTGGCGATGCCTGGCAAGAAAACACATGGTGCAAATTTCATTGAGAAGGCCATCGAGCAGGGCGCTGTTGCTGTCGTCACCGATTCCGCTGGCATCGAGCAACTTGGACACCTGGAGATTCCAGTGCTCAAGTTGGAAAACCCGCGAGCACACCTCGGAGAATTAGCAGCATTCGTCTACGGCAACGTTGCCGGTAACATGCCAAAGCTCTTTGCCACAACCGGTACCAATGGCAAGACATCCACCAGCTACCTACTTGAAGGAATTCTTCGCCAGCTTGGTCAAGTCACGGGTCTAACCTCAACTGCGGAACGACACATAGCTGGCGAGGTCATCGTAAGTCGCTTGACCACACCGGAGTCGCCAGAGATGCAAGCTCTTATCGCACGAATGCGCGAAAAAGGGGTGACATCAGTCGCAATCGAAGTTTCAGCGCAGGCACTGAGTCAACTTCGCGTTGATGGCCTCTACTTTGATGTGGTTGGCTTTACAAATTTGAGTCACGATCACCTGGATGACTACAAAGACATGCAGGAATATTTGGAAGCTAAGTTGCCACTCTTCACTAAAAAGCGCGCTCAGCGCGGGGTTGTCTGCCTAGACACCAAGTACGGAAGAGATTTTGTAAGGCAAAGCGAGATTCCAGTAGTGACAATTACCAGTGAACTTGGGGTTAGTGCTGATTGGCATGTTGCAGTCACCGCCGAAACACCTAAGTACACGTCTTTCGTACTAGCTGGTCCAGATGGAGTGAATATTCGCTCAAAGGTTTCACTGCTGGGCGCACACATGGCTGCCAACGCTGGCCTAGCAATAGTGATGCTGATTGAAGCAGGTTTCAAAGCTGAGGACATTGCCAAGGCAATTGAAAACGGTATCGAAGCTTATCTTCCTGGTAGAACCGAACGCGTCACTGGGGAGTCTGGACCAGATGTGTATGTTGATTTTGGTCACAGTCCTGATGCGTTTCTAAACACGCTAGCTGCGGTTAGAAAAGTTACCGATGGAAAACTCTTTATGGTTTTTGGTGCCGATGGCGATCGAGATGCGAGTAAACGTCCAGCCATGGCCCAAGTTGCCGCCGAGGGTTGCGATGTCCTGGTAATTACCGATCATCACCCGCGCTTTGAAGACCCAGCATCAATTAGAAAAACTCTTGTGGATTGTGCTAGAGCAGCCAAACCAAACTTAGAAATCTACGAGATTTCTCCGCCGGAGGCTGCGATTCGCAAAGCCGTTTCGATGGCAAAACCTGGAGATGCAATTCTGTGGGCAGGTCCAGGTCACCAAGATTACCGAGACATAAGGGGAGTGCGCACTCCATATTCTGCGCGACATGAAGCTAGGCAAGCGCTCAAAGAAAATGGTTGGTCATGATTGCACTAACTGTTGAGCAAATTGCTTTGGCGGTATCAGGTCAGGTAACCGGGAGTGCATCAGTAATGGTTACTGGCTCCGTTGAAACAGATTCCAGGTTGGTGCAGCACGGATCCTTATTTGTTGCTAAGCCGGGTGAAGAAACTGACGGACATCTTTTTGTCATAAAGGCGCAGGAGTCAGGCGCGGTTGCGGCAATCGTAGAAAAGCTTGTTACCGGAGTGACGATTCCACAAATATTGGTGGCCGACTCTGTTGTGGCACTTGGACATTTAGCAAAGTATGTCTTAGAGCAGGTTCGCCTACACACCGATATTCAAGTGATTGGAATAACTGGTTCCAACGGTAAAACCACGACTAAGAACATGCTTCGTGAGGTGCTGTCGAAGTTTGGCCCAACGGTTGCGCCAAACGAATCATTCAATAATGAAGTCGGCGCCCCATATTCAATTCTTCAAATAACCAAAGAAACCAAATTTCTAGTTGTGGAAATGGGTGCAGGTGGAGAAGGAAGCATCGATTATCTGGCCCAAATTGCAAAACCTAATATCGGTGTTGTTTTAAAAGTTGGCTTGGCGCATGTTGGTGAATTTGGCGGAATTGAAACAACAGCCAAGATAAAAAGCGAGCTAGTAAAGGCGCTTGCTGATGATGCAATCGCAGTGCTCAATTCTGACGATGGATATGTTGCCGATATGGCAGCGCTGACCAATGCAAAGAAGGTCTGGTTCGGAACTTCAGGCGATGCGGGCTATCAAGCCACGGATCAAAAACTTTCAATTGATGGAACCGAATTTAATCTGCATTGGCCAGACGAATCCGTGAGCCATGTAAAGTTGCAGATTTTAGGCGAGCACCATGTTATGAACGCTTTGGCAGCTTTGACCGTGAGTGATTTGTTAGGCCTCGATAGGGATGTCTCGATAGCAGCAATTGAAGCAATGCCGCTAGCCGAACGCTGGAGGATGCAACTTCTTAACCGGGCTGATGGGGTGACCATCATCAACGATGCCTACAACGCAAGCCCGGACTCCACAAAAGCGGCACTGCAAACATTGGCTCAGTTAGGCCGAAATGGTCGAAGGACTATAGCCATTCTTGGCGAGATGGCAGAGCTGGGTTCGGCATCCAGGGAACAACACGACGCCATTGGTCGAATTGTTGTGCGTTTGGACATCAATGAACTAGTGGTGGTGGGTCAAGCCGCAAAACTAATTCACATGGGTGCTGAACAAGAAGGATCTTGGGGCGGGGAATCAAAATTCTTCGAGTCAATTGACGAGGCTTTGGCCTATGTTCGTGGAATGCTTATGGCTGGCGATTTGGTTCTGGTCAAGTCCTCGAAATCAGCCAATCTCAGACACCTGGGGGACAATTTGATGGAGGTTAGTTCGTGAGAGCTATTTTGCTTGCCGGCGGAATCTCGATGGCATTCACTCTTTTGGTGACCCCTGGTTTTATTTGGTTGTTTAGACGACTTCGATGGGGACAGTTCATCCGTGAAGATGGCCCCAAGGCGCACCACACTAAACACGGCACGCCAACTATGGGCGGCGTTGTGATCATCGTTGCTGCGGTCTTGGGTTACTTTGTGGGAAAACTTGCCAATTTTGAAACGCCAACTGTTTCAGCCCTATTGGTGCTATTGATGCTTGTGGGACTTGGCCTCGTTGGTTTTATCGATGACTTCATCAAGACTCACAAGCAGAGAAGCCTTGGACTCACCGGCTGGGCAAAAATCGCACTTCAGGGAGTCGTAGCAACCGTATTTGCTATCTTGGCGCTTCAGTTTCCAAACGAATCAAACCTGACGCCGGCGTCTACTCAGATTTCTCTTGTCAGGGATACGGGCATTGACTTGATGATGTTCGGCACGGTAATCGGTGTAGTTCTATTCATAATTTGGATTTACATCTTGGTTGCCAGCGCATCAAATGGTGTGAACATCGCAGATGGACTTGACGGCTTGGCGACCGGTTCGAGCATCATGGCAATCGGCGCCTACACAATCATTGGCTTCTGGCAGTTCAACCAGGCTTGCGGAACCGTTATTGAAAACGTAACGAGTTGCTACAACGTGCGTGATCCGCTTGATCTGGCCGTTGTTTCAGCTGCCATAGTCGGGGCTCTCATCGGATTCCTTTGGTGGAATACTTCACCCGCTCAAATCTTTATGGGAGACACCGGGTCTCTAGGTCTCGGCGGCGCTCTAGCTGCACTTGCGATTTTGTCGCGAACTGAAGTGCTACTAATTCTGATTGGTGGAATTTTTGTAATCGTCACCGGTTCAGTGGTTATTCAGCGGGTTTTCTTCAAATTAACAAAGTGGAAGACAGGAACTGGAAAGCGCGTGTTCTTAATGTCGCCTTTGCATCACCACTTTGAACTCAAGGGCTGGGCGCAGGTAACAGTTGTAGTGCGTTTCTGGATTATTGCTGGCCTCTCAACCGTGAGCGGTATCGGCCTCTTTTACATCGAGTGGATTTACGGCTAAATCAAGATGAAAGATTTAGAACACCTTCACAGTTGGCACGCAAACTGGCGTGATCTTCGTGTTGTGGTTCTAGGGCTAGGCGTGACCGGCTTTTCAGTGGCGGACACTCTTGCTGAGCTCGGCTGCAAAGTCCTGGTTGTCGCAGAAAAAGCAGACTCTGAATTAGTGGACATCTTGGATGTGATTGGTGTCGAACACCTAACCGGTGAAATCGCTCAGGGGTTACCTAAGAGAGTTCAAGAATTTAATCCTGAACTTGTGGTTACTTCACCCGGTGTCAGACCTGAACATGAATTGTTGGCTTGGGCCGTAGCTATAAATGTTCCAGTGTGGGTTGACATTGAACTTGCCTGGCGCTTACGCGACAAAACTTCCAAAATCGCCGAGTGGCTGGCGGTAACGGGCACCAATGGTAAAACCACTACCGTTCAAATGGTCGAGGCCATGATCTCAAGGGGTGGTTTTCGAGTTGCTTCATGCGGAAACATTGGAACTCCAATTCTCGATGCAATCCGTGACCCCGAGGGTTTTGACGCTCTGGTCGTTGAGCTATCAAGTTTTCAATTGCACTACGTGAAACACATTGAACCGTTTTCAAGCGCAGTTCTAAATTTGGCTGATGATCACCTCGACTGGCACGGAAGCTTCCAAGCCTATTCCGACACCAAGGCCAAAATCTATGAGAACACCAAGGTCGCCTGCGTTTACAACATCAATGACTTAGCCACAGAGAAAATGGTTGAAAACGCCGAGGTATTTGAGGGTGCCAGAGCGATAGGTTTCACCACAGGTTTACCGGGGCGCTCACAGGTGGGCTTCGTTGAAGATCTTCTCTGTGATCGAGCATTTCTTGACGACCGCGCAAACAGCGCCCTTGAAGTTGCAACACTCGAGGATTTATCAAGCATCGGCGTGCTAACGCCACACCTCATGGCGAACGCTGCAGCTGCCACGGCTCTTGCTCGCTCTTTTGGAATTGAACCTTCGGATATTAGGCAGGCACTGATTGATTTTCGTCT
>JACCED010329424.1_pt1 | contig 14815 bp, 12 predicted proteins | sample 7455021 | NCBI WGS metagenome assembly JACCED01 (sample SAMN15323456, study PRJNA562643) | freshwater metagenome | isolation source: river surface water | place: USA:Blue River Watershed | collected 2017-08-19 | reverse complement strand
CCGGGACACCCACCCCAACCCCGGGATGGCCGCCTCGGCCCGCGCGGGGAAGACGCGGAGGGCCGGTCTCCCCCCCGCCTTGGAAAACCCCGGCCGCCGAAGAGCGCCTGGATATGCCCCGCCACCAGATCAACCACGGCAGGCCCACCGCCGCGATAGGGCACATGGGTGAAATCAAACCCGGCTTCCTTGGCGAACAAAGCCCCCGCCAGATGGCCAATGGAACCATTGCCCTGGGAAGCGATGGTAAGCTTGCCTTCCGCCGCGCGCGCCCATGCAATGAACCCCGCCACATCGCGCACCGGCGCAGAAGGATGCACCACCAGCACTTGCGGGGCACGCACGGCTTCAATCACCGGGCTGAAATCGCGCACCGGATCAAAACCAACGCGCGGATAAAGCGCGGGGTTGATGGTCAGCGGGTCTGAACCCACCAGCAGGGTCAGCCCATCAGGGGCGGCACGGGCCACCAATTCAAAGGCGATATTGCTGCCCGCGCCCGGCCTGTTATCGGCCAGCACGTTCTGGCCCAAAGCCTCGGTCAAATGCCGCGCCAGCAGGCGGCCCAGAATATCCAGGCTGCCGCCCGGGGCCACCGGCACGATGATGCGCAGCGACCGATCCGGGGCCCAAAGGGCCTCGGCTTGGCTTGGTGCGGCGGTGAGCAAGGCCGGGACGGCCAGCAGGGCAGAACGGAGCAGAAGGTCACGGCGCAGCGTCACAGCGGAGATTCCGAGTTTGTTTAGAAATTTTTTCTTCTATTTGGCTAAAAATGTCAATAAAAAGGATTTATTTTTCTTTTTAGGGATTTCGCCAAAATCTTTCACCCAACCACGCGTAACGAAAAATATTCCACCCCACCCAGCCCCGCCGGACGATTTCACCCGTTTTGAAAATGCTCTATCCACCAGCGCGACGTATAGCAGTGAAGGTTTGCACCATGGCGGAACTCTATTTCTTCGAAGACCTTTCGGTCGGCCTTTCCGCCAAGTTTTCCAAAACCATCACGGAAGCCGATATCGTGCTCTTCGCCGCCGTAACGGGCGATACCAACCCGATGCACCTGGATGCGGAATACGCCGCGACCTCGATCTTCAAGGAACGCATCGCCCATGGGATGTTGGCCGCCGGCCTGATTACCAAGGTGCTCGGCACCCAACTGCCCGGGCCGGGCACCATCTACATGTCGCAGACGCTGAAATTCCGCGCCCCGGTGAAAATTGGCGAAACCGTCACCGCCATTGTCGAAGTCGCCGCTCTACACCCGGAAAAGCACCGCGCCACGCTGAAAACCGTTTGTCTGGTCAAGGGTGAACCCGTGCTGGAAGGAGAGGCCTATGTCTCCGTCCCGTCTCGCGCGGCCGCTCAGGCCAGCAAAGCGGCGGAATAACGCCATGCGTCGGGTTTGCGTTTTTGCCGGCTCATCCCCCGGTGCCCGCCCGGAATATGCCACGGCCGCCGCCGCGCTGGGCCGAGAGATCGCCGCGCGCGGGCTGGGCCTGGTTTATGGCGGGGGTGGCGTTGGGCTGATGGGCGCGGTTTCCGCCGCCGCCCAGGATGCGGGCGCGGAAGTGATTGGCATCATCCCCCATGGGCTGGTGGCGCGCGAAGCGGGTGCCAAGCAGCTCAAGGATATGCGCGTGGTTGGGTCCATGCATGAACGCAAGGCGCTGATGGCCGAGCTTTCCGATGGCTTCATCGTTCTGCCCGGCGGCTATGGCAGCCTGGAAGAAGCGGTGGAAACCCTCACCTGGTTGCAGCTTGGCATCCACCGCAAGGGGATCGTCTTTGTCGATACGCTTGGCTATTGGCAGCGCCAGATGGGGGCTTTGGATCATATGGTGGCGGAAGGTTTCCTGCGGCCCGAAATGCGCGCCATGGCCATGCTGGCAAGTGATGGGCCTGCCGCGCTGGACGCCTTGGCCCGCTTCACACCGCCTGCTGTGCCAAGCTGGCTGAAACCTGGGGAAGCGTGATGGCGGCGCAGATTTTTACCGACTGGCGGGCGATCCCGAAGGAAGCGCGCGGCGCGACCGTGGCACTCGGCAATTTCGATGGCGTGCATCTGGGCCATGTTGCGGTGCTGAAGGCCGCCCAGGCCGCGCGACCCGATCTGCCGCTCGCGGTGCTCACTTTTGAACCCCATCCGCGTGAGCATTTCCGCCCCGATGATCCGCCCTTTCGCCTGACGCTGCTGCCGGCCAAGGCAGCCTGCCTGGCGGATGCCGGGGCACGCTTTGTCTATGCGCCGCGCTTTGATGATGAATTCGCGGCCCTGTCGGCAGAAGCCTTCATCGAACAGGTGCTGCATCGGGCGCTTGGGGCGAAGCATTTGGCTTGCGGCCCGGATTTCGCCTTTGGCAATCGGCGCGGCGGCGATGTGCGCTTTCTGGCGCGAGAGGCCGCGGCCCGTGGCATGGGGCTTTCCATCGTCCCCCCCGTGGAACAGGGCGGTGAGGCCATTTCATCGACCCGCATCCGCCGCTTGCTACAGGATGGCTATCCGGACCGCGCGGCGGAAAAGCTGGGACGGCCCTGGGAAATCCGCGGCACGGTGGTGCATGGGGATAAGCTTGGCCGCGTGCTGGGCTGGCCGACGGCGAATATCTGGCTCGACCGGCATCTGGAACCGGCGCGGGGGGTTTATGCCGTGACGGTGGCGCTGCCGGATGGCCGCACGGCCAAGGGGGTTGCCAATATCGGACGGCGGCCGACGCTGGGCGGCGATAAGGTGACGCGGTTGGAAGTCTATATCTTCGACTTCGCCGGCGATATTTACGGCCAGGAAATCGGCGTGCGCTTGGTGCAATTCCTCAGGCCCGATGCGAAGTTTGACGGGTTGGAAACACTGAAGGCCGCCATCGAACAGGATGTGGTGAATGCCCGCGCCGCGCTGGCCTGAAGCGGTGGCGCTTGACCGGCCGCATGGCCCGCGCCCATAAGCCTGCCATGAAAATCGTGAAGATATGGGCGCGAATTAGCCGCCCGGCCTTCTAGTGAAGGCCGGGACAACTGCCCGTATTTGCCACCCCAACCGCCCCTTCCGGCGGCCCGCGTCAGCCCGCAAGGCTCAAGATCATGAATGATAGCCCCAAAGAGGCCCGCGATTATCGCGGCACCGTCTTCCTGCCGCAGACCGGCTTTCCCATGCGCGGGGATTTGCCGAAGCGCGAACCCGATACGCTGGCGCGCTGGCAGCGCCTGAAGCTCTGGGAAAGGCTGCGCGCAGCGTCCAAGGGACGGGAGACCTTCGTCCTGCATGACGGCCCGCCCTATGCCAATGGCAATCTGCATATCGGCCATGCGCTCAACAAAATTCTCAAGGATGTGATCAATCGCGCCGCGCAAATGTCGGGGTTTGATGCGAATTACGTCCCTGGCTGGGATTGCCACGGCCTGCCGATTGAATGGAAGGTCGAAGAAGAATACCGCAACAAGGGCCGCGACAAGGATGCGGTGCCGGTGTTGGATTTCCGCGCCGAATGCCGCGCCTATGCCGAACATTGGCTTGAAGTGCAGCGGGAGGAATTCATCCGCCTGGGTGTCGCCGGTGATTGGGCGGATCGCTATGCGACGATGGATTTTGCCTCGGAAGCCGCGATTGCCGCTGAGATCGGCAAGTTTCTGATGAATGGTTCACTCTATCGCGGGCTCCGCCCCGTGATGTGGAGCCCGGTTGAAAAAACCGCGCTGGCGGAAGCGGAGATTGAATATCACGATCATGTCAGCCCGACGCTGCATGCGAAATTCCGCATCCTGAAAGCGGGGGCTGCTGATCTGGTCGGCGCGGATGTCGTGATCTGGACCACAACGCCCTGGACCATGCCGGGCAATCGTGCGGTCGCTTATGGGGATGAGATTGATTACGCGCTTTTGCATGTCGAAGGCTTGGCTGAGAAATCCTATCTGAAGATGGGCGATCGGCTGCTGGTGGCGCTCCCTTTGCTGCCGCAGTTTGAAAAGGATGCCGGGATTGGCGCGCATAGCATCAAGCGCGTGATCAAGGGCGCGGAATTGGCCGGCGCAATGGCCGCGCATCCGCTGCGCGGGCATGGCTATGAATTCGATGTGCCTTTGCTGCCCGGTGATTTCGTCACCACCCAAGCCGGCACGGGGTTTGTGCATATCGCGCCTGGCCCTGGTGAGGATGACTTCAATCTGGGCCGCGCACATAATCTGCCAATCCCAGAGACAGTGAATGATGATGGCACCTTCACCCATCACGCGCCGGGCTTTGAAGGCCTGCATGTCTTCAAGGCGCATACAGCGGTTTATGCGGCGATGGAGGCAGCGGGGACGCTCGCTGCCACGGGCAAGCTGACGCATAGCTATCCGCATAGCTGGCGGTCCAAGAAGCCGGTGATTTTCCGAGCGACCCCGCAATGGTTCATCGCCATGGATGACGCGAATGCGATCCGCGCCAAATCTCTGGACGCCATTGCCAAGACGCATTTCGTGCCGGATGCCGGGCGGAACCGCATCGGTTCCATGGTCGCGGCGCGGCCGGATTGGTGCATCAGCCGCCAGCGCGCCTGGGGCGTGCCGATTCCGGTATTTGTGGATCGCCGCACGGGTGAGCCCTTGCGTGATCCTGCCATCATGGAACGGATTGTCGCCGCCTTCACCGCGGAAGGGGCGGATGCCTGGTACAAGCCAGGTGCTGCGGCGCGCTTCCTGGGTGAAGGGCGTGATCCGGCGGCTTATGAGCAGGTGATGGATATTGTGGATGTCTGGTTTGAATCCGGCTCCACCCATGCCTTTGTGCTGCCACCGCGCAATTTGCCCTTCCCGGCAGATCTTTATCTGGAAGGTTCGGACCAGCATCGCGGCTGGTTCCATTCATCGCTGCTGGAATCGGTTGGCACCAATGGTGTCGCGCCCTTCAAGGCCGTGTTGACGCATGGTTTTGTGCTGGATGAGCAGGGGCGGAAGATGTCCAAATCCATGGGCAATGTCACCGCGCCGCAGGATGTGATGAAGCAATATGGCGCGGATATTTTGCGCCTATGGGTGATGAATTCCGATACCGCGCTTGATCTGCGGATCGGTCCGGAAATCCTGAAGCAGCAGGCGGAATTGTATCGGCGTATCCGCAATACGCTGCGCTGGCTGCTCGGCAATCTGGATGGTTTCACGGAAGATGAAACCGTGCCCTATGCCGAATTGCCGGAATTGGAGCGCTGGTTGCTGCATCGCCTGACGGAATTGGACACGAAAATTCGCGGCGCTGTGGAAACCCATGACTGGACCGGGGTTTATCCCGAAATCCATCAATTCTGCGCGACCGATCTTTCGGCCTTCTATTTCGATATCCGCAAGGACAGCCTGTATTGCGATGCGCCGGATACGCCGCGCCGGCGTGCGGCGCGCACGGTGCTGGATATTCTGCATCGCTGCCTTTGTGCCTGGTTCGCGCCGGTCTTGGTGTTCACGGCCGAGGAAGCCTGGCTCGCGCGTTTCCCCGATGAGGATGGCAGCGTGCATTTGCTTGATTTCCCCTTCGTGCCGGAGGGCTGGAAGGATCAGGCGCTGGCGGCGAAATGGGCGCGCTTGCGTGAATTGCGCCGCGCGGTGACGGGTGCGCTTGAGCGTGCGCGTGTAGCGCAGGAGATCGGTTCCTCCCTGCAGGCCGCGCCGGTGTTGCATGTGGCGCCTGAGGATGCCGTGTTGTTGACGCCTGAGTTGTGGGCCGAGTTGTGCATCACTTCGGGCTTCGCGCTCTCCTCGGAAGTGGCGCCTGAGGGTGCTTTTGTAGCCGATGGTGTTGCCGATGCTGCGGCAGTCTTCCGCCCCGCCCCCGGCGCCAAATGTGACCGCTGCTGGCGCGTCCTGCCCGAAGTCGGCGACTGTTCCGCCCACCCCACGCTTTGCCGCCGCTGCGACGCAGTGGTCGAGGCGCTTTAATGCTGGCGGGGTCCGGGGAGACACTGTCTCCCCGGCGGGGGTCTGGGGGCAGCGCCCCCGGTCTTTGCCCGTGATGCTGCGCCTTGGCCTATCGCTGGCGGCGATAATTTTCCTGGCCGATCAGGCCAGTAAATGGTGGGTCCTGGACATTCTGCTGCTGCCGGAACGCCAGCATATCCCGTTATTCGCGGCCGGCCCCTTTGGGCTTGATTTCACCATGGTGTGGAATCGGGGGGTGACTTTCGGCCTGCTATCGGGCGATGGCGCCTGGAACCATATCGCGCTGGCCGTTTTGGCAGCGGCCATTGCCGTGTTTTTGCTGCGTTGGCTGGCCCGCGCTGAAAACCGCCTGGTCGCGCTGGCATTAGGCGCTGTGATTGGTGGCGCCTTCGGCAATGTGTTGGATCGTATCCGTTTTGGGGCGGTGGTGGATTTTGTCGATGCCCATGGCTGGGGCTGGCATTGGTATGTGTTCAACCTGGCGGATGCCGCCATTGTCTGTGGGGTTGGGGTTTTGCTGTTGGACGCCTTGTTGCCGCCACGCGCAACGCCTAAGAATAGCGCATGAACCTGCGCTCGATCCTTGTGCTGCCGCCCCTCGCCTGCCTTTTGCTCGCTGGTTGCGGGCAAGATACGGCCCGCTCCTTGGGCTTTTTGCGAGATGCGCCGGATGAATTCCGTGTGAGTACGCGCGCGCCCTTATCCATGCCGCCGGATATGTCTGGCCTGCAACCGCCGCGGCCGGGCGCGCCCCGCCCGCAGGAGCGCTCCGCACGTTCAGAAGCCGAAGCGGTTTTGGTGCCTTCCTTGGTATTACAAGATCCGCGGCGTACGGCGCGTCCCACAGGGGGCAGCGTCGGGGAAGTGGCATTGCTGCAGGCGGCTGGCCCCGGGGTCAGCCCGGATATTCGCCGCCAGGTTGACGAAGAAAGCCAAAGATTGGACCGCCCTCAGCGGGATGTGGCCGATCGGCTGATGTTCTGGCGCGATCAGCCGCAGCCGGGCATTGTCGTTGACCCCACACGCGAAGTCGCACGGATGCGGGAGAATGCCTCGCTGGGTCTGGACGCTGCGACGGGTGACACACCGGTTGAACAACCAGCACGACGCAGCCTTTGGCAAAGGCTAGGTTTCTGACCCGAATGGGGGTGGGTTTTTGGGCCGCGTGATACTATCTGCCCAGGCATGATCCGCTTGACCCGCCGCCAAACCCTTGCCGCTGCCGCAGCGCTTGCCGCCAGTGCTGCCCCCCTGCCGGAAGCCCAGGCCCAGACCGAACGCCCGCTTTTCGGCGCGCAAAGCTGGGTGCTGCCCAATGGTCTGACGGTCGCCTTTATTCCGTATCGGCGGGCGCCGGTGGTGACCCAGTATTTGTATTATGCCGCAGGCAGTGCGGAGGACCCGGCCGGGAAATCCGGCGTGGCGCATTTCCTGGAACATATGATGTTCAAGGGCAGCCCGAAATTCGCGTCAGGGGATTTTTCCCGTGCGGTGGCGCGCGAAGGCGGCAATGACAATGCCTTCACCTCGCGCGATGTGACGGCCTATCACCAGCAGATTGAAGCTTCCCGTTTGGGCCTGATCATGGGGATGGAGGCGGATCGCTTCGCGGCGGCGCTGATCCCGGCGGCCGAATTGGAAAGCGAACGCAATGTGGTGCTGGAAGAACGCCGGCAAAGGACCGATTCCAACCCGCGCGCCCGCTTTCGGGAAGCCTTCGGGGCCGCGCTTTGGGGCGGCCAGCATTGGGCAGGACGGCCGATCATCGGCTGGGAGGATGAAATCCGCGCCATTACGCGTGATGATCTGGCGCGCTTCCATGCCCAATTCTACGCGCCAGCCAATGCAACGCTGGTCATCAGCGGCGCGGTGGAAGAACCGGAAATCCGCCGCGTGGTGGAAGAATATTACGGTGGCATCCCGGCCCGCCCGCATGCGCGGCGTGATCGCGCGCCCGCCCCATCCCAGGTGGTGCAGGACCGGCTGATCCGCCGCGACCCAACGGCGCGTGATGCCGCGTTCCTCAAGGCCTGGATGGCGCCCTCACTCACCGCTGGGGCGACGGAACAGGCCCTGCCGCTCGAAGTGCTGTCGCATTTGTTGGGGGGCGGCCAGGGTAGCCGCCTGCATAAGGCGTTGGTGGAAACCGGCCTCGCGGTCTCGGCGGGCACTGGGTATGATGGCGATGCGGCAGGCGCGACCGAATTCTACCTTTCCGCCATGCCACGCGCTGGCGTCACGCCCGAACGGCTGGAGGAAGCGATTGCCGCCGCCATCGGGGCGCTGTTGCAGGAAGGCCCAACCGAGGCTGAGGTTGCGCGCGCCATCCGGCAGCTCACGGCGGGCGCCCTGCTGGCGCTGGATGGCTTCGGGGCCGCGCCCCGCATGGTGGGTGGGACCCTTGCCATTGGTCTGCCGCTTGATGCCGTTGAGTTTTGGCCCGCGCGTATTCGCGCCGTGACCCGCAGCCAGGTTGAAGCTGCCGCCCGCGCCGTGCTGGGTGCTGCCCCGCATACCGCCGCTTGGCTCTTGCCCGGCGCATGAGTAGCAATTTTCGCCTGCCGATCCGCAGTGTCACTGCCGATGGGCTGACCGCATGGCTGGTCGAAGACCATTCCGTGCCGGTCGTGTCGCTTGCCTGGTCCTGGGCCGGTGGGGCGGCGTTTGACCCTGCCGGGCAGGAAGGGACGGCCGCGATGGCGGCCGGGCTGCTCACCGAAGGGGCGGGCGATATGCCGGCCATCACCTTCACCGATGCCCTGCGCGATGCCGGCATTGCGCTTTCCTTCAGCGCCGCACGGGATGGGTTTGATGGCGGCTTCCGCTGCCTGACCGATGCGCTGCCTGAGGCTGAGCGCCTGGCGAAGCTTGCAATGACAGCGCCGCGCTTTGACGCAAGCGCGGTGGAAAGGCTGCGCGCGCGCGCCATTGCCGGGGCGCGGCAGGCGCTGGAAACGCCGCGCGGGCAAGCGGGCCGCGCCTTCTGGGCGGCCGCCTTCCCTACTCATCCTGCCGGGCGACCTTCCAGCGGTACCGCGGAAAGCCTCGCCGCGCTGGATATAGCGGCCATGCGCAACCTGCTGACGCGGCAATTGCGCCGCGATGGCCTGACCATTGCCGCCGCCGGAGCCATTACGCCGGATGCTTTGGGCGGCTTGCTGCGGCGCCTTTTTGCCGATTTGGCGCAGGGCGCGCCGGAAGCGCCCCCTGACCTGCCCGCCTTCACCCCCTTTGGGCTGCGCGTGATTGAAGTGGAAAGCCCGCAATCCCAGGCGGTTTTTGGCCAGCAAGGTATTGGCGCCCAGGATCAGGATTTTGAAACCGCGCAGATCATGCTGCGTATTCTGGGCGGGGGCGGCTTTTCGTCTCGGTTGACGGAGGCCGTGCGCGTGAAGCGTGGCCTTACCTATGGCATTGGCATCGGGCTTGATACCAGCTTTGGCGGTGGGGTGCTGATGGGCAGTGTTGCCAGCGACAATGCCAAAATCGCCGAAGCCCTTGCGGTGACGCGGGCGGAATGGGCGCGGATGGCCGAAGAAGGGCCGACCGATGACGAAATGGTCGAAGCGGTGGCCTATCTGACCGGTTCGCTCGCGCTGCAATTCACGGATTCCCGGCGTATTGCCGGGACATTGCTCGCGATGCAGCGCAATGCGCGGCCGATAGATTGGCTGGATGGGCGCACCGAACGGCTGCGCGCGGTTACCCGGGCCGACGCGGCCCGTGTTGCGCGCAAGCTGCTGAAGGCCGAGGCGCTGGCCGTGACCGTGGCCGGCAAGCCGATCGGACTATGAAGCGAGTTTCGTGAATTTTTTGACATTTTTCCGCAATGTTATGGAAAATGCCCTTTTTTGCATCAAATAGCCGCACCAAAACCAGCCACGGATCGAAACTGCATAAAATTGCATCATAAATTTTAAATATCGCCATTTTAGGCAGGTTTTCGGCTGGCACAGTAATCGCAGTGCATCACGCCAAGGCAGATTGTGATGCTGGGGTCATCGGATCCAGCGCGCCCTGCCCCTGTCTGGAGATCAGCGATGACCGATATCCTTAGCCACCGCATTTCACGCCGCGCGGCCTTGCTCGGCATGGGTGCGGCCCTTGCAACCCCTGCCATCCATGGCGCTTCCGCGCAGGGCGCGCCGATCAAGGTCGGCGTTTTGCACTCCCTTTCCGGCACCATGGCCATCAGCGAAACCGCGCTGCGTGACACCGTGCTGATGATGGTGGAAGGCATCAATAGCCGGGGTGGCTTGCTCGGCCGCCGCGTGGAAGCCGTGGTGGTGGACCCCGCTTCCAATTGGCCGCTTTTCGCCGAAAAGGCGCGTGAGCTTCTGCAAGTGGCGAAGGTGGATGTGACCTTCGGGTGCTGGACCTCGGTCAGCCGTAAATCCGTGCTGCCGGTGTTTGAGGAATTGAACGGCTTGCTCTTCTACCCCGTGCAGTATGAAGGCGAAGAGCAATCGAAGAATGTCTTCTACACCGGCGCGGCGCCCAATCAGCAGGCGATCCCGGCGGTGGAATATCTGATGTCGAAGGATGGTGGTGAAGCGCGCCGCATTGCGCTGCTTGGCACGGATTACGTCTATCCGCGCACCACCAACCGGATCCTGCGCGCCTTCCTGAACAGCAAGGGCATCAGCGATGCGGATATCATGGAAGAATATACGCCCTTCGGCCATTCCGATTGGCAGGGCATTGTCGCGCGCGTGAAGCGCTTTGCCGGTGAAGGCAAGCGCACCGCGATTGTTTCCACCATCAATGGCGATGCGAATGTTCCTTTCTATCGGGAACTCGGCAACCAAGGCATCAAGGCGGAAGATATCCCCTCTGTCGCCTTCTCGGTTGGTGAAGAAGAACTCGCCGGCATCGATACCAAGCCGCTGGTCGGCCATTTGGCCGCGTGGAACTACTTCATGAGCGTGAACAGCCCCGCCAATACGGAATTCAAGACGCAGTGGCAGGCTTACATCAAGAACCCGCGCCGCGTGACGAATGACCCGATGGAAGCAACGCTGGTTGGCTTCAAAATGTGGGCGCAGGCCGTGGCCAAGGCTGGCACCACCGCGGTGGATGCGGTGCGCGAAGCCATGTATGGCCAGAAGGTGGATGCGCCTTGCGGCTATACGCTTGAAATGCACCGCAACCATCATTTGTCCAAGCCGGTCATGATCGGTGAAGTGATGGAAAACGGGCAATTCAACATTGTCTGGAAGACCCCAGGCCCGATCGTGGCCGAAAATTGGTCCCCCTTCATTCCGGAAAATGCCAGCCGTCGTCGCGGCTAGAGCGTGTTGCGTTCACATGGCTTCACGCAACCCGCTCCAGGTCGTTGTTTGTCGAGCATCTTCACCCGTTCAGATGATTCCATCTGAACGTGATCTGCTCTAAGTGAAAGCGGGGCGATGGTTTCGGTCATCGCCCCGGGATTTCCATGAAACGTTTGATCCTGACGCTGCTGCTGGTCATGGGGCTTGTCCCCATGGCCTTCGCGCAAGATGACTTCAACACAATCGCGCTGCGCCTTGGCGGCGGCTTTGGCGAACAGGCTGAAGCGGTTGAACGCCTTGGCCTGAGCGGTGATCCGCGCGCCCTGCCGATGTTGCAGGCGCTTTCCGATGGCAAGCTGACGCGCATGCCCGATGGCGCGCTCCGCATTGGTGAGACTGACGCGCTAACCGGCACGCCCGCCGATGCCACGGGCGCCAGCGCCTTGCGCATCAATAACCGCGTGCGCGCAGCGCTGCGCACGGCGCTCGGCCGCTTGCAGATTGTCTCACCGGATCCGGCGGAAAGATTGCGCGCCGTGGATGGTATTTTGCGCAGCCGCAGCGCGCAGGATTTGCCGTTGCTGGATGCGGCGCTCGCGCGGGAAAGCGTAGCGCGTATTCGTGAAAGGCTGGTGCTGGCGCAAGGCGCGGCACGCCTGGCATCCGATGATTCCGCCTTGAAGCAGGCGGGCATTGAAAGCCTCGGCGCCTCAGGTTCTGAAGCGGCGCGGGCGGTACTTTTGGAAGCGCGGGCGAGCAATGCCGCATTGGCCGAGGCGATTGATGCCGCGGTCGCGCGCATTGATCGCCAATTGGCCTTCCGCCGCGCCGGGGAATTGCTGTTCCAGGGCCTGTCTCTCGGGTCCGTGTTGCTGCTGGCCGCGCTTGGTTTGGCCGTGACTTTCGGTGTCATGGGCGTGATCAATATGGCGCATGGCGAATTCGTCATGCTCGGCGCCTATACAACCTTTCTGGTGCAGGAAGCCTTGCGCGGCACCTTCCTGGGGCCATGGTCGCTGTTATGCGCCATTCCGGCAGCATTCCTGGTGGCGGCCCTTTGCGGGGCGGCATTGGAACGGGGCCTGATCCGTCATCTTTATGGGCGCCCGTTGGAAACCCTGTTGATGACCTTCGGTGTTGGCATGATGTTGCAGCAAGCGGTGCGCTTGCTCTTTGGTGCGCAAAACCGGGAAGTTTCCAGCCCATCCTGGATGCAGGGCACCTTGCTGCTGCCGGGCGATATCAGCGTGACGCAAAACCGGCTTTGGATCATTGTCTTTGGCGTCGCTGTGCTGCTGCTGGTGATGGCGGCCATTCGCTACACGCGCTTCGGCTTGGAAATGCGCGCCGTGGTGCAAAACCGGCGCATTGCCGCGACCATGGGTATTCGCACCGGGCGGGTGGATGCGCTGACCTTTGCCTTCGGGTCCGGCATTGCCGGCATGGCGGGCGTTGCGCTCTCACAAATCGATAATGTCTCCCCCAATCTTGGCACGGGCTATATCGTGGATAGCTTCATGGTGGTGGTGTTTGGCGGCGTTGGTAGCCTGGCCGGCACGCTGATTGGCGCGCTGACACTTGGTGTGGTGAATAAATTGCTCGAACCCTATGCCGGCGTCGTGCTGGCCAAGGTCGCGGTATTGGTGGGCATCATGTTGTTCATCCAGCGACGACCCAAGGGGCTTTTCGCGCTCAAAGGCCGGGCGGCGGATCAATGACCATGCAAGGCCTCTCCTCTCTGCGGTTCAATCTACGCTTTGCCTTGCTGGCGTTGATCCTTGTACTGCTGCTGCTGCCGCCCATTCTGAATGCGCTGCCGGTTGGCCATCCCTTGCGTATTTCGGATTTTGTCGTGGCCGTGACAGGCAAATGGATCTGCTACGCCATCCTGGCACTTTCCATCGATCTGGCCTGGGGTTACGCCGGCATCCTCAGCCTTGGTCATGGCGCCTTCTTTGCGCTGGGTGGCTATGCCATGGGCATGCATCTGATGCGCATGATCGGTAATCGGGGCGTTTACGGCCATCCCGTATTGCCGGATTTCATGGTGTTTCTGGGGTATAAGGAATTGCCCTGGTATTGGCTGGGCTTTGACTATTTCCCCTTCGCGATGTTGATGGCGTTGTTGGTGCCGGGCGCCTTGGCGGGGCTGGTTGGCTGGTTGGCCTTTCGCAGCCGCATCACCGGCGTTTATCTTTCCATTATCACCCAGGCCATGACCTATGCCCTCATGCTCGCCTTCTTCCGCAATGATATGGGCTTTGGCGGCAATAATGGCTTCACCGATTTCAAGGATCTGCTTGGCGTGCCGCTCAATACGCCAAGCGCGCGGGCGGGGCTGTATCTGGCAGCGCTTGGGGCGCTGCTGATCACGCTGCTGATCTCCGCCCATGTGGTGAATTCCAAATTCGGGCGGCTTTTGATTGCCATTCGGGATGCGGAAAGCCGCGTGCGCTTCCTCGGTTATGATGTCACGGCCTTCAAGCTTTTTGTCTTTGTGCTATCGGCCATGATGGCAGGGCTGGCAGGTGCGCTTTACGTGCCGATTGTCGGCATCATCAACCCCGGCGAATTCAGCCCGGGGAATTCGATCGAAGCCGTGGTCTGGGTTGCCTTTGGCGGGCGCGGCACGCTGATTGGCGCGATCCTTGGTGCATTTTCGGTCAATGCGCTGAAAACCTGGCTTACCTCTTTCGCGCCGGATCTTTGGCTTCTGGTGCTGGGCGCGCTTTTCATCATCGTCACCCTGTTATTACCCCGCGGCCTGATTGGCCTGAGTTGGAGGCGCCGGACATGAAAAAAGGCGCAGCACTTTATCTGGATGGCATCACGGTTACCTTTGATGGCTTCCGCGCACTCAACAATCTTTCGCTGATTGTCGAACCAGGCGAATTGCGCGCCGTGATCGGGCCCAATGGCGCGGGCAAGACCACCATGATGGATGTCATCACCGGCAAGACCCGGCCCGATAGCGGCACGGCGCGCTTTGGCGATCATGACCTGACACGGCTGGATGAAACCCGCATCGCCAATCTTGGCATTGGGCGGAAATTCCAGAAGCCCACCATGTTCGATGCTTTGACAGTGTTCGAGAATCTGGAACTCGCCCTGAAAGCGCCACGCGGTACCCTGGCAGCCCTGCATTGGCGCCTGAGTGGTGAGGCGCGGGAGAGGATTGACGAAGTATTGCACGAGATTGGTCTCACGGAACGCGCCAAGGATCGCGCCGGCATTCTCTCCCACGGGCAGCGCCAATGGCTCGAAATCGGTATGTTGTTGATGCAGGATCCGCAATTGCTGCTGGTGGATGAACCGGTGGCTGGCATGACGGATCAGGAAACCGAACATACCGCCGCCCTGCTCCGGCGTATCGCCGGGCAACGCAGCGTGGTGGTGGTGGAACATGATCTGGAATTTGTCCGCGCACTGGGGCGCAAGGTCACGGTGCTGCATGAAGGCACGGTGCTATCCGAAGGGCCGATTGATCAGGTGCAGGAAGATCCACGGGTGATTGATGTGTATTTGGGGCGCTGATCCGTGCTGACGGTCAAGAACATTGAACTTTCCTACGGTGCCTCGCTCTGCCTGCGCGGCGTGGACCTTAACGCGAGCCCCGGCCAGATCACCTGCGTGCTGGG
>JACCED011518980.1_pt1 | contig 14819 bp, 12 predicted proteins | sample 7455021 | NCBI WGS metagenome assembly JACCED01 (sample SAMN15323456, study PRJNA562643) | freshwater metagenome | isolation source: river surface water | place: USA:Blue River Watershed | collected 2017-08-19 | reverse complement strand
GGCTTGGCGTGCGGTGGCTTGGCGCGCGGTGGCTTGGCGCGCGCGGGATCGGACTGCCTGGACGTTTTGCTCCGTGTCCCCCGCGCTTCGCGCTCCTCCTTTACCTGCGCAAAACGCCAAGGCAGCCCGATCCCGGGTGGTCGGCGTTCGGTCTGTCATTCCGTCTCTGGCCCGGAGCACCCTCGCTCTTGCCTGGCGCTCCCCATGTCTCACTTCGCAGCAAGGGGCATGGTGTGCCTGCCGCAGCGAGGTAAAGGAGGAGCCCGAAGGGCGGGGGACACGAGCGGAGGCAGGTGCACCGTGCTCCTTGCGAGCCCAGCACAAAACTAAGGCAGCACAAATCCAAGACAGCACAAATCCAAGACAGCGAATCCCAGATAGCAGAGTTTCCGGACCGAGGACCAAGAGATGTTCAAAAAGATCCTGATCGCCAACCGCGGCGAAATCGCCTGCCGCGTCATCAAGACCGCCAAGAAGATGGGCATTGCGACCGTTGCCGTCTACTCCGACGCCGACCGTGACGCGCGCCATGTGCAACTGGCCGACGAAGCAGTACACATTGGAGCCGCCCCCAGCCGGGAAAGTTACCTGCTGGCCGACCGCATCATTGCCGCCTGCAAGCAGACGGGCGCCGAGGCGGTGCACCCTGGGTACGGCTTCCTGTCGGAGAACGAGGCGTTCTCCAAGCGGGTGGAGGAGGAGGGCATTGCCTTCATCGGTCCCAAGCACTACTCCATCGCTGCGATGGGCGACAAGATTGCGTCCAAGAAGCTGGCCAATGAGGCCAAAGTCAACACCATCCCGGGCTGGAACGACGCCATCGAGTCTGCTGAGCGCGCGGTGGAAATTGCCAAGGAGATTGGCTACCCGGTGATGATCAAGGCCTCTGCCGGCGGCGGCGGCAAGGGTCTGCGGGTCGCGTTCAATGACAAGGAGGCCCTCGAGGGCTTCACTTCCTGCCGCAACGAAGCCCGCAACAGCTTCGGCGACGACCGCGTCTTCATCGAAAAATTCGTCGAGGAGCCCCGCCATATTGAGATCCAGGTGGTAGGCGATGGCCATGGCAACGTGGTGTATCTCAATGAGCGCGAGTGCTCCATACAGCGTCGTCACCAGAAGGTCATCGAGGAGGCTCCATCGCCCTTCATCTCTGACGCTACCCGCAAGGCCATGGGCGAGCAGGCGGTAGCTCTTGCCAAGGCGGTGAAGTACCAGAGCGCGGGTACGGTGGAGTTTGTCGTTGGCAAAGACCAGAGCTTTTATTTTCTGGAGATGAACACTCGCCTGCAGGTGGAGCACCCGGTCACCGAGTGCATCACCGGCCTGGATCTGGTGGAACTCATGATCCGAATTGCTGCTGGAGAGAAATTGCCTTTGACCCAGGCAGACGTCAAGCGAGAGGGCTGGGCCATCGAGTGCCGCATCAACGCCGAAGACCCTTTCCGCAACTTCCTGCCCTCCACCGGTCGCCTGGTGCGCTTCCAGCCGCCGCAGGAGACCATGGTCGCCGCCGACCCAGGCCTCACACTGGGTGTGCGTGTGGACACAGGGGTCAGCGAAGGCGGCGAGATCCCGATGTACTACGACTCGATGATCGCCAAGCTGATTGTTCATGGCCGCAATAGGGCGGAAGCCATCGCCAAGATGCGGGAGGCGCTTAACGGTTTCGTGATCCGCGGTGTCTCCAGCAACGTCCCCTTCCAGGCGGCGCTGCTGGCCCACCCCAAGTTCCAGTCCGGTGACTTCAATACTGGCTTCATCGCCGAGCACTATGCGAAGGGGTTCCGCGCTGAGGATGTCGCGCATGAAGACCCGGGCTTCCTCGTTGCGCTGGCCGCCTACGTGAACCGCCGCGTCCTGGAGCGCTCGGCTGGTATCAGCGGTCAGATGCCGGGGCACGAGTTCAAGGTGGGTGAGGCATTCGTCGTCGTCCAATTGGGGCAGGGCGGGCAGGACGCCCGTCACCCTGTCAACGTCTTAGAATTTGACCCAGCAAGTGGCCGCTGCGAGGTGCAGGTTGCGGGCAAACGCTATGCCATCACCAGCCAGTGGCATTTGGGCGGGGCCCGCATCCGTGGCCATGTCAATGGCAAGGAATTCTCGGCGCTGGTCGAGCGCGGCCTTCCTCGCAACCCTCTGGCCGTGGCGGTGAGCCACAACGGCACCCGGCTGGAGGCCTTGGTTCTTGCTCCGCGTGCGGCTGAACTGCATACGCTCATGCCCTTCAAGGCGCCACCGGACATGAGCCGCTATTTGCTTTCGCCCATGCCCGGGCTTCTTGTCGATGTTGCGGTGCAACCGGGTCAAAAGGTGCAGGCCGGCGAGCGTCTGGCTGTCATCGAAGCCATGAAGATGGAAAACGTGCTGTTTGCCGTCTCCGACGGCGTGGTGGGCAAACTGCTTGCCGTCAAAGGCGAGTCCCTGGCGGTCGACCAGGCCATCCTGGAATTCCAATGAGCCACGCCTCCGTTCGCCCCTTCAAGGTACTGGGTATTCAGCAAATCGCCATTGGCGGCCCGAGCAAGCTGGCCCTGCAAAAGCTCTGGGTCGACATGTTCGGCCTCGAGGTGACCGGCACTTACCGCTCGGACCGCGAGAACGTGGACGAGGACATTTGCGCCATGGGCGCGGGCCCGTTCAAGGTCGAGGTTGACCTGATGCAACCACTAGACCCAGAAAAGAAGCCGGCCGTCCACACCACGCCGCTCAATCACGTGGGCCTGTGGATCGATGACCTGCCACTGGCAGTCGAGTGGCTGAGTGCTCAGGGCGTTCGCTTCGCACCGGGTGGCATCCGCAAGGGCGCAGCCGGCTTTGACATTACCTTCATTCACCCCAAGGGCAATGAGGAGTCACCCATCGGCGGAGAGGGCGTGCTGATCGAACTGGTGCAGGCGCCTCCCGAGGTGGTGAGGGCTTTTGCCGCGCTGGCCACCCAAGCGGCTTGATCAGGTTGCTTGACCCGTCCTCGGGCGCGTGCCCAAGGGCATGACCCGGTGATGGACGCGTTAGCATCCTTCGTATGAGTGGTCTGCCTGATCCGTCGCACCCCGGCCCCAGGTCTCCTCGCATCGCCCTGGGCGGGTTTTTCATCGAATGCAACCGATGGTCTCCCACCACCCCTGCCGAGGGCTTCCGCCGGGGCTTTGACGCTGGCGGAGAGGCGCTGCTGGCCGAATTGCGATCGCCTGCGACGAAGCTTCTTGGGGATAGCCTAGGCTTCGTCGCCGCCATGGACCAGACAGGTCCCTGGGAGTTGGTGCCCCTGCGCATGGCCGGCGCGGAGCCTGGCGGGCCCGCCGACCACGCCTATTTCGAGGCTTTTTGCGCCAATCTCGAAGCCCGCCTCAAGCTCGCCGGCCCGGTGGACGGAGTTTTCCTTTCCCTGCACGGGGCGGCGCTGACGACCCGCGAGGATGACCCCGACGGCGCGCTTCTTGCGCGCCTGCGCGTCCGCCTGGGGCCTTCCGTGCCGATTGTCGCGGTGATGGACCTGCACGCCAATGTGTCGTCTCGCATGAGTGACTCCCTGTCGGCGCTGGTGGCCTACCGCACCAATCCCCATGTCGACCTGTTCGAACGCGGTCAGGAGGCAGCGCGACTCCTGCGCGGCATGCTGATAGATGGCCCGGGCGTGGTCGAGCGGGTTCAGCTTCCCCTGGTTCCTTCGGCGACGTCCCAGTTGATCGCGCCCGGTACGGTCTACGCCGAATTGGTGAGCCAAGGCCAGCAGGCAGTCGGTGGCGACATCCTCAATGTTTCCATCTGCGGCGGCTTTGCCCTGGCGGACGCGGCCAAGTGCGGTGTGACGGTCTCTGTCACCGCCCGCGCTGGCCGGCGCGAGGCAGCGAAGGAGCTTGCCTCACGGCTGGCAGCGCAGGTCTGGGCGGCGCGTGAGCGCTTCACCTCCCGGCTGACCCCCTTGCCCGAGGCGGTGGCAGCGGCCTGGTCCGCGGGGCGCGGCGAAGGTCCCCCGGTGATGCTTGCCGATGTCGGCGATAACCCGGCAGACGGTGGTGGCGGCAACACCGTCGCCCTGCTCCAGGCCTTGGTCGAGGCAGGTGTTGAGCGCACCGTGCTGGGCGTTTTCACCGACCCAGCGCTCGCCCGTCACGCGCATGCAGTGGGCGTGGGCGGCCATTTCGAGGCGCGCTTCAATCAGGTACGCACGGGAGACTTCGCGCAGCCCTGGCGTCACCGCGCCCAGGTGCTGGCACTAGGTGATGGACGGTTCTTCGGGCGGCGCGGCCTGTTGCAGGGAACACAGCGCGAGATGGGCCTTTGCGCCTTGCTTCAGGTCGGCGGTGTGCAGGTGGCGGTGATCTCCCTGCGCCAGCAGCTGATTGACCCGGCGCAGCTTGAGGTGCTGGGCGTGGACCTTGCGCAGGCGCGCGTGTTGGTGGCCAAGAGCCGCGGGCATTTCCGGGCGGCCTTCGAAGGGTTTGCCAATCCGAAAGATATTCTGGAAGTGGACTGCCCCGGCATGACCACCTCCAACCTGCGCGCGCTGACGTGGACGCGCCTGCCCCGGCCGGTTTTCCCGATCGACGAGGAAGCAAGCTGGGAGCGTCCCGCGGCCTGACATCGGGGCACAGCACCGCATTCGCGGGTGTCCCCGACAATAGCGACTCCGTCAAAACAACTTCAACGCCAGAGACAAGCAAACGCCATGGACCTGACCCGTTTCCCCCGCCGCCGTTACACCCCTTTTGCCACCCCGATCGAGCCCATGCCGCGTTTTTCAGCAGCGCTGGCTGCCAGCTGCCCCGGCGGACGCGGACCGGAGGTCTGGATCAAGAGAGACGACATGCTGGGCCTGTTCCCCGGCGGCAACAAGACCCGAAAACTCGAGTTCCTGATGGCCGAGGCCCTCGCACTCGGAGCCGATACTGTGGTTACCTGCGGCGCGCCGCAATCGAACCATTGCCGCATCACCCTGGCGGCGGCGGTCAAGGAGGGGCTGCATTGCCGCTTCGTGATCGAGGAGCGAGTGCCTGGCAGCTATGACCCCGAGGCCAGTGGCAACAACTTCATGTTCCGCCTGCTCGGTGTCGAAGCAGTCACCGTGGTGCCCGGCGGCAGCAATATGGCCGCTGAAATGCAGAAGGTGGCCGACGCGCTGGTGGCCGAGGGGCGCAAGCCCTACATCATTCCTGGAGGTGGCTCCAACGCCGTGGGTGGCTTGGGCTATGTGGCCTGCGCTCAGGAGATGCAGCAGCAATTGTTTGACATGGGTCTGCGCATCGACCACATGGTGGTTGGCTCGGGTAGCTCGGGCACGCACGGTGGCTTGGTGGCGGGCTTTCTGGGCAACCACATCGACATTCCCCTGATCGGTGTGGGCGTCAGCCGTGACCCGGCCGACCAGGAGCCGCTGGTGTGGAAGGAGGCCCAGGCGGTGGCCGACTTGCTGGGCCTGGGGATCACGGTGCCGCGCGAGGCGGTTCGCAGCGTGGGCGGCTTTTGGCAGCCGAAGTATTCGGTGCCCAATGAGGCGATGGTGGAGGCGGTACAGATGCTGGCTCGCACCGAGGCCATTCCCCTGGACCCGGTCTACACCGGCAAGATCATGGCCGGCCTCATCGGCCTGGCCCGTCGGGGCGAATTTGCTCCGGATGCCAAGGTGCTGTTCTTGCACACCGGCGGTCTGCCCTCGGTGCACGCCTACGAGGCAACGCTGCTGAAGGCGTAGGCGGAGAATCGGGCGTCGACCTGACACCCTGCTGCCGCTACAGCGGCGTCAGGGGCCTGGAGGAAAAGCTAAGGCACCCGGCGTTTGCGCAGGAACCGCGGGAACGCATAGCCGGCCAGCCCGTAGGCCAGCCGCTTGGCCTCGGTGATCGCGTCTTCGAGCCGTTCGAAAATCTGTCTAGGGACTCTTGCGCTGATTTCGCGCGCGCGCCAGGGCTGCCTCGATCACCGACCGCTTGCGTGCCGCCTCGGCGCTGGCGGGATCGTCGGCGCCGCGGGTCTGGGCGGGCAAGTCTGCCAGTTTGGCCAGGGCCTTGGCCTCGAGGCGCTCCTCGTTCTCGCGTGCCTCGCGTGCTTGCCGCGCCTGGTGCCACTCGTAGCGGACCAATGACTCCTGCGCCTGCGTCGTCGACCAAGCCTGCCAGCCCGTTGCACCTGCACTTGCATCTTCCAGGGTGATGCAGTCCACCGGGCAGGCCGGCACGCACAACTCGCAGCCGGTGCACCAAGGTTCGATCACGGTGTGCATGCGCTTGTTGGCGCCGAGGATGGCATCGGTGGGGCAGACCTTGAGGCAGAGGGTGCAGCCGATGCACCCGTCTTCTTCGATGACGGCAACCGTGCGCGGTGCCTCTCGGCCGCAGGCTGGATCCAGGGGCAGGGCAGGACGACCGGTGATAGCGGCCAATCGGGTGATGCCCTCAGCGCCGCCCGGTGGGCATTGGTGAATACCGGCGTTTCCCAGGGCGATTGCCCGGGCGTAGCCAGCGCAGTCGGGGTAGCCGCAGCGCTGGCATTGCGTCTGCGGCAGCGCTTGGTGCAGGCGCTCTGCCAGATCGTCCAGGTTCATCGCATCCGAATGCGCGCGGAAGGGGGGAGCCGGGAGCGCCAGATGCGCTCAGGCTTTCGCGCGAGCTGTCGCCCGCCGCTTGGCTGGAGCAGCCTTGGCGATGCCAGCACGGCTGGGGCGTGCGGCTTGTGTCCTCGTCGCGCTGGGTTTGGCCTTGGCGCTAACCGGCTTGGCCTTGGCGGGCTTGGGGCCCTCGTTGAACCGGAGGATGAAGTCGCGCACCTGCGGATAGACCAGGTCGCGCCAGCGGCGCCCGCTGAAAATTCCGTAGTGACCCGCGCCCTCAACCTCAATGTGCTTCTGATGTGACTTGGGCACACCGGTGCAAAGGCCGTGGGCGGCCGCGGTCTGGCCAGAGCCGGAGATGTCGTCGAGTTCACCCTCAATCGTGAGGTGGGCGGTTGTGGTTATGTCCTGCGGGCGAACACGTTCGATACGGCCATCCTCCCCGCGCACATCCCAGGTACCGTGGACCAGCCGAAATTCCTGAAACACAGTACGGATCGTGTCCAGGTAGTAGTCCGCGTCCATGTCCAGCACCGCGTTGTACTCGTCATAGAACCTGCGGTGCGCGTCGGCGCTGGCCTCGTCGCCCTGGATCAGGTGTTTGAAGTAGTCGTAATGGCTAGAGACATGGCGATCGGGGTTCATCGCCACGAAGCCGGTGTGCTGCAAGAAACCGGGGTAGACGCGGCGGCCTGCGCCCGGGAAGCTCGGAGGTACCCGGTAAATCACATTGTTCTCAAACCACTCGTAGCTCTTGTTCATCGCCAGGTTATTCACCGCGGTGGGCGACTTGCGGGCATCGATCGGTCCGCCCATCATGGTCATGGAAAGCGGGGTCTTCTCGCCGCGTGAGGCCATGAGCGAAACCGCTGCCAGCACCGGGACGGTGGGTTGGCAGACGCTCATCACGTGGCAGTTTCCGTACCGGGACTGCACCAGGCGGATGAAGTCCTGCACATAGTTCACGTAGTCGTCGAGATGGAACGCCCCTTCTTCCAGGGGTACCAGGCGGGCATTCTTCCAGTCGGTGATGTAGACCTTGTGGTCTTGCAGCATGGCCTTGACTGTATCGCGCAGCAAGGTGGCGTAGTGACCCGACAGGGGCGCCACGATCAGTACAGCGGGCTGGTCTTTCATGCGGCCCAGCAACTCGGGGTCGTCGGTGAAGCGCTTGAAGCGGCGTAGCTCGCAGAAGGGCTTGTTCGCCGCGACCGTCTCGTGAATCACGACGTCTTTGCCTTCGGCCTTCACCGTCTTGATGTCGAACTGCGGCTTCACATAGTCCTTGCACAGCCGGTACATCAGCTCGTAGCCGGCGGACATGCGCTGGGACATGGGGCCCTGGGCGATAGGCAATGAGGGGTTGTTGTAGAGCTTGGCCGCCGCTTGAGCGAAGTCGGCGAAGGGCTCCATCAGGGAGCGTTGGGCCTCATAGATCTGGTAGAGCATTACTGCCTTTCGCCGTTCATGTTGCAGTGCACACATCATACGACTCTGGACTGCTGCTGAGCCGTTCACCGAGTTGGGTATTCCACTTACGCGCCAAACCGGTATTTGCTCACGCTGACCCGAGCGGTAGGCCACCGCCACTGAAGAGCCTGGGTGTCCAGGCGAAAAAATAGCCGCCCGAGGGCGGCTGTGTCTGTCTCTATCGCGTCAATGAGCGATTAAGCATTCACTGCAGGTGCTAGATCACCTTGGCGATCGACTGGCAGACATAGTCGATGTTTTTCGAATTGAGCGCGGCAACGCACATACGGCCGGTATCAGTGCCATAGACGCTGAACTCGTCGCGCAGGCGAACCATCTGATCCTTTGACAGACCAGAGTAGCTGAACATGCCGATCTGGTCGGTGATGAAGGACATGTCTTGCTTGACCCCGGCGGCCTTGAGCTTGTCGACCAGGGCGACGCGCATCTCTTTGATACGTACCCGCATCTCACCGAGTTCTTTTTCCCACAGGGCGCGCAGTTCAGGCGTGCCCAGCACATTGGCCACCACGGTGCCGCCATGGGTGGGCGGGTTGCTGTAGTTGGTGCGGATCATGATCTTCAGCTGGGACAACACTCGGGCCGCCTCGTCCTTGTCCTGGCAAAGCACCGACAGCGCACCGACTCGTTCACCGTACAAGCTGAAGCTCTTGGAGAAGGACGTCGAGACCAGGAAGGTGAGCCCTGCGGCGACGAACTTGCCAATCACCGCGCCGTCTTCGGCGATCCCGTGACCGAAGCCCTGGTAGGCCATATCCAGGAAGGGGACCAGATCGCGGGCCTTGCAGGCGGCGACTACCTGGTCCCACTGCGCCGGCGTGATGTCGTAACCCGTCGGGTTGTGGCAGCAGGCGTGAAGCACCACGATCGTGCCAGTGGCGGCGCCATGGAGGGCCGCGAGCATGCCGTCAAAATTTACTCCGCGGCGGGCGGCGTCGTAGTAAGCGTAGGTGCTGACCTCAAATCCGGCCTGGGTGAACAAGGCGCGGTGGTTTTCCCAGCTCGGGTCGGAAATCAGCACCTGGGCCTGTGGCGAGAGCTGGTGGAGAAAGTCTGCGCCGATCTTGAGGCCGCCTGTGCCGCCCAATGCCTGCACTGTAGCGACACGACCGCCGGTGACCGGCTCGCTGCCAGCGCCGAAGACGAGGGTCTTGACTGCCTGGTCATAGGCCGCGATGCCGTCGATCGGCAGGTAGCCACGGGCCTTGGGCGACGCATTCATTTGCTGTTCAGCTTGGCGTACGCAGGCCAGCAGGGGCAGCTTGCCCTCATCGTCGTAATAGACACCCACGCCCAGGTTGACCTTGTTGGGGCTGGTGTCGGCGGCGAATTGCTCGTTGAGGCCCAGGATGGGGTCCCGGGGGGCCATCGTGACGGCAGAAAACATCGACATGGAGATCCTTGGTTGTCTGTGAGGCTCGCGGGCATGGGTTAATCTGCCCGGATTGCCCGAGATTTTATGCATGTCTGATCTGTCCGAAGTTCCACGCGAGCCCGCGGCCGCTCCCCAAGGCGAGTTCGTTTCTTTCCCCGGCTCGCCATTTGAGCTGTTCCAGCCCTATCCACCGGCTGGAGACCAGCCGCGCGCGATCGAGCAATTGGTCGAGGGAGTCCGGGACGGCGAGGCCTTCCAGACATTGCTGGGCGTGACCGGCTCGGGCAAGACCTTCACCATGGCCAATGTCATTGCCCGACTGGGCCGGCCGGCTATCGTTTTCGCGCCTAACAAGACGCTGGCCGCACAGTTGTACAGCGAGTTCCGCGAGTTCTTTCCCCGCAACGCGGTGGAGTACTTCGTGAGCTACTACGACTACTACCAGCCCGAAGCCTATGTACCCCAGCGCGACCTTTTCATTGAGAAGGACAGCGCCATCAACGAGCACATCGAGCAGATGCGCTTGTCGGCGACCAAGAGCGTCCTTGAGCGTCGCGACACGGTGATCGTGGCCACCGTCAGTGCAATCTACGGCATTGGTGCGCCCGAGGACTACACCCAGATGCGATTCATCCTGCGTGTGGGCGACAAGATCGGCCAGCGTGATGTCATCGCCCAACTGGTGCGTATGCAGTACACCCGCAACGACCACGAGTTCTCCCGCGGTGCCTTCCGGGTACGGGGCGACACCATCGACGTCTTTCCCGCCGAGCACAGCGAGCTGGCGGTGCGGCTCGAGCTGTTCGACGACGAGATCGAGTCCTTGCAATTGTTCGACCCGCTCACCGGCCGTATCCGGCAAAAGGTGCCGCGCTTCACGGTCTACCCCTCCAGCCATTACGTGACCCCGCGTGAGAAGGTGCTGGCCGCAGTGGAGTCGATCAAGCTCGAGCTGGACCAGCGGCTCAAGGAGCTGGTGGGGATGAACAAGCTGGTTGAGGCCCAACGGCTGGAGCAGCGCACCCGCTTCGACCTGGAGATGCTCGCCGAGGTCGGGCACTGCAAGGGCATTGAGAACTACACCCGGCACCTCTCGGGCGCTAGGCTGGGTGAGCCGCCGTCGACGCTCACCGACTACATGCCCAAGGACGCGCTGATCTTCCTGGACGAAAGCCACCAGATGATCGGGCAGCTCTCGGCCATGTACAACGGCGACCGCTCCCGCAAGACCACTCTGGTGGAGTACGGCTTCAGGTTGCCCTCCGCCCTCGACAACCGGCCGCTGAAGTTCGAGGAGTTCGAGCTGCGCATGCGGCAGGCCTTCTTCGTCTCGGCCACCCCGGCCGACTATGAAAAGCGGCGCGCCGGCCAGGTGGTCGAGCAGCTGGTGCGGCCCACTGGCCTGATCGACCCCGAGGTGGAGGTGCGGCCCGCCATGCACCAGGTCGACGACGTTCTCCACGAGATCCGCCTCCGGGTGGACAAGAACGAGCGGGTGCTGATCACGGTGCTCACCAAGCGGATGGCCGAGCAGCTTACCGACTATCTGAGCGACAACGGGGTGAAGGTGCGCTACATCCACAGCGACGTGGACACGGTGGAGCGGGTCGAGATCCTGCGCGACTTGCGCCTGGGCACCTTCGACGTGCTGGTGGGAATCAACCTGCTGCGCGAGGGGCTGGACATTCCTGAGGTGTCCTTGGTGGCCATCCTCGATGCCGACAAGGAAGGCTTCCTGCGCGCCGAACGCTCCCTGATTCAGACGATCGGCCGGGCAGCACGAAACCTCAACGGCAAGGCCATTCTCTATGCCGATCGGATCACCGATTCGATGGAAAAGGCGATGGGTGAGACCAGCCGCCGTCGACAGCGCCAGATCGAATTCAACCTAGCCAATGGCATTACCCCGCGCGGCATCGTCAAGGAGGTGCGCGACCTGATCGACGGGGTCTACAGCGAGAAGGCCGGAAAGGCCGCGGAGGAAGCCGAGCTCTTGCGGGCACAGGTTCAGGACTTGTCCGAGAAGGACGTGGGCAAGGAAATCAAGCGCCTCGAGAAGCTCATGCTCGAGCACGCCCGCAATCTCGAGTTCGAAAAGGCGGCCCGCGTTCGCGACCAACTGGCCCTGCTGCGGGAGCAGGCTTTTGGAGGCTCGGGGCATGACAAGGTGGTGCCCATTCAGGCTGGCCAACGCTAATCCCTTTAGGTTCTTAGGGGCATCTGGCCGTGCCAGGGGATACCCGAGCAAACCTCTCGGCTTTCTCCTATACTTGACCGCATCAGTCAGGAACTAGGCGCCATCCAGGTGTCAGCTTTGACTGAAAAGCTTTCAAGGAGTTTTGCGATGCGCCTCACGACCAAAGGCCGCTTTGCGGTCACCGCGATGATCGATCTGGCCCTTCGCCAGAACAACGGCCCCGTCACCCTGGCCGCGATCAGCCAGCGCCAGCAGATCTCGCTCTCCTACCTGGAGCAGCTGTTCGGCAAGCTGCGCCGTCACCAGCTGGTCGAGTCCACCCGTGGACCCGGCGGCGGCTACACCCTGGGCCGTAAGGCCTCCGAAATCACTGTGGCCGACATCATCGTGTCGGTTGACGAGCCGCTTGACGCCACCCAATGCGGCGGCAAGGAAAACTGTGGCGGCGAGGGTGGGCGTTGTATGACCCATGAGCTGTGGTCGTCGCTCAACCAGCGCATGGTTGAGTTCTTGGACTCGGTCAACCTACAAAAGCTGGTGGACGACCAGGTCGCCAAGGGCGTGCAGATTGAAGACAAGCCCCCGGTCAAGCGCGCCATCTCCAGCGCTCCGGTGGTCAAGCCGATTCGGGTGAACGCACCCAATTCCGTCTTCGCACTGGGCAGCATTCTGGCCAAGGGCTAAGCCCTTAGTCGCAGCGCCTGGCGCAGACACGGGTCGCTTCGGCGGCCTCTAGATCATTTCCAAAGTGCAATCCATGACCCCGCATCTCCCTATTTACATGGACTACGGCGCGACGACGCCGGTCGACCCGCGCGTGGTGGACGCCATGATCCCCTGGCTGCGAGAGCACCACGGAAACCCGGCATCTCGCAGTCATGCCTGGGGCTGGGAAGCCGAGGAGGCGGTCGAGGCCGCGCGCGGCCATGTGGCGGCACTGATCGGCGCGGACTCTCGTGAGATCGTCTGGACATCGGGCGCAACTGAGTCCAACAACCTCGCCATCAAGGGCGCCGCGCACTTCTATCAGTCGCGGGGCAAGCACCTGATCACAGTCCGGACCGAGCACAAGGCGGTACTGGACACCATGCGCGAACTCGAGCGGCAAGGCTTCGAGGTGACCTATCTCGAGGTGCAAGAGGACGGCATGTTGGACCTGGAGGCTTTCAAAGCCGCCATCCGGCCCGACACCATCTTGGCCAGCGTGATGTTCGTGAACAACGAAATCGGCGTCATCCAGGACATTCCCACCCTGGGCGCGATCTGCCGCGAAAAGGGCGTTTTGCTTCACGTGGACGCGGCCCAGGCCACCGGCAAGGTGGCGATCGATTTGGCCACGCTGCCGGTTGACCTCATGAGCCTGGCCTCGCACAAGTCCTATGGCCCGAAGGGCATCGGCGCACTGTACGTGCGCCGCAAGCCGAGGGTGAGGCTGGAGGCCCAGATGCATGGTGGCGGGCATGAGCGTGGCATGCGCTCGGGCTCCTTGCCGACCCACCAGTGCGTGGGCATGGGCGAGGCGTTCCGCATTGCCAAGCTGGAGATGGCGCAGGATCTGGCCCAGGCCCACACGCTTCAAAAGCGCTTGCTGGACGGCTTGAAGGACGTGGAGCAGGTGTTCATCAATGGAAGCCTGGTGCACCGTGTGCCGCACAACTTGAACATCAGTTTCAACTACGTCGAGGGTGAGTCCCTGATGATGGGGATCAAGGGGCTTGCAGTGTCGTCTGGCTCGGCCTGCACTTCGGCCTCTCTGGAGCCCAGCTATGTGCTGCGCGCCCTGGGCCGCAGCGACGAACTGGCGCACAGCAGCCTGCGCATGACGATCGGCCGCTTCACGACCGAGCAAGAGATTGACTACGCGATCGAAACCATCCGCGCCAACGTGGCCAAGCTGCGCGAACTGAGTCCCCTGTGGGAGATGTACCAAGACGGTATCGACATCAGCACCATCCAGTGGACTGCGCATTAAATACAGGAGCTCCCCATGGCCTATTCCGAAAAAGTTGTCGACCACTACGAGAACCCCCGCAACGTTGGTGCCTTTGACAAGGGCGACGAGTCCGTTGGTACTGGCATGGTTGGCGCACCCGCCTGCGGCGATGTGATGAAGCTGCAGATCAAGGTCAACCCGACCACTGGCATCATTGAGGACGCCCGCTTCAAGACCTACGGCTGCGGCTCGGCCATCGCGTCGAGCTCCTTGGTGACCGAATGGGTCAAGGGCAAGAGCCTGGACGAGGCCGCTGCTCTCAAGAACAGCCAGATCGCCGAGGAGTTGGCGCTGCCGCCAGTCAAGATTCACTGCTCCATCCTCGCTGAGGACGCGATCAAGGCCGCGGTCGACGACTATCGCAAGAAGCACAGCGCCTGATCGCGCAACTCAGTAAAGAGACAACGATGTCCGTTTCCCTGACCGAAGCCGCCGCCCGCCACGTGACCCGTTACCTGAGCAAGCGCGGCAAGGGCGTGGGCGTGCGTCTGGGTGTCAAGACCACCGGCTGTTCGGGCCTGGCCTACAAGCTCGAGTACGTCGACGACGTCGCACCCGAAGATGTGGTGTTCGAGAACCACGGCGTCAAGATCCTGATCGACCCCAAGAGCCTGGCCTACATCGACGGGACCGAGCTGGATTTCGTGCGCGAGGGTCTCAACGAGGGCTTCCGCTTCAACAACCCCAACGAACGGGACCGCTGCGGTTGCGGCGAATCCTTCCGGGTGTGAAGCTCACCGACAGCGACTTCGCGCTGTTCGCGGTATCCGAGCAGTTCCGCCAAGACCGAACGCAGATCGATGCACGCTGGAAGGAATTGCAGCGCGAAGCCCACCCGGACCGCTTCGCCGCCCAGGGTTCATCCGCCCAGCGTGTGGCGATGCAGTGGTCGGTGCGGATCAACGAGGCGTACCAGCGCCTCAAGGACCCCTTGAAGCGCGCAGCCTACCTCTGCGAATTGCGCGGGGCCCCCATCGAAGCCGAGAACAACACCGCCATGCCGGCGGCATTCCTGATGCAGCAGATGCAGTGGCGCGAAGCGCTCGAGGAAGCCCAAGGCGAGGGCGATCTGCAAAGCTTGGACGACGCGCTTCAATCGGCCCGGCGCGAGTTGTTGGCCGACATCGAAGTGAAGCTGGACCAGGTGGGCGACGCGCCCGGGGCGGCAGGGCAGGTGAGGGCACTGATGTTCATTGAGCGTTTTGCCCATGACGTC
>JACCED011088396.1_pt1 | contig 14820 bp, 17 predicted proteins | sample 7455021 | NCBI WGS metagenome assembly JACCED01 (sample SAMN15323456, study PRJNA562643) | freshwater metagenome | isolation source: river surface water | place: USA:Blue River Watershed | collected 2017-08-19 | reverse complement strand
ATTTATGAGTGTAACAATTTCTATATCAACCTGTACTAAGCAAAAAGAAGCACCGGATACATTTAAGTCGGTATATCTAACTTTTTTAAACAATTTAAAGAAGATTGTGATTAAAAGAGAGAAGTGGCTCACGCAAAAAGAGATTAAATTATTCAAAGAAAATGAGATTATTGTGACGAATTTGTCGTCGGGTAAAAAAGAACAAGTATTTCAGATAATTGATGAAAGTTATTTAAGTTTTCAACTGAATAGCATTATTACCAGTAAAGAGAAAATAATTGCTTCAATTCCTTATCAAATTAGTGAAAAATATGAAGTAGGTTTTGATTTAGAAATATATGGAGAAAATTATGAAAATGGTCACGCAGTAAAAAATGAAGGATATTCAAGAGTTATTTTTAGTCTAAACGACTTACAAAGACCAATAAATGATATCGTCGAATTGAAAAACTTAATTAATAATCAAGATTTGTTATGTGATAATGACTACAAAATCGCTGTTAAAACGGTGAATAATGCCTACGAGAATATCTTTCAAAATATAGCCTTATCCACACCTACGATAAATCATTGTGTGGGTTATTTAGAGTCTGGAATGCCACTGCCACTTTTTAGTTCTTCAATTTATCATGCAAACCAACGTGATTACATTTTAGATTTATGGAGAATATATATTGGTTATTATTTTGATATCGAACCAGTAGTTTTGTATAATGTTTATGATGAAAAAATCTTTCTTAGTTTGTTAGATTATTTAAGTCCAAGGATCAGAGGAGATCAGTACTTTCAAGTGCTTCATTGCAAATTTCCAGAGGCATTCAAGTTTATTTCAGATATTAAATTAGAAACATTGAAGTACTCAACAGAGCTTTCAAGTTTAGAAACAAGTGATTTACTTGCTAGCACTAAATATTTCATAGAATTTCATATACCTAGTGCTAATATTCATGTAAGCATATCTAAAGACTCGGCATGCATGGTATTTGGCAACCCTGAATTTAATATTTGGAAGTTTTATGAAACTCTCTATAATTTAATTCAAGAAAAAGAAATTAGAGACGGCGAGTGCGGGATTTGAACCCACGTTACAGTTAAACATCACTACAATATCGTAAAAAAACTCCAAAACTAACCTCTTAATAACGAGTCCGCTGGAACGTCGGGCATTTCCAGCAGCCACCTACAATGACTTTGTAGATTCTTCAACACATTCAATATGGTTCAACTCAGTTGCCGAAAGGGGTTCATTTCAACAAACGTTTCTAGGTTGCGTCGATACAAATGCACTTAGCGGAGAGGCTGCTGTAATCCTCAACAAACCACTTCTCGAAGTTGAAGGTATCTAATTTCTACCAAGCTTAAATAAAACTGTAGGTGGATGATCCAACCGTCCCAAAATCCAATAACATTATTTTTAATACCTTAGGGACGCGATGAGCAATAAACGCTTTTCACTAACTAACAGTTCTGGATGCTCGAATCCCTTTACCTAAGATGAACCGAAATTTACTTTATTTTTTAGCTTTAATTATTATAATTGTATTTATACTTTTTCAAAAGGATTACTTAAAAAGTCATTGCATTCAACAGCAACACGAACTGAACGATTTGCAATTTAAAGGAGTATTGGTAAAAAAGTTTCTCGACTCGACTAATCATAATCGACCAATGTTCATTATAAAAGATTCTTCGGGTGAATCAGAGATCAATCTTTATTCAAATACAACTTTGAATAAATTATATCGTTTATCAACGGTAAATGATACATTAATCAAATTCTCTGGAAAGGATACAATCATACTTAAATCAAAAGAGCATTTCTTGACATTTAAAATTGATCTTGACTGTTATTAGCACTTTAATACCCCGAATTGCGGCTAATAAGTAACGTCTTTCTACTTTTTATTTTAGTATTTCGATGGAACAGCAAATAACTCCAGAGGTATTTATGTACCAAGAGGGGAACGTAAAAGGTAGCTTAACTAATTAATTTACTGAATAAAACATTTTATCCTCACGAACGAGAGTCAGCGATTCAAAAAAAAGTTAAATTGCACTAATTAATGCTTCACAATATCACGTTAATTCCGAGTAATATCAAGAAAATAAATATCGAAATAGCCGCAAAGGCAATTACGTTATAAGAAACGGAATCATTTAGATAACCTTTAAACGACCTTTTTCTGAATAACACCCATCTCACAAAGGCTCCAGGATAAATCATCACGAACTCTAAAAGAGCTTCTAACACTACATCCATATTATTTTTAGTTGATTTGGAGAGAATGGGGTTCAAAAACTAAATATACGATTAACAACACCACCGGAGAGAGAAGCATTCAAACCTTCAAAAAGTATAACATCAGCACATTGCACTAAAAAGTTTTTAATCTAACTATTTGGGACAAAATAAATTGAAACTTTCAGCATTTCCATCCGACATCTACAAAGTCCTTGTCGATTCTGCGAGACACATTGTGGATTGCCCATCCGCCGTTTACCTATTCCCATTTTGAGTCCGTACTAATAGTCATAGTTGCCGTTAACAAAATGAACATGGTTGAACGAAAAAATCACGTGCAACCTATGGAAATGCCTGTTTCAATCCAACACAAACCACCCATAAATATTACGGTATCCAATCTCTACCATGCGTCAATAGAACTGACGTGGCTGCTCGAACTGTCCTAAACCTATGTCGCTATTTTTAATACCTTAGAGATTCAATGAACAGATTACCCTTTTCACTAACTAACAGTTCTGAAGGCTCGAATCCCACAATTCTATTGCCATGAATAAGGTTATATTGAGATTAACTATTGTAATGATGGTGATATCAATACCGTTATATGGCCAAGTAGATTGCCTTATATATAAAGGTGAAGCGATAAATTGTAGTGATCCTTCCGGTTTAAAGATTGGCAAGTGGCTATCGTTTGACTGTGACTCTATGGTTTATTCTGAAAATCACTTTGATTCGACAGGTTTCAATTATAAAAGTTACTATGTTCACAGAGATGGTCAGAAACTAACAAATTATAAACTTTCATTGGATAGTTCATGTGCCAATCATCTAAAGAATATTATTACGTCAAACTTCACACATGATAATGTCCAAGGTTGTGCTAAAGGTATTATTTGGATATCGTTTATAATTGATCCGTTCAATAAAGTAATTGAAGCCCGATTAACTGATGGCATTGATTCACTTTATAATGCTGAATTGATGCGGTGTGCTAACTTAGCATTAAACACCATGGTCAATATTCATGCTGCAAGAAATCATTATCTTTTATGCAATATTCCGATTAGATTATAAGCTATTCTTGCTTTGATTTCATCCGTGGATATTTCATCCAAGGCTATAAGCACTGGTTTTTAAAATCTGATTTGGGAGAATTTATTGCGCAGGAAAACATCTGGATGAAAAGACCTTCACTGCAATGACTTGTTTCGTACCCCAAAAATCTAAAATCACCGTTTATACTTTTTGGACTTAGTGCGCAGAGAACAAATGATAGTCAATTCACATATATAGTTATAAATTTTTCTTCCTGTAAAATAATACTACTAATGAGCTGATATTTAAGATTATTGTATAAACAATCATGTTCTTAATAAATTCAATGTCTGTTTCACTAAATGCATTATATTTCTGCGATATTAAGACATTAAAATAAAGCTCTACTGCCAACTTCACAAAGAATAAGAAAGCTATAATATACAACCATTTAAATATTCTAAACATAATTTATAGAGTTATTTCAAGGGGAGAATGATCCACTACTCATTTAGATAAAGATTACCATCACCACAAAGTACAAAAAAGATCCTAAACTAATGGTTTGGGGACAAGTCAGGTCAAACCTCGGCATTTCCAGCAAGCATCTACTAAATATTCGTTGATTCTGCTATACATCCAGCATGATTCAACATGTCTGCTGCATGGCTACATCCAAAAAGCGTCAGGACGTTGTGTCGCTACGTGTGCACTTCGTTGCAGGAATATTGTGAACAGACCATCGACCGTTTAGCTATACCATTTTTGAGTACGGACTGGTAGTCATAGGGGCGACGCCTGAATAGACATTGTTGAGCGAAAAATCTTGTGTCAAGTATGAAATTCGGCCAGAAAGATAAATACAATTAAAAGGGTAAATTTCGAAATTTACTACTTCTCCGCTGCCCGGAAATCCGGCTTAAAAATCCAGCTTAGCAGGGTACTGTGAAATGGGGAGAGGTCATGGGCTTTTTTCAATATGACTGAATAGTTATCTCATGTGTTATTCCAAATCATATTTATTTCACATCCAAACCATACATTCTCGCCTTAAATTTAATTATACTCTTGTTCACAGTAATACTATCCCAATATTCATTACTAGAAATTCCCACCTTCAAATTAATATCCCTAAATGATAAAACGTTGTAACAAAGTGTATCCTTTTTCCTTGTTACCATAATTTTGAAAGAATTCTCTTCCTTAAATATTGAATCCCCTACACGAACAATATTAAAAATTTCCGAACTAGATACACTTTTGGTGTAATTAATTGAGTTGTTTTCGATCGTCACAGTCATACCACCTTTGTGCGTACCTTTGTTCACAATTTCTCCGGAGTACTTTTCGGCAAAAAGATTATTTATTGTTTCAACACTAACTCCGGGCTTATTATATAATAGGTATACAAGAAATAAAGTAAACGCAATAAAACCGATAAATTTTAACTTTTGTTTTAATGTCATGATTGTGAATTCGAATGGTTTAAATTATGCTACATTTAAAATCAATATTCGACATTGAAATTGCTAAGCTTACAATTGGCTTATAAAATAGAATACCGTTCCATGTTCCATATGCAACGGCGGAAGAAGAGGGGTTCGACCCCATGGACTTGTTCATTAATGAAGAGCGTGACTTGTCAATAATATTTCCAAGGTATTAAAAAATAATGGCATCGGATTTTGGGACGCTCCCAACAGCCACCTCCAGTTCTATTGAAACTTGGTAGGGATTGTTAGCCATAAACTAAATTGACTGGCTTGTAGAGGATTACAACAACCGCCCCCTTACCGTCCACAAGATTTTTTCGCCCAGCGAAGTCCAAGCGGACACCGACACCTATAAGCACCAGCCCGTACTCAAAAATGACATAACTAATCGTCGGAGTATCAATCCACAATGTGCCTTGCAGAATCTACTAATACATAGTCGGTGACTCCCGGAAATTCCCGAAGTTCCACCTGTCCTGTTTCCAAATAGCTAGTTTAGAAGCTTTTTAGTACATTGTGGTGATGACAGGTTATTGATGGTACGAATCTCGCTCCCTCCGCCGCTGAGCTAAAACACACACTTAAATTGACTTTATCTGCAATAAGAAATGAAAGCAATCTTAACTTTAATCACGACAATTTTACTAACCCAAGCCATCAATGGGCAAAGTTTTGTGCCTAAAACTCCAAATACAAAATCATTAAAATCTTTAGAAAAGCAAGGTGACTACAGTGAATCAATAGGGTATTTATATCTTAAGGAGAGCTATACCTCCACTTCAGAAAAAGATTCCATTAATTACTACGAATGGGAACCATATAGTATTTGCTCATTCTATCAAGAGTTTGAAGGTGGAATCACTTACAAACTTTGGCAATGTCAAGAAGGAGGAGGAAGAAACGAGCAAATAGCATTTCCCAAAATGACAAATAAAGATGCCATAGAATTTATTAAAAAACTATTCCATAATAAAAGAAATGTTTGGGTTTCAGAATTCCAATATGTACCTGACGAACCAGGTTGCGGCTATAAAATAGAGCATTCACATAATCAGACTAAGCTCATAATATATTGTGGGTGCTGATACGGTAATACCCAAATTAAATAAGTGCTAGAATTACAGATTGGCAACTAGAAGTGTCTGTGGCCGGATGTATCAATCCGCTAGTTTGGCAAGAAATGCAGAAAATAATGAACAAAATAATTCCACACATCTTTAAATGGTCATTAATTGTTTCTATTCTTATTGCCCTAATTACATTAGTAAGTTTAAAATTCGAATATCAAAAGCTAGCCAATGCTGACGTCGCAATTCTATGTTGTGACGATTGTTCAAATTCCGAAATGCTTTCAATCAAAGAAAATAAAGATTCCTTATCCGTATTTTTCTACAAACAATACACAGCAAATAAATTAAAAACAATAAAATTTAAATTTGAAACTTTAAGAAATGGAAGTCCTGTATATATTTTAGACATTGACAGAACGAATCAGTTAGCATATGTCCTTGTTAAAAGTGGAAATATAACAGCGCGTAATTTAAATGAAAAAACCTGGGTTGACATTAATTATATATGTAAGTAGCACAAGCAAGTTATTTAATAAACTCGGAAAGCTGAATGGGAGATGGCGAGTTTCAAATCATGAATTTTAGATTAAACAGTATAATATTCTAAAACGTTCCTAAACAGACTTTTTGCGTACAAGTCCGGTGGAACTTGGAGCATCTCCTGCAGCCACTTGCAATGTCCTTTGATTCTGCTAGCAACATTGTGAATTGACCATCCATCGCTTCGTCATGCCCTTTTTGTGTACAGACTGGTAGTCATAGGTGTCGGCGCCCATATACACATATATGGTAGAAAGCATCATGTTAACCGCATGGGAGCGGTTGTTGTAGTCCCCAACAAACCACATCAAGAAGTTACCTGAATCCCTTCTCAGACTAAGTTTGCTCGTTCTGCAGTTGACTACTGACAATGCCTTAAAATCATTTGCCGCCATTTTAATACCTTAGAGACACTATGTGCAGATCGCGCTTTTCACGAAATAACAGGGCCCGTGGACTACCTCTCCCCTTCCGGGGTCAATTAGTAATTCCATTATGGGATCAATTGCTAAAAAATTGACTAAGGGAGCTAAATTCAAACAAGAGATCTAGCTCCTCTAACTGACACCCCATTCATCTAAAGAAATTGTTAGCTTCTAATCACAGATAAGGAATAATAGCGTAGGAAAAAGAACAAACTAGAAATTGACTGTATGAGTGATTTTATTCAAAAAAAAGATTATTGGTCAATAGTCCTTTTTACTTGGGTGTTTATTGGATGCTATTTTTTGTCTAAAGAACTAACTTCGAACAATCTTTTGGTAGTCCTGCCTGTTTCAGGGCTGGGTGCGTTTGTTGGATATAAGCTTGGTCATTGGGTAACCGATAAATCAAAAGGTACGAAAGTGTTATTGGTTTTATTATGTTCTGTAGTGTTTATCGGAGCCTTGCTTTTAAGTAATAATAGGAAAAATGACGAAAAAAAACCCTACTGGTCTGATACAGCAAATTTATTGATAGGACAATGGGAAACAGACGAAGATGAAGGATTCAGAATAAGGTTGGAAATAGAAAAAGATAAAGCCTATATGAGTTTATCACCAGATTATCAGAAGATCGAATATGATTTATTATACTCCAACAACGCAATTCAATTTAAGGAAGCAGGGAGTATAAAGTTTCAATTTGATATAGAATTTATTGATGACACCTCTTTTACGCTAAGTCAATCTGGAGAAACCCTAGTATTTACAAAAGTTGAATAAGGGATAACCTGACTGGTTCGGGTTTTACTTAAGATATCTTCGGGCTTACGGTAACCCTCAGGATCCTTTATTCTCATGATGTTCTGGCCCTTATTGAATCGCCTTGTTTTTATTACCCTAAAAATCGAAATTCATCCTGTTAGTTGTTTATGACTTTTGGGGGGATACAGGAATACAAGGGCGTTTGTACACAACGCTACGTTACAACGGCAAAGCAAGCCGTACGGTATCAGCCCGGCTATGTGCAATACTCGTATCGCTTAAAATAAAGGACACTTCTCCATCTGACAACGTGTAGCTATTCAGGTAGTTGTACCTTTGATAGCTCGCCAAAACTTCTTCGACTTTGGATTCTATTTTCCTGACCTGAATGTAAGACTGGCTTGTCGAATTTGAAGGGAGTAGGTAAACTTTCAAGGTGTACGGTTTTTCAGGAACATTGATCGTCTTAAGATGGGTTATCTCTTCATCAAACAAACTAAGCGTATTGACCGTATAAATTCCATACCCTAGAAGGCTCACAATAACAACAACGGCCCCGACTATCATACCTTTTTTCATATCCTAACTGTTATCATATCATCTAAAGCCTTCCCTGATAAAGTCAAGATCTCTTGGGCCATTTCAATCAGGGGTAAAATTTCTGTTCTGGGTACCTTAACCATTATTCCTGTCTTGGCAAACTGATATTCGTAAAGGGTCTTGTATTGTTGCCACAGTGAGGACATGATTAGAACCCGCGGTACAGTTAAACATCACGACAATATCGTAAAAAACTCCAAAACTAACCTCATAATAACGAGTCAACTGGAACTTCGGGCATTTCCAGCAGCCACCTACAATTACATTTAAGATTCTGCGACACATTCAATATGGTTGAGTGCGTCTGCTGAATGGGGTTCCTATTAACAAACGCTACTAGGTTGCAACGATACAAATGCACTTGACGGGGCGGCAGTTTTATTCCTCAACAAACCACTTCTCAAAGTTGAAGGTATCTAAGTTCTACCATGCTTCAATAAAACTGTAGGTGGCTCATCCAACGTCCCAAAATCCTATGACATTATTATTATTATTACATTGGGGACACGATAAGCAATTCACGCTTTTCACTAACTAACAGGTTCATTGTTTTGGATCCCTCATCTTCCGATGGCAACAGAATCAAGCGAGTTTCAATGGAATTGAGTAACAATTCCCAAGCAGTACGAACACCATGAAGGTTTTACTAGTTTATAAATATTTATTTTACTGCTTGTTTAAGAAACTTGAACGTCAAGATTTCAATTTTTTAAGTAGTAGCAAAGCTGAAATTACGCTCGCCGCCCTTCAAATTTATTTTTTGGGTCTTGTAGATTACAAGTTAAATAAACTAATTGGAATTGATGTTACTGGATTGTTTGGTAAATACGTAAAAATGGCACTATTAGGTGCGCCACCACTGTTATTTAATTTTATATTGTTTGGATTAAATAATAGATATAAAGATACGATTAAGCACTTTGATGGTATGACAAATGAAGAGAGGAAAATACTGAATTCAGCTTTAACAAAGTATATTGTTGTTTTGTCAATGGCACTTATAATTCTTCTTTTATTGTAGTGTATAATTTTAACATATTGAACAATATTGGCCAACTGTATTCCCCTCCAAAGTCAAAACACTTAAAAGGCTAAATTTCGTAATTTATTACTTCCCATCTTCCCGAGGATTTGGGCCCAAAACTCTTGTTTAGTCACATACTCATTACTGGGAAGTGGTCAGAACTACATCAAATTTTAACAACCTTAAAGCGACCTACTTTCGATTTTGACTTTACCTCCAACACATACAATCCTGATTGTAAAGTCGAAACATCAATTTTTTTCAGGCTATCCCCAGAAACGAAATTTGCCTGCAGCACTACTTGTCCTATTTCATTGAAAATCCGAATGTTTACATTCTCATCACTGAAATCTTCAAGATCTAAGTTTAACGTTTCTAAAATTGGATTTGGATAAATATCCAAATTCTGAGGTTCCTCAACTTCATTTAAACCCACAAATTGAGCGATTCCGCAATCTTGGTAATTTGAAAGGTAGTTGGCCGATATTTCATCACAATAATCCCGCAGTAACTGCAAACTTTGTTTGTGATTACCACTTCGTGCAAAGACATACACAAAATCAAAACACGACGTACTACCCGAGGTCAAACTATCCACAGGCAGAAATAAAATCATTGCCCGATCTAAGAAATTGACCACCAAAGTGTCATCAAGGGTTCCTGTTTTGGCCAATGGATCACCACTAGCATAAAACTGCGGAAGGGCTGCGCCATCGGGACCAATCCCATTGAAGTAATTGAATTGCTGATTTATGTTGGTTGGCATGGAATGCTGGCTAGCTTGGGTAATTCCCGGGTTATATCTGACAGAACGAGAAATGGACTTTCCGAGAGACATAACGCCCATTGCCGGCGTAGATTGACCATAACCACTTAACGGCTCGCTATTCAGATAATTCATACCAAAAATCATATTCCTCGGAACATCGGTTCCAACATAATCGTCTTCCGCAGAGCCAATGTCAAAGTCAGCTACCAACCCAATAAGTAGGGAGTCTATCGTAGTAGGGCCAGTATTGGTAACACGAAATCTCGCGAAAACTGAATTAGCATGCGCATCGGACACAGAAGCCAATGGATGTTCATAAAGCTCCACAGAAACATTTAAATCGGTTTCTGAATTACCTGCCGGTTTCGATACGCCTCTATCCGAGTATAATGCAAATAAAGATTTCTTGCCACCTATCACAGGAACATCTCCACGTTGCCAACTGTAGAGTCCATCATCGTCAGCGGCTTCAAATGGTAGCAAAAAAGGATGAACCCCTTTTGCTGTATCTCCAACTGCCACGTATTCACTAACGCACTTTGGAGGTGTGTACGGATTCTGAAGGTAATTAGCTCGATGATAATCCAAACTATCAGAGTACACAACCCATGTCTTATTGAACGCCCCATTCAACTGTGCAGGACTGTATGCATTTAAATTAGTCTGCGGACCAAAGACAGACTGTGCACCAATCAAAGGGGACGTTAGCAAAGGCATAATAGCATGCTTGACTCCACTTTGCCTATAACCCACCCAAAACTGCGATTCGTAAATTGTCGTTAAACCTGAATTAATTGGAGCTTCATATAAGCTTTGGCCAGACGGAGTGCGAAAAAGAGAACCATGACTTGTACTTCCAACGGCTGCATTCCCAATTTGAAATGTTTGTGCAATACCTGAAAGGCTAAAGGCAAACAAAAAATAAGTAAAAATAAATTTTTTCATACATTTAAAAATTAAGAAAACATTATCTGAAGCACCAACATAAGAGCCACCTAATTTCCATTTAATGATAACTTAAATTTATTTATTCGAAATAATGTTATTAATATTCAAACATATCACAAAGTAATTCAAAACAAAATCCTAAAGTTGGACTTCAATTCAAATTATTTTGACGTACCATCGCAATAGGATTTTGTTTAATCCTAATTTTATTTAGATGTCCAAATTCATTTCTTCAACTGAGGCTAGCACAATGGTTAACGCCTATCGTGAAACGATTGGTGCCAACGATACAATTACGTTTGATTTTAAAGCTTCACCAGTCCAAGAACTTCTCGCTACCCCTGAAGCGACTGGAATACGTGCGCATCTATGCCTCAACGAAACCGGCAAGATGGGCTTATTTCTTACTAGCATCAAATCTGTTAGTTATGAAACAATAGGCGCTCTCAAGTTGGGCGTTCACCACAAACGCAAAGGCAACAACCCTAAACTGTTATTCTAATGGACTGGTACTGGGCAGCATCGTACATTACGGACATAGCCACAATCGTGGCTATCAGTACGTCCTACCACTTCAGAACTCTTGTAGACAGCCGCATTAATAGCAATATTGTTGCGGCTGCTTTTTTTATTAGTGCTGCTGATATTATTGGGACGATATTGAGCGAATACTATTTGGATTATCTGTACAAACTCTTAGAAATATTCTTCCCAGTATTGATTTTACTTGGACAGATGAAGTCCAAAAGATTGAAATTCATTACACTTTTAATTTCGTTTGTTGTATTCTTGAATCATACCAATATCGGTATTCGGCTCACATTTTCAAATTTGGTAAATTTCATTAATTTAATTACCATATCATTAAATCTCATTAGAAACAATAAAATACTTAACATAAGAAGTATAATTGATCTTTCCATTCTGTTTGTTTTGAACGCCGAAGTACTATCAAATTTTTACTGGTCCGGATTACTTAAAACGAGTATACCTTGGCATTATATTTCAATATGCTTGATGATTCCATACATGTTATTTCAATGGTTGATTATCTATCAAATTTTAAAAGTTAACAATGCGTCCTGAAATATTTATCTATTTTTTCACATCAATTGTAACGAGTGTTGCATGTGCTCTAGTAATCATTTCAGTCATGAGAACTCGTAGCACATACAAAAAAAGACATATTAGACTTTTAGAAAATTATGAATTGAGTCGACGGCAACTATCTAGGGAAATCCACGACACTGTCGGTTCGTATGTCACCCCTCTTAAGATTGCTCTTTCAAATGGTGAGCTTATTAGTGCAGATGATCGTCTAAGCTTTTGGGAAAAGAAGTTAAATGACTTTGAACGTGTTTTCATCGATGTGAATCAAAGCCTTTACCCAATTGAATTGCAAATAGGCAACATTAAAGAAGCCATCGAGGCACTATGCTATAACCTTTCGACAAAAGAATGTACGGTTACCACTGGTGGAATTGCACTTGAAGAAATTAAAGAAAAGCCTGGAATTCAACTTTTTAGAATAATCCAAGAAACAATAGTCAACCTATTAAAACACACCAACTCCACAATCATATGCGTTTCCATTTGGGAACATGAGCACTCAATCGTTGCCGCAGTTTCATTTAATGGCGACAATACACCAAGATCAAAACTAAACGGGCTTCTAAGTGGCCGAGGCCAATTTATCATCAAGGAACGCATGAAGGCAATTGATGCCAAACTTTCCAGTGTATCCGAAGATGGTTTGCATGCGATTCGCTATAAGGTCCCTCTATCAGCAATTCGTTAGTTAATACTTTTACGCACTATGAAAGTGATTATCTGCGAGGATCTTCCCGATTCATCGGATATGGTAGGAATTGCAGTGAAGGATGCTTTTCCACAAGCAGAGGTGATTTCGTTTACCAATGCGATTAGTGCTGTCTCGATTATTTCCAAACAAGCTGAGCATATCGACTTAGTCATTACCGATCTTGACTTTGATGGATCGAAACTCTTTGATGTTGTGCAGACATGTGCAATGTTTAAAGTGCCGTGCATCATCTACAGCGCGTTCTACAATAAAGCATTCGTCCTCAAGGCCAAGGAAATTGGAATTACTGCTTATGTTTCCAAATCTTCAGGCAGATCTCATCTAATGGAAGTCCTCAAAAGTTATTTATCACACAGAAACTACATTTCGCACGAAGTCACCAACCTATTCAGTAGGTCAAATGAGATTGAGTTGCCTTTTCCCGACATCGACGAAAAAGAGAGAGTGATTTTAAATCACATAATGCAAGGCAAATCAGGGACTGAGGTAGCTAAGCTTATGAATCTGACTACGAGCACCATACATTCATACGTCCGAAATGCTACCGCACGGAATAACTGCACTAAGTCGACACTCATAGCCAGGATGCTCGCATGGGAGAAGTTCAAATCCTTGTAATTTGAATTCTGAATAGTTTTCCCCCGATTGTAGTATTACCTAGTTAGATTTTTCTTCTTTTCATCAATTCCATCGTTCGGGGCGAATGCAACGGGACCGTACCACATTTATTGTTGATCGCTTTTTCGCGTAGCTAGCGCGCAACTATATATCCATGAGTGATCGCAAGTTCGGAATCAGACATTCCGGCAAACGAACGATGAACCTTAACCTTCTTTAGCTCTTGTACATCGCCAGGACGAACCCCTTCTTCTACCACGTTATAACCCAATTTGGTAAAAATCTCTAAATACTGAGGCCAGCGCAGCCGGTTTTGTGGCTGAATATCGTTATCGATTAAACGCCACTGAAGGGGTGAAAACTTTAGAAAATTGTACGCCGTAATTCCACGGTCAAAATGGCCAAAATGGTCAGAAAGATCGATGAAGTGCGAACTCCCCCCCCCCCGCGGAAAGTAGCCCCTTAAAACGCTCCAAAATGGCCACTAAGGGCACTTCAAGAATGTGTTCTAGGGTATTGTTCGAACAAATGAACTCATAGGATGTGCGCATCCCGGCAATCGCTGATGTAGCATCGCCGACCAAGGTGCGCAGTCCGATCATCGATAAAAACGATTCCAGAGCCATTGGGTCTTGAGCCGCTAATTCGAGCTGTGCCCAACGAGCGGAATCAACATTACCAAGAAATGGTTGCAGCTGGCCAGTCGAATGCCATTCCACAAACTTTAGCGCCGTGGTATGGCAGTGCTCGGCATTGATCCAAGGATACAAATCGAGTGAATCCATAGAATTTACACCATGAAGCCAGAAGTACACCGGGACGATGGGATACCACCCCGTTCCGAGTTCAAGTACATTCGCCGAAGACCGATTTATACCCGACAGGTGCTTATCCCATAAAGCTAAATGATCTTGCGCATGGCCGATCTTCCAACCAAAGTGCTGGTCGTCGAGGGCGAGGGCACCGGTGCCTCGGCGCTGAAAGAACTGGTTAATGTGCGTTTTAAAGGGCAAAAAAGAAATTCCCTTTTGAACGACAGCCTTTGCTATCCAAATCATGATGTAGTTGTCTCGATGTTCAACTTCTCTGTGTTCCGCAAGCGAAGGCGAGCATTTCTGAAGCGCCCTGCATAATCATGGACGTGGAAAAGCGCACGGTGCTTCCGCGTACGACGCCCAAAACCTCCACGATTTCGTGACCAGCAATCGTTCCAGTCGTAGCTGTTTTCATGCCTTCAAGTTAGGGACTACATTTAGACAAACGGGAATAAAAAAACCGGCCCCTCACGGGGCCGGTTCCGTTTAAACTGGTTCAAAGCGCTTAGCGAACAATCTGGAGCGGCACCGTCTGCAGCGAGCCTTCGGCTTCTACCTGAACCAAGTAGAGTCCGCTGGTCCACTGACCGACGTGGAGCACGAGCTCTGATCCGCCCTCAGCGGTTCCGGCCGCCACTACCTGACCCAAGGTAT
>JACCED011349103.1_pt1 | contig 14822 bp, 15 predicted proteins | sample 7455021 | NCBI WGS metagenome assembly JACCED01 (sample SAMN15323456, study PRJNA562643) | freshwater metagenome | isolation source: river surface water | place: USA:Blue River Watershed | collected 2017-08-19 | reverse complement strand
TTGTGCGTTCCGGAGTTCGCGGAGGAGGTCGGGGTGGGATGCGGGCGGGAGTTCTGAGAAGACGTGGCTCGCGAGGAAGGTTTTTTCGGCAAGGTCGGGAAGTTTGGTCGCGGTTTCGACGTGAAGGTGCGGGAAGCGCTCAAGGACGCGGTTGCGTGCGAACGCGAGTGCTGCGTGGGAACGGTCGACGAGGGCGAGGTGCGTGAAGTGATTGGGCCAAGTGGCGAGCACGCGGAGGGATGCGACTCCGGGACCACAGCCGAAATCGACGGCGTGCGTGGCTTGGGGGCGAATGTTTCGGAGGGCGAGTTCGGAGAGGAACGCGTCCCATTTCCATCCGATTCGTTCGCCGGGGAAGCGTTCATAAAGGGCGAGAGCGTTCGGGGTGGTCCAGTAATCGGCTTTTCCGGCGCTGCCTTCGAGAAAGGCGTCACGTAAGGAGGCAAGGACGCGAAGGTCCTCGGAGGTTAGCGGTTGCATGCTTCCGGGGTGAGCGTGACGGAGAGGAGGGTGGCGAGGTGGTGGCGCAGGATGCCGGTGGCTTGCGCGAACGCATGGAGTTCGCGGAGGGCTTTCTCTTTTCGATGAGGGTTGGGTGACCCGTCGCGAATGCCGGTGAGCAGGAGATTTTTTCCGGAATCCTCGGGATCAACGAGTTCGGAGATGGCGCTCTGATACCCTTGGGTTTCGAGGAGCAGACGGCGGAGAGTGTCGGTGCACATCTCGGCGAATCGCTCGCGGAGGATGCCCTCGGAGATGAGGGGTTGAAGAGGCTCTGGGAGATGAACTTGTGGACGGCACTCTTTATGGCAGCACGGCGAAGTGATGAGGAGGGATGCTTGGTTGCGGACTCCGAGAGCGAGTGCTTGGTCGGTTGCGGTGTCGCAGGCGTGGAGGGCGATGACAACGCCGCCGGTGAGATTGGGGAGAGGCGTTTCTGGGGTGAGCGAACCCTGAAGGAACCGCAGATTTTTCAGGTGATGCTCACGGGCGAGGGCTTCGGAGGAGCGAGCGAGGTCTTCGCGGAGTTCGATGCCGAAGATCTCTGCGGTTCGCGAACCGTTTGCGAGGTGAATGGCGACGGCAAAGGTGAGGTATGCCTTACCAGATCCGAAATCCACGATGTGCAACGGGCTTTCGGTCACGGGAATCTCCGTGAGAAGGGAATCGATCCGTTCGATGAAGCGGGTGATCTGCCGGACCTTATGCCCCATGGAGGGAGCCGGTTCTCCTTCGCGGTCGGTGAGGCCGATGGCGTGGAAGACGGGGTGTTTCAGGAGGGAACGCGTTCCAGGAGATTTTTGGCGATCGTGTTTTGGTGGTGGCACGGTCGTGATGGACGGTCGCCTAGCCTGAACTTTATGGGAGCCGTCGGGTCGAGGTTCGAGGGTCCAGTCGCCTGCGGTGGTGAAGAGGTTTGCGACGGGCCATGCTTCGTCGAGGAGGCGGGCGATTTCGAGGCAGCCTTCGTCCGGGTCGAGATTGTGGGTGGTTTCCTGGGTTTGGGTGCGGGCGGAAAGGGAGAGGGCGATGCCGCGCTTGAGTTCGACGAGGCGGATGCGGTGAGTGAGGACGGTGGACGGTGCGATGACTCGGGGTTTGACGGCTCGGGAGAGCACAAGTTTGACGAAGGTCCCGTTGGCGATGCTTTTGCGGAGCTGGGCGATGATTTCTTCAGGGCCGTTCATGGATGCGGGGTTCGTGTTTCGTGTGGTGAAAAGGAGTCTGCACTTGGCAGGCGGGAGGTGTTCCGGTTGTTTAAGGGGCTCACTCGAACGTTTTTTTCAGATGAACACCAGAAAAGGAATTATTGCGGGCGGCAACTGGATCGTGGATGCGGTCAAGATGATCGACACGTGGCCGCAGCAGGATGCGCTGACCAGCATTCGGTCGCAGTCGCGGGGCACGGGTGGATCACCGTTTAACGTGCTGGTGGATTTGGCGATGATGGGGGCGACCTTCCCGTTGAACGCGGTGGGTTTGGTGGGGAACGACGGGCATGGGCGGTTCATCTTGAATCATTGTCTGGGGTTAGGGATTAACACGCAGTCATTGCAGATCACCGATGAGGCTCCGACGAGTTACACCGATGTGATGACGGTGATGGGAACGGGGCGTCGCACATTTTTCCATGCGCGCGGCGCCAATGCGTTGTTGGATTCGTCGCACTTCGATTTTCGGGATTCAGCGGCGCGCCAGTTCCATCTCGGTTACTTGCTGTTGCTGGATACGTTGGATGGGGTGCATCCGGAGTTTGGAACGGTGGCGGCGGAGGTGTTAAGCCGCGCGCAGGCTGCCGGGTTGAAGACGTCGATTGATGTGGTGAGCGAGGATAGTGACCGCTTCAAAAAAGTGGTGGTACCGGCGCTTAAGTACACGGATTACTGCATCATGAACGAGTTTGAGGTGGGGCGTGTGACGGGGGTGGAGGCTCGGCAGGGGGATGTGCTGGATCATGCGCGGTTGCGAGAGGGCATGGAACGGTTGATGGAGCACGGCGTGCGCGAGCGGGTGATCATCCATTTCCCGGAAGGTGCGATGGCACTGGGGCGTGACGGGTCGTTCGCGAAGCATGGAAGTGTGGTTTTGCGGGGGGGGTATATCGAGGGGGCTGCGGGCGCTGGTGATGCATTCACCGCGGGGGTTCTGTTTGGATGGCATGAGGGGCAGAGTGTCGAGGAGCAACTACGGCTGGGGGTTTGTGCGGCAGCAGCAAACCTGAGCGAGGAAACGTGCACGGGCGGGATGAAGTCGGTGGGCGATTGCCTGGCATTGGGGGCGGCGCACGGGTTCCGGTCGATTTAGTTTTGAGGCGTTCCGAGGTGTTGGGCGGGCGGGCGTCCCGATTGGATTCCAAGGGGGCGTTTCGGAAACGTGTGTTGTCGCGTTGACGCACCTGCTTTGCTTGGGTGCGCGTTGTTTTTTCGGGGAATGGGGGCCTCGGTTGCCACCGAGCGGTTTGGGTGCAGATTAACAAATGTCCATTTGCACGAAGACGGGAGACGACGGGACGACGGGGTTGATTTTCAATCGGAGGGTTTCGAAGAGTGATCCGCGGGTGCGTGCGTATGGGGCTGTGGACGAGTTGAATGCCGCGTTGGGGATGGCACGTGCGTTTTCGGACGATGATGAGATTGCGGCGGAGATCCACCGGGTTCAGCGGGAGTTGGTGATCGTGATGGGGGAGCTCGCCGTGGACGACGCGGATCGGGAGCGGTATGCGGAAAAGGGGCGTACTTTTGTGGGGGCGGAGATGGTGGAGCGTTTGACGGGACTGATCCGTGGGATCGAGAAGAACGATAAGATCCGGTACGAGGGGTGGGTGATGCCCGGTGGGAGTCGGTTCAGTGCGTGTTTGGACTTGGCGCGGACGACGTGCCGTCGAGCGGAGCGTGAGGTGGTTGCTTTGTACGATGCTGGGGCGGCGGTGACTCCGGATTTGCGAGTGTATTTGAACCGGCTTTCAGATCTGTGCTGGATTTGGGGGCGCTTGGTGGAATCGCGATTGCCTAGGGAGTCGCTGGAGGCTCTCGGGATTCGGACCGGCTGACGTGGGGGCCTCGGAAGCGAGTGTGTGTTCGAGAGGCTTTCACGACTGGGGGCTTGATTGCCGGGTGGGTGGCGTTTGACTTTGGGGATGGATTGGGAGAACGCCTACCAGCAGAAAGAAACGCCGTGGGACAAAGGGGAGCCTTCACCGGGGCTGGTTGATTTGTTGGCGCTGACACCGATGGCGGGGCGGGTTTTGGTGCCGGGATGTGGGCTGGGGCATGATGTCCGGGCCATTTCGGCGTTACCGGGGACGGAGGTGATCGGCGTTGATGTGGCGCCGACGGCGGTGGAGTTGGCGCGCGGGTTCACGGTGGTTGGACGGGAGCGGTATGCCTTGGTGGATCTGTTTGGGTTGCCTGCATCCTATCGCGGGGCGTTTGACTGGGTGTGGGAGCACACCTGTTTTTGTGCGATCCCGAAGGGCCGTCGCGAGGAATACGTGGCTGCGGTGCGGGCGTCTCTCCTTGAGGGCGGGCGATTGGCAGCGATTTTCTATTTGGATCCGGGTTGGGACGATCCGGAGCAGGGACCGCCATTTGGGGTGTCGAAGGCGGAGTTGGACGGATTTTTCCTCGGGGCGGGCCGTTTCGCGTTGGAGCAGGAGTGGGTCCCGGCGCGGGCGTATGCTGGGCGCGAGGGGCGGGAGTTGATTCGGGTGATGCGTGCGGTGTGAGCGGATGGGGGGGATGCGACGGGGAAGGTCATCCGCTGGGAGGTATCCTTGGCGAATACGGGCTAAGTTACTGCTGGAGTTTGACGTGGGCATTCTTCTGAATCTGACTCTAGGACTCTTCTTTGCTTGAGTGTTTATTTTCGCTCCTTAAAAAGGGTTTTTATTTGCATTAAAAGTGTATTTGCCGCGCTTTACTTAAAGTGTAACCACCTTATTTTCGGTGCCTTCTCCAGAAGGGAGGGTTTACAGATGAAAAAGTACATAGTTCTCGGATTGTTGGCGCCCGTTGCGGGTTTGTTTATGGCATCCTGCGCGGCGGTGGTGAATAAAGAGTCGGTTAAGAAGCTCCCGGCTCCGTTACAGGCGCTGTTGAAGCCTGTCTTGGATCAGCAAGCGGTGATTGAGCATCGGTTCACGAGTGGCACTCGGAAGATGCTTGAAGGCTACGCAGCCATCGCGGATGCGATTGGGTTGAAAAAGGAGTCGGTGGAGTTGAAGAAGGAGGCCGCTGCGTTAAATACCAACAGCACGTTCACGGAGACGCGGAAGGCGTTCGGGAGAACGGAAGGTTTGCGGAGCGCGGTCCAGAAAAAGTTGGGCGACTCGAAAGGAGTTGAGTTGGTCAGCAAGCAGCGGTTTGCGGATGGGGTTCGGATGAAGAACGATGCGTACGTCATCGAGGTTTCCATCGTTACTGAGGCAACGGTGCAGGCGGTTAAGGCGGTGCAGGCGTTCAAAAAGGCATCTCCGATTGAGAAGGTGATCCTGACGACGGCGCTTGACCCCTTGTTTTTCTCGTTGAAGGACATCCCTCGGTTCCTCGAGCAGGAGCGGAAGTTTGAAGAGGCGTGCCAAGCATACGCGAAGGTCAAGGGCTTCTCCCTTCCAAAGGTTGCTTTGGCGACGCCCAAGCCTGCGAAACTTGATTTCTAAAGCTCGGTAGGGCACTCGGGGACGTCGTGAATCGGCGTCCCCTCTTTTTCAACTTCAATCCAAGTCACCATGAGGTTCATTCGATTTTTATTCCTGATGTGTTTGGGAGTGGGTCAGTGGGTGGCCATCATGGGGTTTGTTTCGGCGGCGGCGCCCGTGAAGGGGGCGAAGGCTTCTGCCAATGTTACGGCGACGGCTGGGGCTGGGGTGGTTGAAGAGAGTGGAGAACCGGCGGAACCGATCACGTTTTCTGGGGTTTGGATGGCGGGGAAGGAGGAGGATTGGGAGCGCCGGTTTCCGGTTGCGATGAAGGTTGCGATGGTTCGGAGGACACAGGAGGCTGGCTTTTCGGAGTCGTTTGACTTGGCCAACTCGATGCTACAGGCATTTCAGGCATCGAAACGGGAGGGCGGTCGACGGGTTGTGGATGGGTTGACAACGTCGATGGGGTCTGCGCGGGACGGAAGGGCGTTGGTGATGGCGTGCGTTATCAACCATGAATACACGCACTCGCGGACGGTCGGAGCAGGGAAGGGTGCGGTTCGGACGGTTTTTGCGGATGTTTTTGCGGATTTGGTGATCTGTGATTTTTCGGATTTATCGGTGGTGGCTCGAATTCCATTTCGGGTGACTCGCAAGGATGCGGTGAAATCGGGGAAGACGGACGCGGATGCGGGGATGCAACTGCTCCGAGATATTTATGCGGTTCCTCCGGCAGATGATTTTGTGATGGGAGGGGAAAAACATCGTGGACTGACCTATTGGACGGAGCGTCAGGCACCGCTGCGCGACAACGGCAGCGAGAAGGGCGTACAGCTGCCGATTCACTTGATCACTGGGATGCTTAATGCGTCGAAGTACGGGTTCAAGATGCTTGGCTTTAGTAAGGTGGTTATTCGTGGGGTGAACGTGATGCCGGATGCAGAGGCGGTTTTACATCCGTACTTCAAGCCATTTAAGGAGGAGTACTTCGCGTCGTTGTTCACGAGTAATTTCTTTGATGGAACAGGTTTGGCGACTTTGCCTTACTCAAAGGGAAATGAGGTGGTTTTTTCGATGATGGTGGAGGAGTTGGCAGATGCGCAGCAGGTGAAGTTACGGTCTGGACGCGAAGCGGAGTCGCGGAACGTGAAGTTTGCGTTAGCGAGGGCTGATTATGATATCGATTTAGTAATTCCTACATTCATGACGGTTCCGCGGGGAGATATTGCGCAGTGCTGTGCGTATTCACGGATTACGGTGAAACAAAACGAAGCCCCGATCTACTCGGTTCAGCATGACGCAAACCAGCAGATGATTGTGACGAGAGGATCGAAGGGCGCCTCATGGGAAGCGTATGCTGATGCGACCTGCGAAATGTTTTTCCGAGCTGGGCCGCAGATGCTGAAAGCGATTGCGGGCCGTGACGTTCAGGAGGCCAAGCCGGTCAAAGTGATCAAACCGACACCGTTGCGGCAGTTTTTCCTATCGTGTGCACCAGAAACAATCATGAAAAAGTAATATGAAGAAAACATTAGCATATATAGTGGCGCTGACTGTTGGTATTTTAGGTTTATTCGGCGAGTCCACCGCGCAAGCGCAGGGGTCGGTGAAAGTGCGAGGGATGGGGACGGCAGAGGATGGGGCTTTGTTTGGCAAGGTGGAGAAGGATTCAGTTTATGTCGCTCGGACCAATGCGATCGTTGATGCAATCACGAGGAATATAGAGAGCGAGACGGACGAGGTGCGACGCCTCTTCAAAGAGGGGTGGGGTAAAGTTTCCGGTGCGGATCGTCACGGTGCGGACGAGTTCATCGAGAAGCAGATTGTGGCGGAGTCATCTTCTTCACGGTTTGATGTTGATAAGAAGACTCGGACGGTGACTTATTTTTTCCAGGGGACATTTGACCGATCCCGTTTGCTGAGCGTTTTGGGACTGACAGGTAAATCTGATTGGAGACCGGCAGTATTCGGGTTGCTTCGGGAGACGACGGCTTCGACGCAGACCAAGTTAGATACCATCGTTTCAGCTGACATGAAGCGACTTGAAGAGGCCGAAGGCAAACTGGCATCTACGGATGATGGCACGCTGAAAGAAGAGGCTTCGCAGTTAAAAGAGAAGATCCGGAAGACGGTGGAGCAAGTTTCGCGGGAGAATAAGCTGGAGTTCTCGATGTCGGACGTAGGCATTCGAGACGCATTCACAGGTCAATGTAACTCGACCTTTCAGTCATTCGGTTTCGACGAGACCATTGATGCCGCGCAGTTGGAGGGGTATGAGGATCTCGCCAAGGAGTATGCAAGCAATCCCAACGGAATCTCGACCGCGACGCGTAACAAAGCTTTGGCCTCGGCGCTTCAGGAGGAAGTCGATTACGTGGCATTGATGAAGATCGATTTCTCGTTCCCCAAAAAGTCAGGGGTCGGCGGGTTGTACGAGTGCAGAGCTACGGTTAATGGGGACATCTTTCGGCGTCCAACGAAGGGGCGGCTTTGGACAACCGTCGCAACCATTGATCCAGTCATTCTGAAGGCGACGGCGGAATCTTCGCAGGACGCGAAGCGGGAAGTTGCAAAGGCTGTCGCGATTGCCGCTTCGACAGACATGGTCGCGAAGATTAAAAACAAGGGAAAACTGCAATAGTAATAGTCATGCCTAAATACCGTTCCATACTTTCGATTCTTACTGCATTAGCCCTGTCAGGATCGGGCTTCGCGGTCGATTCGAAGAAAATCGAGGTGCAAGTGGAGGCCACGGGGACTGCGGACATCCGTGACCGTGCGGTGGTGGATGCGTGCAAGATGGCGGTCGCGAAAGTTCATGGCTCGAGGGTTCTGGGCCATATGTCGAACACGGATTATGCGACCTTCAAGGTGGACGCAGCGGGGAGTCGGAACGACGATAAAGCGTCGGTGTGGCTGGAGGCAGGGGTCTATGGGGTACGGGACAACTCTGCCCTTTCATTTGACGGCCACTTGCTTCGGTGGGAGATCAAGAGTGAGGAAAAGCAGCCTGATGGACGTTGGGCGGTGAAAATCCTCGCGACAGTGCTTGGAACGGCGCCTGACCGTTTCGAGGGGCGTGAGGCAGTGGCGTTGACGCCGCTCCCAACGTTGATGGGTCAGTTGAAGGGTAAGGGGGCGCCGGGAGAAACGGTTGAGGAAGTCGCGCGCGTCTTCCACCGGTGGTTAGGCGAGACGTTCAGCAATCATCCCAACTTCGTGATTCTTGAGCGGGAAGACGAGTCGTTGACGAACTCTGAGTTGGCCCGGTCGGAGAGCAGGCGATCGGCGATCAAGGAAAAGTCGAAACTCGGGGCCGAGAAGACGGCTGACATCACGGTGGAGGTGCGCTGTGAGCCACTTGTCGTGGAGACCCAGGTGATTCCGTTCAACTCCGCTCCCTCACTGAACAAGGCGAAGTTGAGTTTACAGGGGACTATTCGCATGATTGACGTTTCGACCAAAGGTGAGATCGGGCGAGTGCCGTTCAAGATCGAGAATCCGAAGCCAGCGAATGCGCCAGGCTCTTTGGAACTTGCCGTGAAAAAGGCGGTCGCAGAGTTCGAGAAAGAACTGAAAGGAACATTGAGGCCGCTGAAGTTCGACATCTTCTCGAAACTGGGGGTGGTCAACATCGTGTTTGGCGAGAACGGGGTGTGGTCTCTGGCGGGAGCACTCGCTGCAGATGAAGATTTTTTGCGACAGGGAGATCGTGTGTCTCTCTGGACGGGAGAAGGCGCGAACGCAACCAAAGTGGGTGAATCACTAATCAGCTCAGACGCCGGTCGGTTCATTTTCGCCGACACGTCCCTGAAGTTCGGTCGTGGCGAAGCCTTCTCCGTCCGGTTGAGTAAAGCGGCTGAAATCCTCGAAAAAAGAGCCCTCACCGAAAAGGTGACCATCTCTGCCGAGCCTAGTGAAGCGCCTAAAAAATCACTGAAAGACCGTCTGAAATTTGACTAATCCTATGAACAAATCCAAAGCAGTACTTCTCTGCGCAGTTGCGTTCTCGGCAGCGTGCGCCCGCCAGTCGCAAGTCGAACCGCCATCTGGCGGCTACGGTGGTAACGCCTACGGTGGAAACTCCGTCCGGTCTTCTTCTCGTGGGACTCAGAACCAAGGAATGGTTCAACAGAACGCTGCGTACGCCGGTTATTCGCACAACTCCTCGCAAGGGTCGGGAGGCAACGCCGGAAGAGGATCGTCCGCGTATGCGGGTCAGCGCGACGCTGGTTTTTCGGGATCCAATGGACAGGCAGGCGGACAGAAGGGTGGTCCGGGAAGCAGCCAAGGCGCGGGAGGGTCGGCAGCCACATCAAAGGCTCAAAACTCCGGAGCTGCAATCGCCGGTACCTGGTCGGGTGTCTCTGACGGGGAAAGTGTTCGCGTCGTCATTGGATCTAATGGCAGCGTCTCCTTGACGAACTCCGCGGGAGCAAACGCGGGGAGGTGGACCGCAAGCGGAGGGGGGAATTTCTCCGTCAGTTTTGGTGGACGATCGGGCTCATTCACCCTGATTAACGCACGAACAGCGACTCTCACTGTAGGATCGTCAACGGTGCAGTTGCACCGCTGAGAAGCCGCTACATTTTCTTGCGCCAACAGAGAAGCTTGCCGGCAAACATCTGATTCGGTTGTCCCGAGTCTAGCGCTTGCTGGCGGCTTCTTGGAGGGCGGGGAGGGTTGTTAGGCGGAGGAGGTTGAAGTGGTCGGGAGCGGTGGGGTGTTCGAGGGATGACGGAGGGGCTTCTGTTGTCAGTGTGATCGGGTTCAACGTGAGGATCGACGTGATCAGGGCGTTGGTCGATTGCGGACCCGTGGCGCGGACATCCAGTCGTTGTGACGTCGCGCCGGAGAGTCCATCAAGGATGCACACTTGATCCCGCACATGCACGGAGTCCAGCGTTTCTCCGAGCAGCATGAAGCGTCGTCGAATGCGGGCCGCATCCTTTCCGGTGCTGCTCCAAGCGGGTTGTTCGAATCCCGCGGGTCCCGCCATCGCAGAACCACGCGCCATCAAGACGGCTTCAATCACTGAGGGTTCGGGCGCACGGGCGGACACGAGTTGTTGATCCGCCGCTGCTCGATCTCCCAGCAGCACTCGAATCCGCACGGGCGGCGCAGCCGAGTCGCCACGGGCCCCAGCGCTGATCGAGCCCGCCGCAGGCGCGCTGCGGGGGGCGGAGGTTTCTTGATTGCGGGCCGTCTGAGCAAGGAGCCGCCCCACCAATGCGTCGATGTCGAGCTTGGTTCCTGAAAGCAGGAGAGTCGGGGTTGTTCCAGGCCGATCCGCCGGTTCGGTGGAGGCTGCCAGCAACACGGCTTTCCCAGCGTTTGATTCCGACTGGCTCACCATCCGCCAAATCGTGCTCGCGCCCGCAAGGCGCGGGAACACGGTTTTTCGCAACTCCGCCGCGAGGGGGGCGTCCGCTGATGCAGAACGCGGGACGAACCACTCGTGTGTCGTGGAGGTTCGTTCGTCCGCCGGAAGTTCATCGAATACACGGAGCTTCGCGGGTGGGAATAACTTCTCCGCGAGCGGAGCCGGGTAGTCAGGAACATGATCGAGAAACCGTTTGAACCACCGAAACGCCGGAACCTGCAGCTCCTGAGTGTCCTTGTGTGGTCCTTCCGTGATCAGCAAGCCCAGTTTGTCTTTCGCTCCGAGCGCGCGGTACACCGAGGCGACATCCCGATGAATCCGCTCCACTCCGTCCACCGGAAAGATCGGGTCTTTGTCCGTGTTGGCAATCAACAGCGGACGAGGCGCAACCAATGCCGCAAGTTTCGCAAAATCCCAGCCCTTCGTATTTAACAGGAACATGCAGTCGCAATGTCCGTCGATCACGTTGTCCACAATGTGATTGCGGAGGTCGGTGATCCCGGCAACCGGGACGGCTGCTTTGACGCGTTCATCCGCTGCGGCGATGTACCAGGAGTAGGCGCCTCCGCCGGATCGTCCAGTGACGCCGAGGCGTTCGGGGTCGATCTCCTCGCGAGACGCGAGGTAGTCGAGGGCGCGCATGCCGTTCCACGTTTCCACACCGGCGGGGGTGTAGCCTCGTGAGTTCCACCACCACATCTCCAGATTGCGTGTTCCGTGGTGCAGTCCGGGGATTTCGCCAAGCTGGATGGTGTCGATGGCGAGGCAGGCGAAGCCGTTCCGCGCGAACCACGCCGGGTGGTGTTGATACCCCGTTTTATTTCCCAACGAAACGTTGCCCTCCTTCATCACGCTGTGACCACAAACGTAAAGGATGGCGGGAAGTTTCGCGGTCCGGCGTTTGGGGAGGTAGAGGTTGCCGGTGACGTACAATCCGGGAAGCGATTGGAAATGAAGTTTTTCGACAACGAAATCTTCATGATCGAGTCGTCCGGTCACCACGGGTTTGAGATCGCCGCGAGGCGGCATGGGATCGAGACCGAGCATGGCGAGCAGTTCTTTGCGCAGGGTGGGCGCGCGTTCGAGCCACCGGGCCGGATCCGCCAAATCTCGCTGGGTACGGGCCTCGGCTTCAGCCACCCGCGCCGCCAGATATTGCTGGAGCGGAGAATCCGGGGAAGCGAGGGCTGTGGCCGGAGTGGGAGCGGGGCTTTGTCCGTGGGTGGGGAGAACTGGCAGGGCGCCAAGTAGGAGGGGGACCAGCGTTCGCAGAGGGGGGAGGTGCAGGCGCATGCCCCTTCTTAAGCGAACGCGGTGCCAACCCTCCGCGGCAACGGCACCCCGCAACCGCCGGAATGCATCCGTTCGGGAAACGGCGCGCGCTGGGGCGAGTCGGCATAGGAAAGGCTTTTTGTCGGGGATGAACCGGATTCGCGTGATTCTTAGTTTGGCCATCGCGGCATGGGTTGGAAGGGGCTCCATCGGAGACGCAGCCCCGACAACGGAGGCAAAACCGAACGTCATTTTCGTGCTCGTCGACGATCTCGGATACGGGGAGCTGAGCTGTTTTGGACAAAAGACCATGCGCACGCCGCACCTCGATCGGATGGCGGACGAGGGGCGGAAGATGACGCGGTTTTATTCGGGCAACACGGTGTGTGCTCCGTCGCGAACGGTGTTGCTCACGGGCTTGCACAACGGACATGCGACGATCCGGGGGAACCGTGATCCATTGGCGGACGGGGCGAGTTTGCGGGCCGAGGAGCCAACGGTTGCGAGGGTGTTGAAACGCGCGGGATATCGGACGGCGTGCATCGGGAAATGGGGCTTGGGGACGGAGAAAACGGAGGGGCATCCGGACCGGCAGGGGTTTGACGAGTTCTTCGGATTCTTGACGCACAAGCACGCGCACAATCACTTTCCCGATTTCCTGTGGAGGGGCCGTGACCGGGTTTCACTGAAGAACGTGGTGCGTTCGATGTCGGACAATCCTGACGATCCGGCGGGGGTGCCTGAGAAGGCGGTGGAGTATGCGGACGATCTCTTTGCGGAGGAGGCGTTACGGTTTGTTGAGCGGAGCAAGGACGGGCCGTTTTTTTTGTATTATTCGATGACCATTCCCCATGCGAACAATGAGGCCACGAAGGTTTCTCAGAATGGGAACGAGGTGCCGGACGAGGGCTCGTATCGGGATCGTCCGTGGAACGCGCCGCAGCGTGGGCATGCCGCGATGGTGGAGCGGATGGATGGGTATGTGGGCCGGTTGCTGGCGCGTGTGCGGGAGTTGGGGATTGCGGAGCGGACGCTGGTGATTTTCAGTTCGGACAACGGGCATCATGTGGAGGGGGGCGAGGGGCCGGAGGACATTTTTGACAAGAACGGGCCGTTGCGCGGGTGGAAGCGGGATTTGACGGAGGGCGGGATCCGGGTGCCGACGATTGCGTGGTGGCCGGGGCGGATTGCGGCGCGGACGGAGTCAGCCCACGTGGCCCACTTTGCGGATTTTTTGCCGACGGCAGCGGAGTTGGCAGGAGCGGCAATTCCTGAGGGGAGGGACGGGTTGAGTTTTGCTCCGGATTTGTTGGGGCGGGAGGGGCAGACGGTGCACAAACACCTTTACTGGGAGTTTTACGAGCGGGGGTTCAGTCAGGCGGTGTTGATGGACGGGCGTTGGAAAGCGATTCGGCTGAGGCGGGCAGATGCACCGATCGAGGTTTACGATGTGGCGGAAGATGTTGGGGAATCGCGTGACCTTGCTGGGCAGCGGGCCGATTTGGTGGCGCGAGCGGAGGCGTTGTTCCGTTCGGAGCGTGCGGAGTCTCCGAATTGGCTGGTGCCGAAGCCGGGGAAATAGGGCGGCGGTTCCAGCCTCAGGTGATGAACCGAGAGGGCTCGGGCAGCGGCCCTCGCAAAGGTGACGGAGCGGGACTGTTGAGTCACCGAGCGGTGATCACTGGGATTATTTGTAGTCTGTTCTCTCGGTGAGTTTCGAAGTCAGTCTCGGTCGTGAAGATGACCGAACTCGTGGGGGGCCGTTGTTACGGCGTGCCCCGAGGACGCGGGCGGATGATGATTTCGGATTCTTACTCGAGGGTCATCACTTGGCGCAGTTTTGCACCGAGTTTTTTCCACTGGAAGAGTTCGATGTCGTGGTGGGATTCGAGGGTGGCGTTGCGTTGGAGGAGGCCGCGTTCGATGCCGGGCATGTGGGCGGCGCCCCAGGGGACGATGATGTGTTCGACGGGGGATTCTGGAGGGGGTGTGGGGGCGGAGATGGTGAGGTCGATGCCTTTCAGGACGCGTTGGTTGCGGTTTTCGAGGATGTCTTTCCAGAAGAGTTCTTGGACGTTGGAGTCCATTCCGGCGAGGTCTTGGATGGCCTCAGCGAGGTTTTGTTGGAGGGCACGGGCCATGCCTCGGGTGAAGCGGTTGAGGGCATCTTTGACTTCTGGGGCGAAGTCGTTGATGTCGGCGTCCACGTGGAGGGATCGAGGGCTGAGTTTTTTGGGGAGGGAGTGGGGTTGGGCGGTGAGGCCGGTGGCGGCGGCGAGGCCGGAGTAGTCGAGGGGATTCTTTAATAGGTTGGAGTGGTCGGTGACGCCTTCTGGGAGGACCAGGGTGGTTTCAGGATTGAGATTTTGGAGGTGGGCGGAGATGCGTTTGTAGAAGGTGGGGTTGGCGAGGTGGACGGTGGGGATGAGGTGGATGGTTTGTTGATGGAGTCGGTAGGAGCGGGCTTGGAAGTGGACGCCGGTGCGGTTGATGTGGATGAAGCCTGCGGAGGCTTTGTTCACCATCCAGACGCTGCCGTAGGCGAGGGCGGCGATGTAGGCAGCGGGGAGGATGGTGAGATGGGTTAGGGTAGCGAGCAGCGTTTTGGGAAGGGAGAAGCGGAAGTGGCTGAAATCTGCTGGGGTGAGGAGGAAGGAGCGTGGGGTATTTGGGAGAGGCGTTCGAAGGCGGAGGGCGGTCAGGCAGAGGAGGGTGGCGGCGATTTCGAGGATGCCGCTGGCGTATTCGACGGTGTGGAGAGACAAGATGGCGGGGAGCGGGAGGAGGGCGTGGCCCGACCAGATGGCGGCGAGCAGCGGGAGGGTGAGGTGGCCCCAGGGGGTTCCGCGGTAGCACGAGATCGCTGTGATGACGACAAGGGTGGCGATGAGGTGGAGGAGTAGACCCACCGAGGCGACGAGGACGAGGTTATAGGTATTGCCGAAGGCCGCGTGGAGGATGGTGGCGGCGCCGGAGAAGAGGTTCAGGATGAGAAACAGATTGCTCCAGAGGCGGGGCCAAGTGGCG
>JACCED011077941.1_pt1 | contig 14829 bp, 13 predicted proteins | sample 7455021 | NCBI WGS metagenome assembly JACCED01 (sample SAMN15323456, study PRJNA562643) | freshwater metagenome | isolation source: river surface water | place: USA:Blue River Watershed | collected 2017-08-19 | reverse complement strand
TGGGCCGAAGGCGGCAGCTACCGCATCGCCCTGCACACCGCCACGGCTGGCTTGAGCGGTGGACTCTCAGGTGCTCTCAGTGGTGCCGCGACTGCGACCGCAGCCCCACTGCTCAACGATCTGCAGGCCAGCCTAAGCAAAAACCTCAAACTAGCCGGTGCAAGTGAAGCGGTTGCCGACGGCATTTCCAAGAGCATCAGCACCGTCACGGCTGCGGGTATCGGGGCTAGTGTAAGTATCGTTAATGGCAATGGATTGACGGGGGCTGCAACAGCAGTAAACGTTGATGCCAATAACCGACAACTACATTCCATCGAAATCCGGTGGATAAAACAAAATGCGCAACGTTTCGCCAAGCAGCAAGGCATCAGCGAAGAAGAAGCAGAAAAACGCCTGAGTGATCAGGCCTACCGGCAAGTGCAAGCCGGTGTAGCCACGCCGGAAGATAGCTCAGCGCGTGATTTCCTTAAACAAGCGGGCAGGCAAATGTTGCCGGCCGATCCCGCAACGCCCGGGCTGGGATTGGGCTACATGTTCTTCGCCACACCCGAGCAGAAAAACAATCCTTTGATGTATGTCGACAGCTTGATCGATTATGCTGACTTCTACAGAAAAAATGACATCAAAATCCCGAGTGCGCAGCAGATTGCCACCGCCGCTGCAAAGGACTGGCAGCAACGGGATCGGATAGCGCAACTGACGGTTGGGGCGACTGCAGTATCAGGCTTGGTGGCATTGGCAGGTACAGCCCCGGCACTGGCCGGTTGGCTACTCGCCAACCCCGACAAAGCGGTACAGACCGGCCTGATCACTGCCGAGACGGGCGCAGCGATTGCCAGTGGCGCGACCACGCCCGGCTCAATCGCGGATGGACTGGCAACCGGAGCCAGCCGTCAACTCACCGCGGCTGAGCGAGGGGCACTGCAGGAATTCAATGCGGTATTGAGAAGCGTCGGGCAACAGAAGATACTGGCCCAGCAGGAGCAGCGTCTGGGTGAGCTGGTGCAGGTCTTCAAGCCGGGCAGTAACATCAAAGAACTCACGCTCGCAGGAGAGCGTGTGATGCTGCAAAATACGAATTCTGCTGGCACGACTAAGTTGTTTAATACGAGTGGGTTGTCGGATGCGGAATTGCAAAGGCGGGTGTTTGATTATGCTGGGGAGATTACTGGCAGCCAAACTTTAAAATTGGTTGACAAGGGGGTGTGGGCCACGAAGCTCGATGATGGCACAATTGTCAATGTTCGCAACATGTCGACTAGTGGTATTGGGCGGTGGACAGTTGAGATACAAAATAGCGCAGATCTAAGATCATTAGGAAAAATATTCAGAGATGTGGAAATTAAATTCAAATAAAGAAATTAAAAATGAGCGCTACTTAGAATTAGTTCTTTGGTGCTATGAGAGACATTTGGGAACTCTTTGGATTTATTTGGAAGATGATTATCCCAATTTTTTTGAGAGGTGCAATGCATTTTTTGAGATACTAGAACGCCTCATTCGTGACGGTCGCATAAAGCTTCATAAAAACGGTGTATTTTTGAACAATTCAATTGAAGTTCAAATTGAATTGTTCAAAAAAGCTTTTCCTAAAGACGAACATGATGCTGATCGAATTTGCACAAAGCCTGGCATGGAAGCTCCGTATGAAGGGTTTGGTATGAACGTATGGTGGTTTCTCGATAGTTGCCCTGCGGGCGTGGCTTGGCGTCAGGCCGATGGTCATTATGAAATCGCTGCCTGATACGTAGCACAAAAAATTCAAAGCAATTTAAACCTATGCTGTTCCTCAAAATTTATTTGGCCTTCGATAAAAGACAACTTTAAAGTCGGTAGTAAATTATGCTGCATTACTTCGTCGGCAAAAATTTAGCCCGAAAATAAAAAGCAAGGCTAAGAAAAGCAGTGCAAAGTCTAAAAGTCAGTGATTCACTCGTCCTAACATCATTTCTTAAGCGCTGGCTTGTCCGGCGCTTTTGTCGGCGCAGCTATTGGCAGTGGCGCGATCACGCCAAGCTCGATGACGGAAGAAGTAGCCACCGGAGTCAGCCGTCAGCTTAACGTGGCTGAGCGAGCAGCATTGCAGGAATTCAATGCGGTATTGAGAAGTGTCGGGCAACAGAAGATACTAGCCTAGCAGGAGCAGCGTCTGGGTGAGCTGGTGCAGGTCTTCAAGCCGGGCAGTAACATCAAAGAACTCACGCTCGCAGGAGAGCGTGTGATGCTGCAAAATACGAATTCTGCTGACACGACTAAGTTGTTTAATACGAGTGGGTTGTCGGATGTGGAATTGCAAAAGCGTGTGTTTGATTATGCGGCTGAGTTGAGTGGTAATGCTCCGATTGAGAAAGTCTTGAAAAATGGCTTGCCAATGGAAGGTCGGTGGTCAGCAAAACTACCAGACGGTACCGTTGTTAATATTCGGAGTGTTTCGACTAGTGGAGCTGGGCGGTGGACATTAGAAATCAAAGGCTCGTTAACAGATTTAAATAAATTACCAAAATACGAATTAAAATTTAAATGAGACTGTAATGCTTAGTGAAGAGCGCTATAAATTAGTTTCACAAAAGTGCCAAGAATCAGCGATTGATACGCTTTGGGAAATTTTTGACCCTTCTCATGATTTATGGACGGGATTTAACGGTTTAGGATTTGAAAAATTTTTAAATCGTCGAGACGTCTTTCTATGGATGTTGGAACGTTTGCTAAGGGAGGGCTGTATAAAACTTCATAAAAACGGCGTATTTTTAAAATCTTCAGTTGAAGACCAAATTAAATTATTCAAAAAATCTTGGCCAGATAGCGAGGCGGCTTCAGGTTATGAAGATTTCTATTGGTGGTTCTTTGATCCAGAGTGCCCTGCCGGTATAGCGTGGCGTAAAGAAGATGGAAGCTATGAAATTTCTGACTGATAGAAAAGAAATTTAATTAAAAAATTCTAGTAATTCGATTCGATGAAGCGCACCTAGTGTAAATCCTGTTATGGAGTCAGGAATACAAGATAAGTCAGCCTAAAATCGATATTTATTTTGGTTTAAATTAACTGCAAGCTTATTTCAGGGCGAAGTCAACCGAACATTAGTAAGGCGAAAGCAACAATCATAGAACCTACTAAACGATCTATAAATCAGCCTCAGCCAAACCCAGACCCTTGGATAATTCAGACCGGGATTGGGCTACATGTTCTTCGCCACACCCGAGCAGAAAAACAATCCTTTGATGTATGTCGACAGCTTGATCGATTATGCTGACTTCTACAGAAAAAATGACATCAAAATCCCGAGTGCGCAGCAAATTGCCACCGCCGCTGCAAAGGACTGGCAGCAACGGGATCGGATAGCGCAACTGACGGTTGGGGCGACTGCAGTATCGGGCTTGGTGGCATTGGCAGGTACAGCCCCGGCACTGGCCGGTTGGATACTCGCCAACCCCGACAAAGCGGTACAGACCGGCCTGATCACTGCTGAGACGGGCGCAGCTATTGCCAGTGGCGCGATCCACCAGGCTCGGTGACGGAAGGACTGGCAACCGGAGCTAGCCGTCAACTCACCGCGGCTGAGCGAGGGGCACTGCAGGAATTCAATGCGGTATTGAGAAGCGTCGGGCAACAGAAGATACTGGCTCAGAGTAGCGCCAGTCTGGTCTCAGATGATATCCAGCCCCTCAATCGAAGCACCCGTATCGGTAGCCTGTGAATTTTTTCCATACAGCTTGATTGAGAGCCGCAGATCATTGACCGAGTCGGCGTTACGCAGTGCATCTTCGACAGAAATCTTGTCAGCATCGACCAGATCAAACAGTGCCTGATCAAAGGTCTGCATGCCCAGTTCTCGAGATTTTTTCATCAACTCCTTGATCTGATGAGCATCGCCATTGAAAATCAGGTCGGATATCAACGGCGAGTTCAGCATGATTTCCACTGCAGCACAGCGACCTTTGCCGGATTTGGCGGGGATTAGGCGTTGCGAAATCATTGCTCTCAAATTCAGCGAAAGATCCATTAATACCTGTTGCTTTCGCTCTTCCGGAAAAAAATTAACGATGCGGTCCAGCGCCTGGTTGGCGTTATTGGCGTGCAGAGTGGCTAGGCACAGATGCCCGGTCTCTGCAAACGCAATCGCATGGTCCATGGTTTCTCTATCGCGAATCTCGCCGATCAAAATGACGTCAGGTGCCTGTCGCAAAGTATTACGAAGGGCGGTGTGCCAGTCGGCGGTGTCGGTGCCAACTTCGCGCTGTGTGACGATGCAGTTGATATGCGGATGCACGAACTCCACCGGATCTTCGATGGTGATGATGTGGCCGTGACTGTTCGCGTTACGATGCCCGATCATTGCTGCCAGCGTTGTAGATTTACCTGAGCCTGTTGCACCGACCATGATGATCAGTCCGCGTTTGGACATCACGATATCTTTGAGTTGTGGCGGTACGTTCAGCGTATCCAGATCAGGTATATCGGTCGTGATGGTTCGCACCACCATGCCCGCTTTCGCTTGTTGCATGAAAGCCGAGACACGAAATCGCCCTATGCCTTGCGGGCTGACGGCGAAATTGCATTCATGCGTTGCCTGAAATTCCGCTAATTGTGATTCATTCATGAGCGCATGAACGAGTCCGGCGCTTTCCTCGGCAGACAGTATTGTTTTTGAAACCGGTGTGAGTTTGCCGCTAAATTTGATGGCGGGTGCGAAGCCGGCCGTGATGAAAAGATCGGATCCGCCTTTTTCTTTCATCAGCCCCAATAGTTGATGCATCAGTGATTGTGCACGCGTGATTTCCATGATCAGCCCGTGAAATTCTCGGGCATTTTGGCGGCAGCACGAGCAGCGGAGATGGAAATCCGGTGGTTTTTCACCAGGTCCATCAGACAGGCATCCAGAGTTTGCATGCCCAGCGCGGTACCGGTTTGTATGGCCGAATACATTTGCGCTACTTTGGCTTCCCGAATCAGATTGCGAATGGCAGGTGTGCCCAGCATGATTTCATGGGCTGCTACCCGGCCATTACCTTCTCGGTTTTTAATCAGTGTTTGCGAGATCACGGCCTGCAAGGATTCCGAGAGCATCGCGCGCACCATGTCTTTTTCATCACCCGGAAATACATCGATGATGCGATCGATGGTTTTGGACGCCGAGACCGTGTGCAGCGTACCAAATACCAGATGTCCCGTTTCAGCTGCAGTAAGCGCAAGTCGTATCGTTTCAAGATCGCGCAATTCACCGACCAGAATCACATCCGGATCTTCACGCAAGGCCGAGCGCAGTGCTGCTGAAAATGATTGCGTATGGGGTCCGACTTCACGCTGATTGATCAGGCCTTTTTTGGATTCATGAACGAATTCAATCGGATCTTCAATCGTCAGCACGTGCGCATATTCGTTTTCATTGACATGGTTGACCATGGCTGCAAGGGTGGTGGATTTGCCGGAGCCTGTCGGTCCGGTCACCAGTACAAGACCGCGCGGTTTCAAGGCCAGATCTGCGAAGATCGGTGGTGTTTTCAAGTCTTGCAAGGACAAAATTTTTGATGGAATGGTGCGCATCACGGCAGCGGCGCCTCTGTCCTGATTGAAGGCATTGACACGGAAGCGGGCTAGTCCGGGCAACTCGAACGAAAAATCGACTTCCAGTGATTCTTCATACCGCTTGCGTAGCGCATCATTCATGACCTCGTAGATCATCGTATGTACTTCTTTGTGCGGCATGGGCGGCAAATTGATGCGTCGTACATCGCCATGCACGCGTATCATCGGCGGCAAGCCTGCTGACAAGTGCAGATCGGAAGCGCCGTTTTTGACGGAGAAGGCAAGCAGTTCGGAGATATCCATCGTGGTCGGGAAGATAAAATCAGCGTTCATGCCACCGCAACGGGAGGCTTTGATAGACGCGCGATTATCTGTCCCGCAACGTAGGACTCACAAGAAAAATAGGGAGGAAAATCTGCCGCTGTTGTCGGCGCGCGGCATTCGATGAATCAGGTGGGGTTCATCCCAATGTAACCCCGGCGAAGACGGCAGCCCCCAGCCAATTGTTATGCCGAAATGCAGCAAAACAACGCAGGCGATCACGTCCGCGTATGAGTGTCCAGTGATAAGCCGCAATCAGGGATGCGACCAGCATGCCGATGAAAAATGCTTTGCCCAGTCCGTGCTGCACACCCACCGCTGTGATCAGCGCGAGACTGACCGCATAGCAGAACATGACGGCGAGTACATCGAAACGACCAAAGGTAATCGCTGAGGTGCGTATGCCTATTCGAAGATCATCATCCCTGTCGACCATCGCGTACTCAGTGTCATACGCCAGTGCCCAGAAGATATTCGCCAGCAAAAGTACCCAGGCTTCGGCCGGTACGGTATCGAGTACTGCTGCGTAAGCCATTGGAATCCCGAAGCCGAATGCAATGCCGAGATAGGCCTGAGGCAGCGCGAAAAAACGCTTGAAATAGGGGTAGCTTGCTGCGATCAGTACGGCCAGCACAGAGAGTTGCTTGGTAAGTTGATTGAGTGGGGTGATCAGCGCTAGCGACACCAAGGCTAGAACGGCCGCCACCATCACCGCTTCCCAGGATTTGATCTGACCCGAGGTCAGCGGGCGATCTGCGGTGCGTTTGACATGACGATCAAAATCGCGGTCGGCAAAGTCATTGATGGCGCAACCTGCCGAGCGCATCAAGACCGTACCGATTGAAAAAATCAACACTAGATGCCAGTCTGGTTTGCCAGAGGAGGCAAGCCATAAGGCGCATAAGGTAGGCCATAACAACAGCAGGCTGCCGATGGGCTTGTCCAGGCGCACCAGTTTGGTGTAAAGAATGAGCCGATGAATAATCACAGGGTTAAGGTTTTCGTGCTTTTCAGTGTCACAGTCAGTGGTTGTTCGACGAAAGCCGGGATCCAGTGTCTTTGCTTTTCTCACCCGGACTAAATTTCGAGACGACCTAAACTTTCCACTGACGGAAAAAATTCATTCACATACTAATCCCGGATGGGTTATCAAGCGAGTCAGCCCTCCTGCAACCCTGCACCCGGCAGCATGGTGAGGCCGGGCATCGGACAAGACAGCACTGCTTGCCGCACGGCTTCAATAGCCCCCGCACGCGTAAAACTTTTACGCCAGGCGATAACGACGCGCCGCGATGGCACCGGGTCTTCGAAAGGCACGTATTGCAGCATGTGATCCGCACTGGGCGTTGCAGGTACCGAGCCTTTGGGCAAGACAGTGATGCCTATGCCCGAGGCGACCATATGACGAATGGTTTCCAATGACGAGCCTTCGAAGGTGCGTGCAATGCCGCCACCTGCGGTAGAAAATCGGGACATCTCGGGACAGACCTCAAGTACCTGATCGCGGAAACAATGGCCGGCACCCAGCAGTAGCATGGTTTCGGTTTTTAGTTCTGCGCTGGAGATGGCTTGCCGCTTGGACCATTGATGATGGCGTGGCAGGGCGATCATGAAGGGTTCGTCATAGAGCGGGCGTACCATCATGCCTTGTTCATTGAACGGCAGGGCCATGATCGCAGCATCCAGTTCGCCGGCGCGCAGCAACTCGATCAGCTTGACCGTGAAATTCTCCTGCAGGATCAGCGGCATTTGCGGGAAATTGTCGATCAGGGTCGGTATCAATTGCGGCAGAAGATAGGGTGCGATCGTATAAATGACACCAACCCGCAGCGGGCCCACCAACGGATCCTTGTTTTGCTTGGCGATGTTTTTGATATAGGCGGTCTGCTCAAGCACATGCTCAGCCTGAGCGACAATCTGAGCACCGATAGGCGTAACTGACACCTCCGCGCCGCCGCGCTCGAAGATGGGTACACCTAGTTCGTCTTCCAGTTTTTTGATGGCGACCGAGAGTGTGGGCTGAGCGACGAAACAGGCTTCGGCGGCACGGCCAAAGTGTTTTTCACGTGCGACGGCGACGATGTATTTCAGTTCGGTGAGTGTCATGGACGCAAGTGTCGCACAAGTACCGGATTCAGTGCTCGGTGCAAGCGGTTCATGCCATTTTTGTAGGATCGTGTCAGACCCGCAAATAATCTTCTTTCGCACCCAGCCAGCGCGCCAGATGAGCATTAGCAATCTCGGGTGCATGGGTCAGCAGATTGTTCGCAACATCACGTGCCTGTTCTACCAGCCATTGGTCTGTTTCCAGATCAGCGAAGCGCAGCATCGCTTGTCCGGATTGGCGAGCACCGAGAAATTCACCGGGACCGCGTATATCAAGGTCGCGGCGCGCAATCTCAAAGCCATCGGCAGTTTCACGCATGATGCCCAGGCGCTGTTTGGCAACCAGACCCAGCGGACCCTGATACATCAGCAGGCATGCGCTGGCATCGGTGCCCCGACCCACGCGCCCGCGCAGTTGGTGCAGCTGCGAGAGACCAAATCGCTCGGCATGCTCAATCACCATCAGAGAGGCATTCGGTACATCGACCCCGACCTCGATAACGGTGGTGGCCACCAGTACCTGCAGCTCACCGCGTGCGAAAGCCTCCATGACCTGCTGCTTCTCTGCCGGTTTGAGACGGCCGTGAACTAGACCAATGCGCAAATCAGGCAATGCGGCAGTGAGCATGGCATGGGTATCGGTCGCCGTTTGCAGCTGCAAGGCCTCTGACTCTTCAATGAGCGGGCAGACCCAATAGATTTGCCTACCTTCTTTTGCTGCCACGTGAACCCGTTCTATCACCTCGTCGCGCCGCTCCTGCGCAATAAGCCGGGTAACCACGGGCGTGCGACCGGGTGGCAATTCATCGATCACGGACACTTCGAGATCTGCGAAATACGTCATCGCGAGCGTGCGTGGAATGGGTGTGGCCGACATCATCAGCTGATGCGGCACACTGTCTAAGCCTTTGTTGCGCAGCGTGAGTCGCTGTGCAACACCAAAGCGATGCTGCTCATCGACGATCACGAGACCCAGCCGGGCAAACTCGACATCTTGCTGTATCAGCGCATGCGTGCCGATCACCAATTGTGCTGAACCATCTTCAATACGTGCGCGCGCTTCTTCTTTCTCGCGTTTTTTCAGACTGCCGGTGAGCCAGGCGATATTCACGCCCAGCGGCGCAAGCCAACTGGCAATTTTGCGGAAGTGCTGTTCGGCCAGAATTTCAGTCGGCGCCATCAGAGCGGTTTGAAATTGGTTGTCGATGGCCTGCGTAGCGGCCAGTGCCGCGACCACGGTTTTGCCGCTACCCACATCGCCTTGCAGTAAGCGCTGCATCGGATACGGAGCCGCCAGATCCACGCGGATTTCTTCCAGCACTCGCTGCTGCGCTGATGTGAGTGAAAAAGGCAAGGCTTGAGTCAGCAGCCCGGTCAGTGTGCCCGGCTTGGCCAACACGGGCGCACCCTGCTGACGACGCGCTGCCTGGGCGCGCTTCATCGACAGTTGCTGTGCCAGCAGCTCATCGAATTTCATGCGTATCCATGCTGGATGCGTGCGCTCGATCAGCGCATCGTCATCCACCTCTGGTGGTGGATGATGCAGCAGTTTGATCGCTTCGCTGAAAGGCATGAGTTGAAGTTTTTCGCGCAGCGCATCGGGCAGGGTGTCGCTGGCATCGATACGCGTCATTGCGGCATCGATGGCCTTGCGCAGCAGCGTCTGTGACAGCCCTTCGCCGGCCGGATAGACCGGCGTAAGTGCGTCGGGTAGTGGGGTGTCGATGTCCACCGAGCGCACCGTAGGATGCACCATTTCCAGACCAAAGAATCCCTCGCGCATCTCGCCGCGCACCCGCAATCGCTTGCCAACGGCCATCTGGGTTGCCTGACTGCCGTAGAAATTCAGGAATCGCAGCGTGAGCTGATCTGTGTCGTCAGCGAGCGTGACCACCAGTTGCCGACGCGGGCGGTATTGCACATCGCAGGCGGTGACCAGACCCTCGATTTGCACCGTGTGCCCATACATGCGGGTGGCATCGCGCACGGCATGAACTTGTGTCTCGTCCTCATAGCGCATGGGCAGGTGCAGCGCCAGTGCCATATCCGTGGACAGCCCGAGCCGCGCAAGTCGGTCGGCGGTACGCAGGCTTTTCGGCGGTTTACTTTTTTTTCGGGTAGCTGACATGGGAGCTGGGCTGGTCGGGCGCAGCGTAGAATACCGGCTTTTGCCGTTCAGTTCACGCGGCCGCGAGTGCTTTTGTCTGCCAGCGTTCAAACATTTCCCATGTATTCACTCGCCGATTTCGATTTTCACCTGCCGTCCGAATTGATTGCGCAGGCACCGCTGGCTACCCGCAGCAGCTCGCGGTTGTTGCAAGTGAAGGGCGATCAATTAGCTGACCGCGCATTTTCCGACATCATGAGCTTGCTGCAGCCCGGTGATGTACTGGTTTTCAATGACACCCGTGTGTTGAATGCGCGTTTTCGCGGCGTCAAGGCCAGTGGTGGTCAGGTTGAAGTGCTGGTCGAGCGCGTGATGGACGCAACGACAGTGCTGGCGCAAGTGCGCGCTTCAAAATCGCCCAAGCCGGGGATGCGAATGCGTTTGTCCGATGCCTTTGAGGTTGAGGTCGGCGAGCGGGTGGGTGAATTTTTTGTGCTGCATTTCCCCACCGATGCGTTGACCCTGATTGAACAATTTGGCACCCTCCCGCTGCCGCCTTACATTACGCATGCAGCCGATGAGATCGATGCGCAGCGTTACCAGACTGTTTACGCGAAATCGCCGGGTGCGGTTGCAGCACCGACGGCCGGACTGCATTTCGATCAGCCGTTGCTCGATGCTCTGCAGGCTAAGGGGGTTCGGCTTGCCTGGCTCACGCTGCATGTCGGTGCGGGGACTTTTCAGCCTGTGCGTACCGAGAATCTCGCACAGCACACCATGCACAGCGAGTGGTACAACATTTCATCTGAGTGTGTAGACACGATTCGCCAGGCGCAAACGGCAGGACGCGACATCATTGCGGTAGGCACCACGAGTCTGCGCGCACTTGAGTCTGCTTCGCGGTCGGGGCAATTGCTGACTGGTAGTAATGACACCCAGATTTTCATCACGCCGGGATTTTCGTTTCAAACCGTGACGCGACTGATCACGAATTTTCATTTACCCAAATCGACGCTGATGATGCTGGTTTCGGCTTTTTCCGGTTATGAACGTATACGCTCAGCGTATGCACATGCGATAGAACAGCGCTATCGTTTTTTCAGTTATGGCGATGCCATGCTGCTGGATAGAGAAGGCGCACGATGAAATTCACTCTACTGAATACAGACGGTCATGCCCGACGCGGTCGGCTGGAACTGGCCCACGGTGTTATTGAGACACCGATCTTCATGCCGGTGGGTACTTACGGATCGGTGAAGGCGATGTCGCCTGTCGAACTGGAAGAGATTCATGCCCAAATCATTCTTGGCAATACTTTTCACCTGTGGTTGCGTCCGGGGCTGGAGATTATTCGGCGATTCGGTGGGCTACACCGTTTCATGGGATGGAATAAGCCCGTCCTGACTGACTCTGGTGGGTTTCAGGTATTTTCTTTGGGTGAGATGCGAAAGATTACCGAAGAGGGCGTGAAGTTTGCTTCGCCTATCAATGGGGATCGTTTGTTTCTATCGCCCGAAATTTCGATGCAAATTCAGCGCGTGCTCAACGCCGATATCGTGATGCAATTTGATGAGTGCACGCCCTATGAGATTGACGGACGTCCGGCAACGCGCGAAGAAGCGGCGAGCTCCATGCGCATGTCACTCCGCTGGGCAAAACGTTCGCTGGATGAATTTCAGCGTGAAGAAAATCCGAATGCCTTGTTTGCTATTGTGCAGGGCGGTATGTTCGAGACGCTGCGCGATGAATCGCTGGCTGGTTTGGAAACCATGGATTTTGATGGTGTGGCGATCGGCGGTTTGTCGGTAGGCGAGCCCAAGGAGGATATGCAGCGCATCCTTGCGCACACGGGACCTAAATTACCTGCGCACAAACCGCATTATCTAATGGGTGTGGGTACGCCTGAGGATCTGGTCGAAGGCGTTGCTAATGGCATTGATATGTTCGATTGCGTGATGCCGACTCGTAATGCGCGCAACGGCTGGTTATTTACTCGCTACGGTGATGTGAAAATAAAAAATGCACGGTACAAAGACGAGGAACAGCCGCTTGACGCCAGCTGCACTTGCTACACCTGTCAGAATTTTTCGCGTGCCTATTTGCATCACTTGCATCGGTGCGGAGAAATTCTCGGCGCGCGCCTCAATACCATTCACAACCTGCATTACTACCTTGAGTTGATGCAGGACATGCGCGATGCGATTGATGGACATCGCTTTTCTGAGTTCCGTTTGCAATTTGCTGCCGATCGCGCACGTGGTAGCTGAAGGTAACAGTTCGCACTGACATAATTGGTTACTGGGAATGCTGTTTTCTGCAGATTCCGATGTAAGCGATCAGTCAAATCTGTTCTTCGCTAAGACGCATAGTTTTCCGGAACTTCGCACGACAATTTTTCCCTCAATGCTGACGTATGACAGTGACTGTTCACTGTAACGGAACAATCGAGGGAGTGATATTCAATGGACAGCTCACCGTTAACACCGCCCGTAGCCCCCAGGTTTGCCACGCCGCTTGCCTTGGATAATCACTCAAAAGAAAAATCGGATTCACCGCAGGCCGATACGATTAAGCCTCGGATGGTATCCAGATTACCGATACGGATGACAGGATTTGATCGGGTTAATCAGGATTCATCCGGCGATTTTTCCTTTGATGATCTGATGATTGCAAATAGCAGTGACAGACCAGAAGGCGCTCCGGGCTCATTGCAGCATTTGCCACGCTTGTCTGTATTGTGTTGCCATACGCATGATGGGCAAAGCCTGGCAATCGTGCGTGACGCAATTTTGTCTGGCGAAAACATTCACCAAAAAGATCCGACCTACGGGCGTACACCGCTGCACTGGGCTTGCATGTTTTCGAGCATGGCTACGGTCGAACTCCTGCTGGAGCATGGTGCGGTGGATGACATCAACGAGCCTGATGGCTTGAATGCGACCCCCCTCGCTTGCCTGATAAAAATGCGCGAGCTTCCGGGACATGAGGTCATGGTGCGCCGTTTGATGGAGGTGGGCGCCCGTCTTGATCTGGTTGAGGGTGGCGGACATGCGTTGCTGTTTCAAGACTATCTGACACCGGCACTGGCAGGTAGCTTGCTGCAAGCGGGCTTGAACATTGACTGTACCAATGTAATGCGAGAAACCCCGTTGCATGTAGCCTCGGCCAGGGGTAATGATGCCTTGGTCGAGTTTTTGTTGGCGCATGGTGGCGATGTGAACCGACGGTGTTTGCTCGGATGCACGGCACTGCACGATGGTGAGCTGGATCCGGGTATTGCCATTCGCCTCCTGCGCGGTGGTGCTTTGGTCGATGCCCGTGATGGTCAGGGCCAAACCCCGCTGATGCTGGCTTGTGATTTCAGCAATATGCGATTGATTCGCGTGCTGCTCCAGCATGGGGCGTCGCTGGCAGTCAAATCTCATGAGGGCTGGTCGGCGCTGGATTGTGCGCAGAAATCCGGTCGCCAGGTTTATCAATATGTGCTTGAGTGTGCCGAGCTGATCCCCGTTACGCGGCTGGCCAGCACTTGAACGCCCTCAGTCACAGCTGCGCAGGTAAGGATGAGGACTGAAATGCTAGAATGCCGGGTCTTTGAAAAACCCTTTAACGGAGCAGTCCATGTTTATTTCCAACGCCTATGCGCAGGCGGCAGCACCCGGAGGCGCTGCAGGCGGCTTGATGAGCTTCCTGCCCATCATTTTGATGTTTGTCGTGCTGTACTTTCTGATGATCCGTCCTCAGATGAAGCGGCAAAAGGAACAAAAAGCCATGATCGACGGCTTGGCCAAGGGCGACGAAATCGTCACGGCTGGCGGTGTGGTCGGCAAGATCACCAAGGTCAGCGATGGCTATGTGACCATGGAAGTCGCTGAAGGTACCGAGATTCTGATGCAAAAAGCCGCGGTTACTTTGCTATTGCCCAAGGGCACGATCAAGGCTTTGTAGAAGTCTGATGCTCCCTATGTCCGGCTCCCGAGCCGGACATTTTCTTTTGATGCAGGATGCCATGAATCGTTACCCCCTCTGGAAATATGTATTGATCTTGCTTGTACTGTGCATGGGCGTGCTGTACACCGTGCCGAACTTCTTTGGCGAGTCGCCAGCGGTACAGATCAGCAGCGCGAAAGCAACGCTCAAGGTCGGACCTGAGACGGTCAGCCGCGCGCTTGCAGCTCTCGAGAAATCCGGTGTGCAGGCCGAAGCAGTTTTCTATGAAGACCTCGGCAACAATGGCACGGTACGCGCTCGCTTTGCGACCACGGACATGCAGTTCAAGGCGAAGACGGCGCTTGAGCAGGGACTCAACAGTGATCCCACCGACCCAAGCTATATGGTCGCCTTCAATCTGCTGCCCAACACACCGGGCTGGCTGCAAAGCTTGCATGCACTGCCCATGTATCTCGGTCTGGATTTGCGGGGTGGCGTACATTTTCTGATGCAGGTGGATTCCCGAGCGGTACTCACAAAACGCATGCAGGGGATGCAAACGAGCGTGCGCGCACTGCTGGTTGAAAAACGCGTGCGCTTTTCGGGCTTGTCGCGTGAGGGTGAGGCGGTCGATATCCGTTTCCGTGATGAGGTGACTTTGAACGCCGCGCGCGATGTACTCAGTTCACAGATGCCCGAGCTGGCGCTGGCGGTGGTGCCCGACGCCGAGGGTCAGCGTCTGCGCGCAACCCTGAACCCTCAGGCGCTGAAGAAAACCTTGGAAGACGCGGTGCAACAAAATATCTCTACCCTGTCCAAGCGGGTCAATGAACTGGGCGTG
>JACCED010101953.1_pt1 | contig 14837 bp, 13 predicted proteins | sample 7455021 | NCBI WGS metagenome assembly JACCED01 (sample SAMN15323456, study PRJNA562643) | freshwater metagenome | isolation source: river surface water | place: USA:Blue River Watershed | collected 2017-08-19 | reverse complement strand
ATGTGGTTGATAGCTCCAGAACCCCAATCGTTTGTCATGTTTGGAGTGATGCCCAGAAATCCCATTCCAAGCCAGGCACTTTGCGGATAAATTTGAGCAAAAGGAAATAATATAAACAGGGTAACGCTTAACCAGCGGGTTCCAAACCAATAATCAAATCGTTTGCGTAACGCTGTTCCTGAAAGCCAATGGGGACCTAAAGGCAATGCCAGTAAGGCCCCGATAAAAGCACCTAATAAATTGGCCATCCAATCGATTTGGGTGGGAATGCGTGTGGGCAACCATGTCTGGGTGCTCTCGATCAAAGCAGATAAAAAAGCGCTTGATAGCAAGGTTATTAAAATTGCCCAAAACCCTTGCCAACGTGGATATAGTGCGAACACCAATATAAATCCCAGTGGGATATATCCCAATACATTAATCGTGACATCAAACAGGGTGATGTATTTCGGAAGGGGGCCAAACCACCATGCAAACGGGTTAAGCCCGAACTTCAAATCAAAATTGAATGGATTGAGGCAACCATAGCAAATCAGAAAAATATACGTAAAAGCAATGGCGCGTGCCAAAGGCATTGCTTGGAGTGGCCAACTTGCGCGACGCGGGACTCGAGTCTGATCAACGCGACTTTGAGTATGGTCTTTGGATAATTTGCCTGACATAAGTACCCATTCTATCGAGACCTTTCTACAATACTCAAATGAACTGGAATTGCATTCTCGAGCGCGTATCTCAAACAGAATCCACCAATGAGGATCTAATGAGCCGCTGGCGAGCCGGACATCTGATTGATCCAATCTCGCGCTTAGCAAAAAATCAGACGAAAGGAAAAGGTCGAGCTGGCCGAAGTTGGTTTGCCCAGCCAAATGTCTCGCTATCTTTTTCTCTGGCTTATCCCTTTAATGAAAATATCAAATCGCTTCAAGGCCTAAGCCTAGTTTGTGGTCTTGCAACAATTCGTGGGATTTCGAAAAGTCTACAGATGGATGAATCTAAATTACGCGAGCATGGTCTGGCATTGAAATGGCCTAATGACTTACTCATTCATGATCGTAAATTAGGAGGCCTTCTGGTCGAAGGAGGTCGTCTCTCTGGCAATAATCCAAATGAGAAAACTTGGATGATTATTGGAATTGGCATGAACCTTAGTTATTCCAAAGAACTTGAACTTGCTAGTCAAGTTTCAATCAGTTACTTATCTGAACTCAATCAGAATCAAGTAACGATGGATGCTGATTTAGTTTGGCTGTCGATTTTGGATGCATTGGGAGAGCATTTAAGTATTTTTGAAAAAAGAGGTTTTGCTGCATTTCGTGATCAATGGGAATATTGGGATGCCTATCGCGATCTTCCTGTCGAAATAAGTGAATTTGGTCAATCAAAGAGCGTCGGCATTGCGAAAGGTGTTAATGATGAGGGCGCACTTTTATTATTAGAAAGCGGCAATAATGAGCCTATAGTCATTTATGCTGGGGATGTATCCCTGCGAAAAAAATCATGAGCACTTTTTTATTAATTGATATCGGTAACTCACGATTGAAGTGGGCTTGTGTAGACTCTCACCGAACCCCAGGAGAGCGCTACAAAAAAATATGGGACTTCTCGGGCGCAATTGATACCAAATTACTGGGCTCTAGTGAACATCGTGATGAGCTCACACAATACATAAAAAATACCATCCCAACACCCAAGGCAATTGGAATTTGTTGCGTTGCCAAGGACTCAGTATTTGATTCACTAAATGAAGGATTGCTAGGCTTTAAAGAGTGTCCCCGCTATCGATTGCTTGGCAACTCCTCGTACATAGGTCTTAAAACTCAATATCACACTGAAACCTTTGGTGCAGATCGATGGGCTGGATTGATTGCAGCTCGACAACTATCAACGGAAAACAGTCTTGTCATCAGCGCTGGAACTGCTACAACCATTGACTTCCTTGGTGCAAATGGCATTCACTACGGAGGATGGATATTTCCAGGTCTTGGCATCATGCGAGAAAGTCTTCTCACGAATACTGCTGGCTTAGCTGTCCCTGATCAAGGTTTAGAAACCAATGGCATCGGTTTAGATACTCCGAGTGCTATCAATGAGGGTGTCCTCCTTGCTCACTTAGGGGCAATTGCACAAGCGATGGAATTTGCCAAGAAAAAAAATCAGCCCATTACACGCATCTGGATTGATGGTGGGTTTTCGGATGCACTCATCAAAAAATTAGTCGAAAATCAATTTCCTGCTGAGAAAATATCTGGCGTAGTGTTGCGCGGTGTTTGGGCATGGCTCAAAACCCAAGTGAGAGCCGACTAGGAAAAATTAAGAACGAATTTTTCCAAGCAAATGCGTGGTTGACCGATCATGGATAAAGGGGATGGCGTATGCTTTCCCGCCCCATTCCTGAACAGCTTTTGTTTCTGCCAAGGTTTCAATGGAGTAGTCTCCACCTTTAACATAAATATCTGGACGAACTTTTTTAATTAACTCTATAGGGGTTTGCTCAGAAAACATCACGACCAAATCAATGCTTTCAAGCGCTGCTAACAGGGCCATTCGATCTGCTTCATCATTAATTGGTCGATCCGCACCCTTACCTAACATTTTTACAGATGCATTGGAATTGACTCCCACCACTAAAGCTTTCCCAAGGTCTCGGGCTTGGGCAAGATAACTAACGTGTCCGCGATGCAAAATATCAAAAACCCCGTTTGTGAAAACCAAGGGGCGTTGCAGCGCAGCTAATTTGGCAGATAGTTCAGCGCTGCTATTGCAAATTTTTGCCTCAAAACTGGGAGGATTCTTCAAACTAGCTGTCATAAATATCATTCTAGAGGATCTATCTTGAAGAGGTCATAAAACCAATCAATACGTGATCTTGGGTTCATTTCCCCAAAATGCGAAAGTCTTCGTATCGAGTTAGACTTAATACACTACTTTGAAGAGAGATAAAACCATGCGATTCCTACTCCTTATTGCCTTTGGTGGACTTATCATGATGAATACAGATATTGCTCATGCAAATACTTCGGCAACTACTACTAAATGTAGTCCAACCTTATCGCATACCTTTCCACGACTTCAAGATGAAGTTCCACAAAATCTTTGTCAATATCAAGGTAAGGTAATTATGGTTGTAAACACGGCTAGCTTTTGTGGATTTACCAGCCAATATGAAGCACTTGAGAAAATGTATTCCCGTTATAAAGACCGTGGATTTGTAATTTTGGGATTTCCTTCCAATGACTTTGGACAACAAGAGCCTGGTACAAATAAAGAAATTGCTGAGTTTTGCAAAAACACTTACGATGTAAAATTCCCAATGTTTGCTAAAAGTTCCGTGAGCGGCAAAGACGCAAATCCTCTTTTTAAAATGTTGATTGCCAAAACTGGCACTACTCCTAAATGGAATTTCTACAAATACCTGATTGATCGTAACGGTAATATTGTTGACTCTTTTAATAGTCTGACAAAACCCGATAGTCGATCGATTACTTCTGAAATCGAAAAACTTCTAAAAAACCAAGCCTCGTGAGCATTCATTCAACGCACTCTCATCCCTTCAAAAAAATAGCGGTTGTAGGTGCCGGTATTTCTGGGCTGGGTTGTGCTTATGCCCTACAAAAAAATCACGGGGTTCACGTAACTTTATTCGAGGGCGCCAATCACATTGGCGGACATAGCAACACGATCGATATTGAGGTTCCAACATCTAATGGGTTAGTGCCATGCAGTGTTGATACTGGTTTCTTGGTTTTTAACCGCAAAACTTATCCTCGACTTACCCGTTTATTTGAAGAACTTCACGTTCCACTCGCTTTATCAGAAATGTCTTTTTCAGTCTCCATTGATCAAAACATTGAGTGGTCTGGTGATAATTTAAACACTCTGTTTGGTCAACGCAGTAATCTTGCTCGACCTATGTTTTGGGGGATGGTTGCGGATATTTTGCGCTTCAATCGCTTGGCAACTAAATTAGCGATCGAACATCGACACTCAGATCATATTGGCGATCCCAGTCAGTTGCAATCCATTGCATCATTTTTAGAGCAGCATCGTTTTGGTAAGGCATTTCAAGAGTGGTATTTCTTACCAATGATCGGGGCAATTTGGTCTTGCCCAACGGACCAAATGCTTGAGTTCCCGATCGAAACAATGGTTCGGTTTTGTCATAACCACGGCCTCCTACAAATCAATAATCGGCCTCAATGGTTAACAGTTAAAGGCGGATCAAAACAATACGTCTCGCGCTTAATAAGCTCGATGAATCCTGATCGCTGCAAAATTATTCGTTTAGCAGTGGAAAAAATTAATATTCCCCAAGCCAATCATGTGGATAAACGTATTGAGCTCATTACCTCAGAAGGTGTTCATTATTTTGATGAAGTAATTATGGCTTGTCATAGTGATGAAAGCTTAAAACTACTTCATGGTATCGAATCATTCGACCAATCGATCCTTGCAGCAATTCCATATCAAAAAAATCGAGCAATCTTGCATCATGACTCTACCTTGCTGCCAAAAACGAAACGTTGCTGGGCTGCGTGGAATTACAAGACTACTTTTGGTCAAGACCTTACGCAAACAGTTAGTGTCGACTACTTAATTAACAAACTCCAACCCCTACCTTCAAGCCTTAATCATCATCCAATTATCGTTAGCCTAAATCCAATCATTGAGCCTAATGAAAATAAAGTATTCCAAGAAATTTCATACTCTCATCCGATTTTTGATTCCAAAGCAATTCATGCCCAAAAGAATTTATCTTTAATTCAAGGTAAGGCGGGTGTTTGGTACTGCGGGGCCTGGACAGGTTACGGTTTTCATGAAGACGGTTTACGTTCGGGTGAATTAGTGGCTGCAGACTTAATTGCATCACTTCACTCCCCACTAAAACGTCCACCTATTCAATCTGCAATCTAACGCTGTAGCTGATTGGTATTCTTGATAAATAGCATGTCGATTCCACTCATTAACTTTGGCTATGTTAAGCACACGCGTTTGCGTCCAGCATTAAATCGATTTAGTTATAAAGTGTTTAACCTCAAAATCCCAATGCGGGAACGAAAGCGTAATCCAAATTTGCTATCTCGATACGGAATTGGTGACAATCGTTGGTCTTTTTATTCTTTTTATGACAAAGACCACGGCCAAGGCGATCATGATAGCTTGGCATGGGCAGAGGAGATATTTCAAAAAGAAGGTATATCAATTCCGTCTGGAGAAATTTGGCTACAAACCTTCCCAAGAGTCTTAGGTTATGTTTTCAATCCAGTGAGTTTTTGGATTTACGTTGATGCCAATCATTTGGTCCGTGCAATACTGGCTGAAGTAAATAATACCTTTGGGGAACGCCATTGTTATCTAATTAATAAGCGTGATCATGGAGTAATCCGTTCAGGTGACACCTTAGTAAGCCAAAAAATTTTTCATGTATCCCCCTTTTGCGATGTCTCTGGCGAATACCGCTTTCGCTTTCTATTCTCACAAGATAGTCAGAGTGGCAAGGACTCAGTCTGCCGCATTGAGCTCTATACAGACCAGCAACCCCTCATCTATACCAGTATTAGCGGTAGAGATCAGCCTTTATCTAAAAAGATTCTGAGCAATGCTATTTTTCAATATCCAATGATGACTTTTGGGGTTATTAGTCGAATTCATTGGCAAGCCCTTAAACTTTGGCTAAAAGGGGTACCATTCCACTCAAAACCTGAGCCGCCTAAAGTTGAAGTAAGTTCATGATACGACCCGGTCAATCACTCTTAAATAAATTAGCTTCGCCCCACTCGAAAAATATATCAACGAGTGAATCGATGACCTTTGCTGCAAAAACCATCGAGCGACTTTTAATGAGCCTTGCCAATGGATATCTCACCTTGTATTTTCCTAATGGAGAGAAAAGAGAATTTGGTAAAAAGGGTGACGCTCTTCATGCCGAAATTCGCTTTCAGCGCTGGTCTGCCTTCAAAGATATCTTACGTCATGGTGATATTGGTTTTGCTGAAGGCTATATTCGTGGAGATTGGGATACCCCAAATCTTGAAAAACTACTCGACTTAGCGGTTAAAAACCGCAATGTTCTAGAAAGTGCAATTTATGGCAATTTACTTGGCTCATTAGTCTATCGAATTCGCCATTTTTTGAACCGCAATACTAAATCGGGTAGTAAAAAAAATATTCATGCTCACTATGATTTAGGCAATTCGTTTTATCGAATCTGGCTCGATCCCAGCATGACGTACTCAAGCGCTTGGTTTCAAGGGGGCTCTTCCACCACTCTCGAAGCAGCCCAGAAAGCGAAATACCAAGCAATTTTGAACTCCCTTGGATTGCACTCGCCTAGCAAACTTCTTGAAATCGGCTGCGGGTGGGGGGGATTTATGGAGGAAGCTACAAAATCTGGTCATCACGTAACAGGCTTAACACTATCAACTGAACAACAAAGTTTTGCAAATGAAAGGCTACAAAACTTTGGAGCCGGTTTCTATGAGGTTCGATTACAAGATTATCGAGACTGCGTTGACCAATATGATGGTATTGCTTCGATTGAAATGTTTGAAGCGGTTGGTGAAGAATATTGGCCAATCTATTTCCAAACAATTGCCCGCTGCCTCAAAAACACCGGGAAAGCCTGTATTCAGACAATCGTGATTGCTGAAAATTTATTTGATCGCTATCGCAAGAGTACTGACTTTATCCAACAGTACATATTTCCTGGCGGGATGCTACCTTCACGTGAAGCATTTAAATATCACGCCCAAAAGGCTGGCCTTCAAATTGAATCTGAGTTTGCTTTTGGACATGACTATGCAAAAACACTTTGTTTATGGTTTGAGAACTTTAACCAGAATGTTTCTAAAATCCGCCAATTAGGTTTTGATGAGCCGTTTATCCGCCTCTGGAATTTTTATTTAATGTATTGTGCAGCTGGCTTCAAAGAGCAAAATATTGATGTTGTCCAATTCACCCTTAGCCATCAATCTAACCGAAGTTCATCATGAAACAACCTGCTATCACAAACTTTAATCAGCAACGTGTATGGATTATTGGCGCTTCCAGTGGAATTGGAGAGGCTTGCGCTAAAGCATTATTACGACAAAACGCCCGCGTTGCCCTATCAAGTCGCCGCGTAGAGAGACTCGAGGCGATAGCAGCAGAATTTAACCCAAGTAATTATTTAATTCTTCCGGTTGACGTAACAAAAACAAATCAAATTGAAAATGCATATCACACCCTTGAAGAGCACTGGGGAGGTATTGATTTACTACTTTTTGTTTCTGGAATTTATATACCAATGCGTGCCGATCAGTTTGATATGGATGATGCCAGAAAGACAATTGATTCGAATCTTTTAGGCCCGATGCAAGCAGTTGCTACTGTTTTGCCTGCAATGCTCAAGGATGGAAAAGGACATATTGCTATCGTCGGTAGTGTTGCTGGCTATAGCGGCTTACCAAAAGCGCTTGCATATGGTCCCACTAAAGCTGCAATCATTAACTTTTGCGAAACACTTTTCTATGATTTGAGCCCTAGGGGAATTGGGGTTCATATGATTTCACCGGGCTTTGTTGAAACGGAAGCTACTGCGCAAAATGATTTTGAAATGCCTGCATTAATTTCTGCAGATACAGCAGCCAATGAAATACTTAGCGGTATTCAAAAAGGAGAATTTGATATTCACTTTCCAAAGCGGTTTTCACGCTTCCTGAAGTTCTTACGAATTCTGCCGTACCCAATATATTTTTGGATCTTATATAAGTTTCTTAAGATCTAAATAATCTGTAATTACTTATACCCATCTTTACGGACCTTGTTAACTAAAAAATCCATGACTTGGATTGATTTAGCTCGAGATCCGGCAATCGATGGTGAGGTAATGTACTTACCTTGTACAGCCACAGTTGGCACCCCATCAATTCGATAAGCATTGCCCATTTGATTAGCGGCGCGTGCTTTCGAAAGAACAGCAAAGGATCGATACGCTGCCAAAAACGCGTTACGGTCGACGCCTTGCGAGGCAACCCAGTCTGCAATCTCATTTTCAGTCAATAAGCGCTTGTTCTCACGATGCATTGCTTGCATCACCTTTTCGTTAAGAGCCTCGCCTTTACCTAAAGACTCCAATGCATAGAACAGCAAACTATGGGGCATTAACTCCTCACGAAATGCAATTGGAACTTTTTTGAAGACAACATCCTTATTTTGACGTTTCAACCAAGCTTTCAAATCAGGCTCAAAGTCAAAACAGTGTGGACAGCCGTACCAAAAAAACTCAATCACTTCAACCTTACCCTTCACATCAATCGGTTGGGCAATCGGCAAAACTCGATAATCAAACCCCTCCTCAACTTTGATTGGGGTTTGGGCCATGACGGTATTGATACTCAAAAGAGAAAAGAAAATGGTTAAAGCTCTTAAAAATGATTTCATGATCGATTTACACGAATAACGGTTGGTTTAATCCCAAGAATTGTTAATTTACTTCTGACCGAAGTCGTATCTTCAATACTACCGAATGGTCCGACACGAACTCGCCAAACAGAATTTCCGTCAACTGCACTCTCGCTTAGTTGCGCTTGAATACCTTGCATTGCCAAAGTAGCTTTTTGTGCATCAGCTTCTGAGCGCTGATTAAATACCCCCGTCTGAACAAAAAATTGAGTATCCGCTTTAATTTCTGGTTTTGCTTCGGGCGTTTTGCCAGCAGCAATATCAGCAATAGGATCTCGTGCCGGATCATTGCCACCAATTCCGGGTACCTTTGTTTGCAATGGTTTGTTTAAGTCAATTTGTGGAGCAGCTACAGCTGTTTCCTCCTCTTCCTCCTTATCGGATTTTGGAGGAAGCGGTTTCATAAAAGCAGGTGCGCTTGGAGCGCGAACGCCTGGTTTTTCTTGCGGCTGAGATTTCATTAGATACCAAGCGACAACCAGTGCCAAACCGACGCCTACAAATACACCAATCAGAACCCCCATAATCATGCCACCGGATTCGGACGCACCTAATGAAATTGAATTTTTCTGCATTCGTATTGATTGGGTTGTTATCTGTTCAGCTAGTTTTTTCTCTATCATGATTACTATCTTAACGGTATCACGATTTTCAATCCAAATTGGGATTATCGACTCACTAAATGCCTAACTACATCTTTTGAGGAGCGCTAACCCCTAAAATTTTTAAGCCATTTTCTAATACTTGCCGGCAGGCAGAAAGTAAAGCCAAACGCGCTAACTTTAATTGAGCATCATCGACTAAAACGCGATCGGCATTATAAAAAGTATGTAAGTCTCCTGCCAAATCTCTAAGATAAAAAGCAACTGCATGGGGCGCTAAGTCGTTTGCTGCATTTGCTAAAACTTCGGGATATTCTGAAAGTCGGCGAAGTAGGTGATCAGCAGCCTTGCTTTCTAAAAGTCCTAAATTTGCGTGAAGTAATTCAGTTTCTGAGCCGCCCCATTGCTGCAAAATTGAGCAAATTCGAGCGTGCGCATATTGCACATAAAAAACGGGGTTTTCATCGTTTTGCTGGAGGGCTAAATTCACATCGAAAACAAACTCAGTATCTGCCTTACGTGAAATTAAAAAGAATCGAACTGCATCTCGACCGCGCTGTAGGGCCAGGTCACGCTCAACCTGATTCATCGCCGCAGAAACTCCTCCAGACCATTCGATTAAATCTCTTAAGGTGACATATGAGCCGGCTCGTTTAGAGAGTTTTACTTCTTGGCCATCACGCATCACCGTAACCATTTTATGCAGAACATAATCTGGGTACGATGAGGGTATTGGCCAATTTCTCTTTTGTGCAACCCCTTGAATACCAGAGCGGACACGAGCAATCGTGCCATGATGATCGCTTCCTTGGACATTAATGACCTTCTCAAACCCACGGCTCCACTTATTAATATGGTAGGCAACATCTGGAACAAAATAGGTATAGCTACCATCAGACTTACGCATTACGCGATCTTTATCGTCGCCATCGATAGTCGTTCTTAACCATAATGCATTCTCTGCCTCGTATGTTTTATCGATTTCTTTTAGATCCTTAATAATTGTTTCAACACTACCATCAGTGTATAAGGAGGACTCCAGATAAAACTGATCAAATCGAACGCCAAAAGTATTGAGATCAATATCTTGTTCTTTGCGTAAATATGCAACAGCAAATTGGCGTATTGCCTCTAGATCATTTTGGTCACTTTTATTCTCCGAGTAAGCTTGAGCAATATCGGCAATATATTCGCCGTTATAAGCCTGTTCAGGCCAAGTAGGGCTTTGAGGATTTAGACCTCGTAAGCGAGCTTGAACAGAAACAGCAAGATTATGGATTTGAGCGCCGGCATCGTTGTAATAAAACTCGCGATGAACCTCAACGCCTTGGCTTTCTAAGAGATTAGCTAAGGCATCACCTAAGGCGGCTTGGCGACCGTGACCGACATGCAAAGGGCCCGTTGGATTTGCAGAAACAAATTCAATCATTGCGCGCTTAGGCAGACTGGGATTTGGTATACCTGAGCTAACGCGCTGACCAAACAAACTTCTGTCGCGCAAAATGATCTGCACCACCGATGCTTTTGCGTTTTGGCTTAAGCGGAAATTGATAAAACCAGGCCCTGCAATTTCGGCGCTTGCAATTAGCTGTTGATAATCTGCTTGAGTATTTAATTGATTCAGGATTGCTTGGGCGAGCTCACGTGGATTTGTTTTCCACGCCTTTGCAATTTGTAATGCAATATTGCATGCGATATCACCATGATCTGAAACCTTAGGTCTCTCAAGATGCGGTATCGGAAATTCTCCAGCGGATAAACCGCGCTCTTTTCCTAAAGCATTTAATGCACTAGTAATCGATTGGACGAGTTGATTTTTTTGGGCAAGCAACATAGAGGTGAAAGTTTATCAGTGATGGTAAGCTAAGCTCATGATTCATCAATTTCGTACCAAAAATTCGGCGCCTGTGATCATGCTTGATGACCTTACACAACGCATTTTCAATGTAATTGGGCGCCCCTTTGAGATTAAGGGCATTCTTCTGCCCGAGCAAATACCCAATTACATCCAAAGTCTTGAAAAGGCAATTGAAACTGAGCGGGCTATCAAGCAAGATCACAGTAGTAACGATTCAGAAAATCAGGGTAACAAAAAGGATCCCTTGGGAAGACGAGCGTTCCCGTTTCTTGAGCTTTTAAAGCAAGCACAAAAAAATAATGAGCCGATTGTTTGGGGCGTTTAGTTAAGCCTCAACCGAGCTAGCGAGCGAGCGCTGAATGTCGGACAAGGGCTGCCCGCTACGCTTAGCTAAATCTTCTAGCTGATCCGAGCCGACCTTGCCTACGTTGAAATACATGGACTGGGGATTAGCGATATAGAAACCGCTCACACTTGAAGCGGGGGTCATTGCCAAAGACTCTGTTAAGCCCATGCCGATTTCCTCTGTTTTGAGCGCTGCGAACATATCTCGCTTAACGTCATGAAGAGGGCATGCCGGATAACCAGGAGCAGGCCTAATACCTTGATATTCCTCTGCGATTAAATCCTCAGTACTCAATTTTTCTTCGGGGGCATATCCCCAGAGATCGGTCCTCACACGCCAATGCATCAGTTCAGCAAATGCCTCAGCTAAACGATCAGCCAGGGCTTTAAGCATGATTGCGCTGTAATCATCATGTTGAGCTATAAATTGTGCAGCTTTTTCCTCGACGCCATGCCCAGCAGTTACTGCAAAGCAACCGACATAGTCCGCAACACCACTCTCTGAGCTAGCCACATAATCTGCTAAACAGCGATTGGGCCTTTTAACGCCATCGACAACAGGCCTTTCCGTTTGTTGTCTGAGGTTATGCCAAATTAAAAATGGTTTATCACGCTTTTCATTGGAATACAGCAAAATGTCATCGCCATGACTATTTGCTGGGAATAATCCAATCACAGCATCTGCTTGAAGCCACTGGCCCTTTATTAATTTTTCCAACATGACTTGGGCATCGCGATAAACACGTTTCGCCTCATCGCCAACAATCTCGTCATCCAAAATTGCTGGGAATTTACCTGCCAAATCCCAAGTTTGGAAGAAAGGTGTCCAATCAATAAATTTTGCAATCTCTGCCAAAGAGTAATTTTTAAAGACGCGTCGACCAATAAATTTTGGTTTGATAATTGAATAATCTTGCCAGTTAGGTATATCACGGTTACTGCGGGCAGCGTCTAGACTAATTAGAGGGGTACTTTTACGGTTTGCATGCTGCAGACGAATCCGCTCATAATCAGCAACTAATTCATCAATAAATTTTTTTGCACCCTCATCGGATAGCAAATTAGATGCTACCGAAACAGAGCGAGAAGCATCTGGAACATAGACAACTGGACCATCGTAATGAGGAGCAATCTTGACTGCTGTATGAACACGCGAAGTCGTTGCGCCGCCAATCAGTAAGGGTATTTTTCTTTCTCGGAAATACTCATCGCGCTGCATCTCCTGAGCAACATAAGTCATTTCCTCAAGAGATGGCGTAATTAATCCTGAAAGACCAACGATGTCCGCCTGCTCTTCTTTTGCTTTCTTCAATATTTGATCGCACGGGACCATTACTCCCATGTTGACGACTTCAAAGTTATTGCATTGGAGCACTACGGTAACAATATTCTTACCAATGTCGTGAACATCGCCCTTAACAGTTGCAATGACGATTTTTCCTTTTGCCTTGCTCTCACCGCCGGCGGCTACAAGTTGTTTCTTTTCCTCTTCAATATAGGGAATCAAATGTGCAACAGCCTGTTTCATGACCCTAGCACTCTTCACAACCTGCGGTAGAAACATTTTGCCGGCACCAAACAAATCGCCAACGACATTCATCCCGTCCATTAATGGGCCTTCAATAACCTCAATCGGTCTTCCACCCGACCCCATGATCTCAGCACGTAACTCTTCCGTATCATCGACAATAAAGTTAGTAATGCCATGAACCAAGGCGTGCGTTAAACGCTCGCGAACTGAAGTGTCACGCCAAGCAAGGTTTTCTTCCTGCTTAGCACCACCGCCTTTATATTGATCTGCAATTGCTAATAAACGCTCGGTGGGTGTTTGACCATCTTTCTCTTTAAAACGATTTAGAACGACGTCCTCAACTCGCTCCCGAAGCTCCGGATCAAGATCGGCATAAACGCCCAGTTGCCCGGCGTTAACAATGCCCATATCCATACCTGCCTTGATTGCGTGATACAGAAATACTGTGTGAATTGCCTCGCGAACGCGGTCATTGCCTCGAAACGAAAAACTAACATTGGATACGCCGCCGCTTACTTTTGCAGCGGGTAAATTTTCTTTAATCCATTTCGTTGCATTAATAAAATCGACTGCATAGTTATCGTGCTCTTCAATACCGGTTGCAATTGCAAAGATGTTCGGATCAAAAATAATATCTTCAGCTGAAAAGTCAAGTTCCTCAACAAGGATTTTGTATGAGCGCTCACAAATTTCAATTTTTCGTTTAAAGGTGTCTGCTTGACCTTTTTCATCGAACGCCATAACGACTGTGGCAGCTCCGTAGCGCTTAATTAATTTCGCTTGATGTCTAAATTGTTCCTCGCCCTCTTTCAAGGAAATGGAGTTCACAATTGGTTTGCCTTGAATACATTTGAGGCCGGCTTCGATAACGGTCCATTTTGATGAATCAATCATGATTGGCACACGGGCGATATCTGGCTCTGAAGCAATCAAATTCAGGAAGCGGACCATGGCAGCCTCTGAATCCAGCATCGCCTCATCCATATTGATATCGATCATTTGTGCGCCATTCTCAACTTGCTGGCGCGCAACTGCTAAGGCTTCGTCAAATTGATTATTTAAGATCATGCGCGAAAATGCTTTTGATCCGGTTACATTTGTTCTCTCACCAATATTGACAAAACCAATTTGTGGAGAAATGTTGCAAGGCTCCAGCCCCGAAAGCCTCATTGGCTGAATCACTGATTGACTCATGCCAGCTCCTCTATCCGATCGCTATGAAAAGGACGTGGCTTTCTTTTGGTCATTGCTTTCGCTATTTGACGAATGTGCTCGGGCGTTGTACCGCAGCAACCGCCTACAAGATTAACCAAGCCATCTCGCGCAAACTCATCAACTAAGCCCGAGGTGACCTCAGGCGTTTCATCAAAACCAGTATCGCTCATTGGATTAGGTAAGCCAGCATTTGGATAGCATGAAATTGCAGTATCACAGACGCGTGCGAGTTCTGCGATATAGGGGCGCATCAAAGCAGCTCCCAGCGCACAATTTAAACCGAATGTTAAGGGCTTAATATGGCGCAAGCTATTCCAAAAAGCCTCTACTGTCTGTCCAGAAAGAATCCGTCCGGAAGCGTCCGTTACTGTTCCAGAAATCATGACTGGCAACTTTTCTCCCGAAACCTCGAAAAACTCATCGATCGCGAACAATGCAGCTTTTGCATTGAGCGTATCAAAAATGGTTTCAACTAAAAATAAATCAACGCCGCCCTCAAATAGCCCCTCTACTTGCTCACGATATGAATTTCGCAAACTATCAAAGTCAACGTTTCGTGCTCCCGGATCATTCACATCGGGGGAGATGCTTGCAGTTTTTGGGGTTGGACCAATCGCTCCTGCTACAAAACGCGGCTTATCGACAGTTGTATATTTATTACAAGCCTGGCGGGCGAGCTTAGCTGCCTGTACGTTCATCTCTCGCGCAAGCCGAGGCATTTTGTAATCCTCTTGCGCAATTGAAGTAGCACCAAAGGTATTGGTCTCAATAATATCTGCGCCTGCTTCTAGATATTGTTCATGGATCTCTTGAATTGCCTGTGGCTGAGTTAAGACTAGCAACTCAT
>JACCED012328595.1_pt1 | contig 14840 bp, 25 predicted proteins | sample 7455021 | NCBI WGS metagenome assembly JACCED01 (sample SAMN15323456, study PRJNA562643) | freshwater metagenome | isolation source: river surface water | place: USA:Blue River Watershed | collected 2017-08-19 | reverse complement strand
CCAACAATGACTCCTCCGGGAGTTACACCGTCACTTATTCTTATCGAATTGGTATTTGAGTCGTACCACAGACGATCTTTCTCGCCTATGCGAGTTTCGCCGTCGCTGTAGTTTCTTCGTTGTGTGCGGAAATCTTGTGTAAATGACATTAAACTATCTCACGTTTAATGTATTTAACGTATTCGATTACTGTTCGCTTTGTGTTAGCTTTTGAATAACAGGACTATCTTTGCCCTGTTCTGCTTTGTCCAGCTCTAAGTGTTGCTGTAGCGGCGGAACCATTACAGGATTAGGATCTAACTCTGCGGCATCTTTAGGATGTTCATCAGATTTGCCGCCTTCTAGGGCGTCTATAATATCGGCTAATGCCCTCATAAATTCTGCTGCTCTCATAGTAGTATTTATTAAAAGCTGTTGTTAAACCAACCTACTTTTTTGCCGTCTGCAATGCGTTTATCGTAATCCTCTGGAGTGCTTGGAAAACGCCAGGCCCAGATAGCTACTAGTGCCATAAAGATACCTGTGTAGATAATGCCTCTAGCTGGTACTCCGCCAGTGTACATTAAGATAAGGCTAACACTCATACTGGCCAGCATGAAGAACTTTAGTTTTAAAGGGAATACACGCTTTTGATTCCAGTTGTTGATAAACGGGCCAAAGGTCTTGTGGTTTATAATCCAGGCATGCATCTTAGGACTAGATTTTGCAAAGCAATAGGCTGCAAATACCACAAACGGACTATAAGGCAATCCCGGAGTAACGACTCCAATGTAGGCCATTCCTAAACTCAAAAATCCTAATATTTTCCATAAAAATTGTTTCATGCTAATCCCCAGCTTCCTTCACTCTTACGTGCTTGTAGATCAAATCCATTCTTACATTGCCCACGTGGACAAGGTCTTGGCTTTTGATCTAATACTACATCATGTCTATAAACATTACCTAACGAATTGTTGCTCTTACACCAACCTCGATAAACATCACCAAAGTTGTCAATTACAATTTGATTGTAACCTGCCCAACACAAGTGTCCGTAATAGTTGTTTAAATGATTAATACGTTTAAACTCTATTGTAGTTTCAACTTGTTGTTGATTATGGATATCAACGCCTTGTGTGCTGTAATACTCTGCCCACTGTTCGTCAGTGTATTTAAGGTATGTATCGTTTCCTCTAGTGAAATTAGAATACAGTAATTGTAGGTATGCGTCATAGCCTTTGGCCGCTAGCTCGGAGTAGGCTTGTTTCTGTGTAGCCCAATTTTCTGGTGTTATAGGAACATATATTTTTGGTCTTAGGTGTTTACTAACTATTTCAGTTACACTAAGAAAGTGTTCAAAGCTAGTAGATGCATGATAGCTTAGAGTTAGATCGTATAGGGTATGTGCAGTATCAAGCCACCAAGACATAGGTGCTTGGGCGTTAGAGACGAGTTTAAATTTAACACGCTCATCTCTACTTGCTAGGATAACTTCCTGCAAGCTGTTGCTCTGTGTAGGCTCTCCGCCTGAGAATTCTATATTGATACGAGAAAAAGCCCGGGCCCGATCAATTAGATGATCGAACGCCGGACTAAACTTGTTAATATCTGGGAAAGGGTTTGCTCCGTCGTGCAGTTCCTTGTGACAGTAACCGCATTTTAGATTACAACTATTACCTAGATTCCAATCAATAGTTATTAAGTCATTCACTTTAAGTAGTCAAGCCAAGCATCATGCCTTACGTTAAAAGGCATCTTCTTACGCTTATTTACTAATTCGTAGAAGTCAGGCTTGTGTGGCTTGTACTTTGGAATGATCTTCTTGTTGTTACCTTTACCTGCGTTACAAGGACCGCAAGCGGTCACTGTATTTTCAAATGTGGTCTTGCCGCCGTGACTGGTAGGTAACACGTGATCAAGTGTACATTCTTTCTTGGTTAAAGGGGCATCACAGTAGGCACAGTGATAGCCGTCTCGCAGGAAAACATTGCCCTTGCTGAATCTAATAGTAGTTTTAGGCTTCATGTATTCACGAAGCATTAGAATACTTGGAACTTGTGTTTCCCAACGAGCAGATCTCACGATCCAATTGTCGTGATAAGCTAGTACATTGGCCTTATTAAGGACCAAGTACTTTATTGCTTCTTGCCAATCAATTACTGACAGCGGCAGGAAGCTAACTGGCATGCCGTCGGCATTGAGTAGCAATGTGTCGCTCATTTTGGGTTTCCATAGTAGTTAAAACATAGCTGTATTATACAGCCATAACAGTATTTAATCAAGTACCGATTGGACGAATTCCAATCCAGATAGCTCAATTGCATTGGTCCACTGTTCGGACCCTTCAGAGTCAAAAACGGATTGATGACTCGGAGTGGCAGTTAACCAACTGAAGTTATGATCGTAAGGGCCGACGCCCTTTAGCTCATTTTCTAGTTGATCTGGTGCCCAGGCACATAACCCAAGTGCCAATCGCCAACGATGCGGAGTGTCGCCGGCTGCTAGTCTAAGTAGTAGGTCTTGACTAGAACTTATACTAAATTCATTATTAATGTGCATAGTATTACTACAAGACCATTCACTGCTGTGTATTATTGTTAATGCTTTTACATTAACTGGCCCGCCTACGTAGACAAAGCCGTCTATCTTGCAGTCAATACCGCATTGCTGGGCAAACTCTCTAATAGGCATCTTAGACTTTTTGTTTATTACCAGTCCCATACTGCCTCGGCTATGATTTTCTGTAACATAGATTACAGTCTTTTGCCAGAAGTTGCCACGCACATTGGGCGGTGCAATTAAAAGTTTACCAGTTAAATTCATTACGTTGTTCTAATATCTTTTAATGTGTTTAGTGCTACGTTAGCTGAAACACCTGCTTTATTAGATCCTACACCTTGATAGAAAGAGCCGCCTGACGTAGTTGGAACGCTGGCCCATACCTTAGCAATCTTATTGAGGAACTCGCCATCGTCAATTTTTCTATCTAACCAGTCGTCAAGGCCACAACTAGTTGCTAGAGTATGCACGGCTAGCATGTCTTGTGTACGCTCGTCAAATTTGATCTTATCAATGTCTAATCCCATTTGACGTGCTGTTCCTGCAAGTGTACTTCTAATATACTGATAGCGTCCAACTGCTGTACTTTCATGACCACGTTTGATCATATCTTTCTGCATGTCTAAGACTTGGCCAATAGTCATGTCAGTAAGTTTAGCAGTCTTTCCACCTACCATGATGTTATAGTTACCATTAGACTCGTACCTAGCAATGAAATTTAGAATGTCTCCTAACTTGCCTTTAGTGTTAGCATCAGTCATTAGTGCAGGTGCCTTTGATGTACCTACGCCGCCTCTTGCACCTCCTGCTCCTGCATACTTAACATCTTTCTCTGTACTCTTTTCAATCTTAATACCTTTGCTAGCTATTGCTTTATTAAGAGCAGCAATAGTTTCTGGGCCTGGATCTCCATCTACTGTTAGATTATTAGCCTGTTGAAACTCTTTAACCGCTGCAACAGTTTCAGGACCACGGATGCCGTCAACTCCGTGTTGTGGTAACTTGTATCCTAATGCCAGTAGTGCTTTTTGTACATCAGCAACTTCGGGACCTTGTCTGCTATCTGGAACACTTAATACGCTAGTTGATGGTTTAGTTCCTGCACCTTGTTTATCTTTAGTAGCTGGAGCTCCAGGGGCTGCACCTGCTGGTCCTAAGGTGACGCCGCCGCCGGACTTGGCTCTAACTTGATTAGCAACATCTTTGTATACAGCCATAGTAGCATGTACACCGTCTGTTAATGGCTTACCGTTGATATCTATAATAGGTACACTAATAGCACTCTTAATAGCGTCGCGAACTTGTTCTTGATAGTCACCGCCATAATACTTGGCTAGGCCTGCACCGCGACCTGGACCATTGGGGAACAGCATAAAGATTACATTAGCACCTCGTGCTTCAACTTTACTAACCACATTAGCTACATTTGACGCAATAACTTTAGGATCTTTAGGCGGCTTTTTAGTTTCCATAGCTGCTCTCATAGCATTAGCAGTATCGTTAGCACCTTGACTTACTAGTACTGTTGCACCCTTTGGTACTTTTGCAATGTTAGCTAACATTTCGCCGTCTGTGCTACTACGGCCACCAATAGCTAAATTAGTCCAGCCTTTACCTCCTGCGGTTGCTACAGCAACAGCGTGGCTATCTCCAATAGTATAGAAGCTAGCTGTTGCTTCTACTAGTTTAAATTCACTAAATCTCATTTACGTGTGCCCCAGTCTGGAATCTTGCCGCCATACTTTTTACCTTTAACTTTATGGCCGCCCATGACCATACGGCTTTCGGGACCCTTGCCCATTAGATGACTTTTGTTGCCTTCTCTGCGTCTTAAGCCTTGACTCTTGCAACTGGCTAGATTACTAGCACCTAGTTCACTGTTAGGTTTTGTGCTTAGGCATAGTTTTCTGCTAGCTTTTTCATCTAGTGCGGCTAGTTCTTCGTCGGTGATAAATTCGTTGATTAGCATAGTGTATATATTTACCGTTAGCCCTCTAAGTCTATCCACTCGTAGACATTGAGCCATTTGCGTTTGCCTATTGTTTCTTTTAAATGCTGTAGATCTGCACAGGTTTTTTGTCTAAATCTAGGCTTTTCGCTATCGGGCACAGGCACTGTGCGTATCTCTACGCCTTCTTGTTCTGCAATAGCTTCTGCAATATCCAAAAACGAGTGCGGCAGGCCGGCACCTACGTTCCAGATACCACTACCTTTAACTGTGTTTATAAAGTCTAATTGTAGCTGACAAATGTCTCCTACCCAGGTCCAGTCACGGAACACAGTTTCTGCATTTTCCCATACTTCTATGTAGCCGTCCTTGCGAGCTTGTTGTCGCCACTTGTAGATAGCATTAGCACGTTTGCCGCGTAGGTGCATCCACTTGCCGTAGACATTAAAGTATCGAAAGCCTTGTACCATAATAGTAGGCTTTTGTTGAAATACCCAACGGTCGAATAGATACTTACTCCACGCATACGGAGTCTGCGGATAGCAAGGTGCATATTCACTAAAGTTTTTAGTGTTGCCGTAGACTGAACTAGAACTAGCATACTGTAGGTGTGTACCGGCCGCTTGGCACTCTTGAAACAGTCGCTGACTAAACTCTAAATTTTGCTGTAGAACTTTGTCCACATCAGTTTCAGTCATATCTGCTATTGCACCTAAGTGTATGACCCAATCATAGGGTTTTACATTTGGAAAATCTTTTGGATCCCAATCCCACCCGTCAACTTGCCAATCTGGCTGATGCCCTAGGAAAGCCATCATATTCTTTCCAATAAACCCTTCCGAGCCAGTAATTAAAACTTTCATAATAACCTCACTTGGTATTTAATAAACATGCCAAACAGTCTTGACTTTCTAGGTTTTCTGTTGTATACTAGCACATCATTACTTCTTTGTAGGGGCTAGCAATGGAGCAAGCATTTAAAGAAATTACCAAATGGGAAGATGGCAATACTGCTATCAATCACACATATCTTTTGGACGGTGACAAAATGGTTGCCTACATTCGATATGGCACCACTGAACCATTTTGGTTTAAAAACCCGATTAAGATTAGCAAGAGCGGCCGCAAGTTTGAGCAGGTCAGTAACGATCTGTTTAATTTGAGCATGAACGTGTTTACACCATCGGATGTTGTAGAAGTACAGGGCTCCAAAGGTGCTGTCTACTTTGTTAACACAAGTGAAAATACCTGTACCTGCCCAGGCTATACCTACCGAGGCACATGTAAACATGTTAAGGAACTAGAGGCAGCATAATGGCAGAAGCAAAGAAAGTAAAAGCTCCGATTGTACACAAAGACAAATTGGGCAGAGTTATTAGTGTAGGCGACTTTGTTGCTTACCCTAGTCGCAACAGTCTCGAGTTTGGTAAAGTAATGAAGCTAAACAACAAAATGGTTGGTGTTATTCCAGCAGTGAGTAAATATCCTGTATATGGCAATACCAACAAGTATCCTGTTGATCTAGTTCGATTAGAACCGAGCGACATGACTTGGTACATTTTAAAGAATTCAGCATGATAGTTAAAAGTTACGATTACTCAAGTCTTATCACAGACAACGACGAAGAAGATGCGTGTCACATCATTAAAGGCATTATTGATTCTGGCAACTACTTCACCAATAGCCCGCCCTACCAGACTAGAGAGAATCTGTTTGCTAGGACTGAGACTGTATGGCTAAAGTATCGTATGACTTTCTTAACCAGCGTGTTTCTCTACTTAGGCAAAGAACATAAGGTAGCCAACATGCAGGCGTGGAGTTTTATGACTAACAAAGACTCACAGCCGGACAGAAACAAGTTATGGCATCATCACAACAAACACGGAATGAAAGGCCTTAGTGGCATACTCTATTTGCATGTGCCAAACATAACTCCAGAGTCTGGAACTGAAATGGCCCCAAATGGCCCCGAAGGTGATGGCAAGTTTTATGTAGGTCCAAACAAACATACATGGAACATCTATCCTAGCGAGACTTGGCATCGTCCTGGTATCAATACCTCAAACGAGTATCGTTATATCATTGCAGTTGATATTGGCTACTACGAATGAAAATTTCTATTAGAAAAACAGATAAAAGATTTACTGGCTCAGACGTTCTTAGATATGTTGTAGACATCAAAGTTGCCTATAGTGTACCTATGATCAACGGCACAGGTCGCAAAACGATTCGACTTAAGAAGTTTCAAGAAGTAAGACAGTGGTGTATTGACACATTTGGTATGAGCTGTGAACGAGATCATTACTTGCACCTTCTCACATCTGATCCTGATAGTGTTAACAGCCGTTGGTGTTGGCATACAGAATTTCACGATACTAAGATTTATTTTGCATCTGAAAAGGAAGCTAACTGGTTTAAACTTAAATGGCTATAAAGATTAACGTCGAAGGCAAAGATCCAAACGAAATACTAGACATAGTTAAACAACTACGTGCTAGTGGACTAGTACAGGGTGTGCATTTTGACTTTGCATTTAATCAAAGCCGTTGGGACGAAATGATTGGAGAGATCCCAAAGAATACTGTGTTCACCTTCTACGAAGAAAAGTATTCAACCTTATTTGCATTAAAGTATCTATCATGACATTTAATTTTAACAACTACATGATTCGAGAGGAATCTCCAAAGGATTTGAAATATTTTGAATCTAAGTTTGAAGCACGAATAGAAGACAGCAAAGAATATAAACAATATGTAAGACGTATGCCTTACGCCGATTGGGATGGTCGTATACCGTTCGATGTAGAAGTTCAAACAGTTCCTATGAAGTGCATTCATTTGACACGAGATAATCTCGAACGTCTAATTAGGGAACAAGAGCTCATGGAGCATCTACAGTCAGATGCAGACTACGGTAAGAAGCTATGGAATATGCTTAGAGAAGATGAACGTGTGCGTGATGAAAATCCTGCTGTGGCTAAAGCATATCGCAACTACTTAACATTATTAGAGTTGGCACGTAAATGAGTTTATATGATGATATTATAGATAATGCCGCTAAACAACTAGCTGATGATATTGATAAACAAGTTCTTAAGAGCATGGGCTATGTATTTGAGTTCTATTTAGAGTACGGAGAGGGTCGAGTCTACGGTTCTCGTTATCTAACAGTAGCACCTATAAACGCAGAAGGCATGTGGTCTGACATGATGAAGTGGATGGTTGACTCATTTGGACCTACTAGTCAAGACGGTGTCTGGACGCCTAATCAGCGTTGGTATGCTAACAATGCCAAGTTCTGGTTCCGTAATCAAAAGGATCGTGATTGGTTTGTGTTGAGGTGGTCATGACAGGATTCGCAAGTAAACGAGCAATGAGCAAATTTAAAGGAAGAGGAGTTGTTCAGCTTACTGGTAGGCAACACGGTAAAAGTGTTGTTAATCAATATATGAACATGTGGAACGCAGTTATGAATAAACCGCCGATCATTCGTTGGCAACAACTACCTGGACGTAAACTCAAAGCCTATGCCGAAGTTGGGCCCAGAGGATTCGAGCGTGGGCTACGTGACAGTGATATGGACGAAGTACAACAGTGGATTTGGACTAACATACCTTCAGCCAAACGATTAAGTTTTGACATGTGGTTGTTTAAAGAAGACAAACATGTTACAATGTTCTTATTAAGATGGAGCTCATAATGATTTTAAAAACATGTGAAGTTGGCATGTTTCGATTGCCTGGTATAGTAATCGAAGCCGAGGAAGAAGAAACTATCACTGAAGAACAACTCAAAGAAATGGAAGATTGGTGTAACAGTGAATTTGGCAAAGGTATGCGTATGACAGAACGTTTATTCAGTTTTCGAACAGAAGCACAAAGGGATTGGTTTATTTTGCGTTGGAGCAAAGTTTAATAGCCAAAACTGCTTTACACATATACAGATTAACTGTATAATTATCCTATAGCAACAAATTTGAAAGTTGAAGCAATGACTTACTTTTTAAAATCAGGTACACGTTTTAATGTCTCTACTAAAGAGGCTATGGATCTGCATGAAGCCCTTCCTGCTGGTACATATACTGTTAAATTTGACAAGATGGCAGGTTGCTTCTATCTTGAACAAATTGACGGATTTGAAATCAAGGGCAAGATCTACGGTGATACAAAACGTAATGCCAATCGTATTCTTAATACCTTTAATGATCGTACTGCCAGCACTGGTGTAATGCTTACTGGTGAGAAAGGTTCTGGCAAGACTCTACTAGCCAAGATGCTGAGCCTTGATGCACAAGCTGTAGGTGTTCCTACTATTGTGATCAACGAGCCATGGTGCGGCGAAGGGTTTAACTCTTTCCTTCAAATGATTGAGCAACCTACTATTATCCTTTTCGATGAGTTTGAGAAGGTCTACGATCGCGAAGATCAGGAAAAGATGCTGACTCTGCTAGACGGTGTTTACCCAAGCAAGAAGCTGTTCGTCTTGACCTGTAACGATAAGTGGCGTGTTAACGAACACATGCGTAACCGTCCTGGCCGTATCTATTACATGATGGACTTCAAGGGGCTGGAGCAAGACTTCATTATCGAGTACTGCGAAGACAACTTGCAAAACAAGACTCACATTCAAACCATCTGCAAGATCGCTATGATGTTTGATCAGTTCAACTTTGACATGCTCAAAGCAATGGTTGAAGAAATGAATCGATACAACGAAACACCACAGCAAGTGATGAAGATGTTGAATGCACGCCCAGAGTTCAGCGGCGAAGCCAAGTACAAGGTTACTCTGCAACCAAAAGGTCTAGACATTCCAGAAGAACTTGTAGAGACTGATGAATGGCACGGTAATCCGTTGACTGGTCGTATCGGATTGGACTACAAAGTCTTCAATGAAGATGCAGTTGACGAAACGGGTTCAATGGACTATGATTGGGAAACTTGCCGATTCAGCCAAGAAGATCTCAAACAGATTGATACTACTGCTGGTAAGTTTATTTTCATTAACGATCTTGGCGATCGTGTAACATTGTCAAAGGTACGTGAAAAGAACTATCACTGGGACGCATTTTAATCACAATGGGCTATTGACTTAGCCCATTTTTTATTATATAATAACTACATGAAAATAGATACCGACTTACTTAAAGCAAGAGTGTTTCACGGACTGAAAAGTCTACTCACACCGGGCGATACACTTCCGCCTAGGTTTTTAGAATACTCTATTTGCGAAGCATTTGGACTAGATCATGTAGGTGATGGCAACTTCTACGCAGACGGTGTTTCTGGTGATGTGCAAGCATCTATTAAAACTCGAATGCTGAATCCACACTCTCTCAAACGAAAAGAGGGTAGAGATTTTCAAACGCATCCTGACAAGTTCTTAGGACCGCAGGTCAATCAAAAGCACGATCGTTGGACTGCCGGATTAGAAATTGTACAACGTAGACAGGCTTTAGACTTTGACGATGTTAAAGCAACTCCTAGTAAGATTGGCAAAGAAACTCTTAAGAAGTTTGCCGACAATATTAATGAAAGTTTTGAAAAGTACAAGACCACAGTTTCTCAAGAAATTGTCGGTGTGCATGGCTACGACCATACAGGAAACTATTACATTGTAAGTCTATTTTGGAAAGAGTACGAGCATGTAGATGCAGGCACTTTGGATTGGAAAAGAGAAGGCTATGGTGTAAGCGGTTATACCAAAGTTGGAGATAAGAAGCACAAATTGGTTGAACGAGTAAACGGCAATGCCAAACGAGAGGCTACCTGTTTCAAAGAGTACAAGAATTTAACCAAATACAAGAACTCTGTCCATATTAAGTTGCCCATTCCGGACCCTTGGACTTTTGATAAAGACTCCATTTTGCTAGAAATAGGTTGACGCTAGTGTGTTTCGGTGCTATAATACATACATACTGAAACACACACAGAAAGGTTTGTAATGATTATCAACAATGCTCCTGTCAACGAAGCTATTGTTTCTAATGTGGGCGAGATCGGTGAGTTCCGTATTCGCAACTCTGCCAAAGCATTTAACATTCTTTCCAGCGGTTTGTACGCAAATAAGATTCGTGCTGTTGTGCGTGAATTGTCGTGTAATGCTGTAGACAGTCATGTAGCCGCAGGCAAACAAGATACCCCTTTTGATGTACACCTGCCTAACCAATTGGAACCTTGGTTTGCCATCCGTGACTACGGTACTGGTTTGAGCCACGAACAGGTTACCCAAATCTATACTACCTACTTTGAATCTACAAAGACTGCCAGCAACGAGTTCATCGGTGCATTGGGTTTGGGTTCTAAGAGTCCATTCAGCTACACAGACAACTTCACTGTCACTGCTATCCAGAATGGTGTTAAAGGTATCTATACTGCCTTCATCAACGATCAGGGTGTGCCTAGCATTGCTTTGATGACTACAGAAGACACTGAAGAACCTAGTGGTGTTGAAGTTCGTTTCTCTGTTAACGACTACTACGACTACTCTAAGTTTCGTGACGAAGCACGTCATGTATACACTTATTTCAAATTGCGTCCTGTTGTAAGTGGTGCAACTAATTTTGAATTCCGTAATGTAGAATACGATACTCAAAACATTATTCCAGGTGTTCACAGCTATCGTGACGGACGCCGTAGTGTTGCCATTATGGGTAATATTGCTTACCCTATTGAAGTTCCTAACGCAGAACAAACACTAGGTGATCTGCGTCAACTGCTGGGCTGTGGTCTGGAGTTGCACTTTGCTATTGGCGAGTTGGACTTCCAAGCGTCACGTGAAGGCTTGAGCTACATTCCGCAAACAATTGACAGCATTAAACGCAAGCTGGAAGCACTGAACGCACAATTGACTGTTCACATTGCCAAAGAAGCGGATGCTATTGCCAATCTGTGGGATCGTGCTATCTATCTGCAAAAGAAATATCATATGGGCCTGTGGGGCACTGCTGTTAAGAAATATGTTGCTGACACCAAGCTGTCTACATTTGACGACAATCGTTATGGTGGTACACGTACTTTCAAGATCGGTATTGACGAGCTGGCTAACAAGTATAACATTGTAGTTCGCGGCTTTAACTATGCCAAGCATACTAAGGCATACCCTAACCGTAAGGCTGATACTGAACACAAGCAAAGACCAGGTGGCGGCTACGACATTCTGCACTACTGGGGTATTACTGTTGAAGACCGTGTTCAGTTTATTGTTAACGATACCAATGTAGGTGCGGCTGAACGTGCTAAGTTTCACTTCCGTACTACTAAGCCGGAGAACAGTTCTACAGTTTTTATTCTTGACAAAGCAGACAAGACTAAGGACATGAACACCAAGGCTTTCTTTAAAGCTATCGCTAATCCTCCAAAGGATAAGCGTGTGTTGGCAAGTACTTTGCAGAAGAAAGAACGTGCTGATTCTACATTGGGTAAGAACGTTACTATCTTGGCATTGCAAGAGCGTGGTTCAGGCGGTTACTATCGCGAACGTGAAATGGTTTGGCGTGATGCCGGCAAGGCTGATAGTTTTGATGCCGCCCAAACTTACTACTACTTGCCTTTGAGTGGCTTTGAAGTTCAAAGTAAGTACGGCTCGATTGATGTTAAGCAATTCTACAACGATTTGAAGGACTGTGGTATTGACGGTTTGAAGACCACAATCTATGGTGTTCGTAAAGGTGATATTGAATTCATTCGTACTCAATCGAACTGGGTTAACGTTGAAGAGCATATTGCTAAAGAATTGTCCAAGCCAATTGACAACAAACTTGTTATGAGTTTGGTGCTTCAGGCTATTGACAATCACTCTAACATCAAGTATAATAGCACAGTAGTAAGTGTTATTGCAGATGCTAAGAGCCCTTACAAAGTGTTTGTAGAGAAGTTGAAGGGATTTGAAAAGATTCGTTACAACGAACAGAGCTTGAATCGCCTGTGCCAACGATATGCTAGCGGCGTGTCGTTTAACCCAGAAGCTCAAGTTCAGCAGTATGTTAAAGAGTGCCATGCGTTGAATAATCGCTATCCGCTTTTGACATACCTCCGTAGTGTTCCTGCGGGAGAGTTGGCAGAGTATATTAACATGATTGACACACAGAAAGGTGTAAAATGAGCTATCCATATTTGATCCAGGGTAATAACATTGTTGTTGTAATCGACAACAAACCCCACACTATTAGTAAAACGCACATTACCTATCAAAAGGTACTGGATGCAATTAAGGCAGGCGACTGGGAAGCCTTGCCCGACATCATTGAACCTAAGAAAGTAGTTTTGAACTACGGTCAAGGCAATGTGTCTATCCAAGGTGAAACCCTCTACTGGAAGGGTAAAGAGTTGAACACTGGCTTGTCAGTACGCATGATCCAAATGTTGCAAGAAGGCTTTCCAATTGAGCCAATGGTTAACTTTATGGAGAACTTGTACCAAAACCCAAGCAAGCGGGCAGTTACAGAACTCTACGGCTTTTTGGAAAAGTGCAATTTGCCTATTACTCCAGATGGTCACTTCTTGGCCTACAAGAAAATTCGTGCAGACTACACAGATGTTCACTCTGGTAAGTTTGACAACTCTGTTGGACGGATTGTTGAAATGGAACGTCACGATGTTGACGATAACAAGGACAATACTTGTTCAACAGGCTTGCACTTCTGTAGCCAAAGCTATTTGAGTTCGTTTGGTGGCGAGCGTACTGTTATCGTTAAGATCAACCCACGCGATGTTGTGAGCATTCCAAGTGACTACAATGATGCTAAGGGTCGTGCTTGCCGATATGAAGTTGTTAGCGAGTTGAGTGTTGATCCAGACAAGGCATTTAATAGTCCTGTGCATACTAATGCAAACAATGCAGAAACTTTTCGTGCTAAGACTGAACCTAAGGTAAACTACGGTCCGTTTAGCAAGGGTTATACAGATGGCTATACTGGTAAACATTATAACGCAGACAGCTACCCAACTTACAGAGAACAACGTGCCTACGAGGACGGCTTTGATATGGGTGCCAATGATGCAGATGCCGGTGAACCAGAACGCTATCGTTACGCTCCTAAGGAACAGATTGTGTCAAAAGGTAGTTGGCCATTTCCTAACAAGTCATGATCAACTTTAGACTCAGCATTGAGAATCCTCGATGGAATAGGTTTGCAAACATTTGGTGCAACGCTGGGCCAACTCTGTTTGCAAACAAGTTCTGGGAAGTACAGCTTATGAAGAGCGATGATATCGTTGCTCTTGATCTGCGTATTACCTCAAGGACAGATCATGCTGGTCTTGACTTATGGCTAGGCTTACTAGGCTATGCTGTAAACTTAAAGTTCTACGACAATAGGCATTGGGATTATGAAAAAGACACTTGGTCTACTCACACTGGTTAGCCTAGTAGGCTGTGCTTCTGCACCTAACCAAATTAGTGCTAGTGCTAATCCTCTTAGCCCATTAAATGTAAACTGCTCTTACGCATACAAGACAATTCCTGAATTACAGACTATCATAGATAGACCTAATTCAGACTTAGCTAAGAACTGGACTGTGGTCTTTTCTCGTATCTATGGAAATGAAACAGCCCAGCAACGACAATCATCTGCAAAGACTGTGCTATGGACTATAAGAACACGTTGCCCTGGATCTTGATCGCCTTGTTGTCAACGAGTGCGGTCGCAGACGAATGTTACATTCGATCTAGCACTGTGAGTCAGGCTAATAAGAACATTGAACGCATCACTGATAGAGATCGTACAGTAGTACCTTTGGACGGTGGACGTAGTAAATGCATCATTACATTTAGAGCATTCATTTCTGACAAATGGTATTTGGCACAAGGTGAAAGCATAACTGAAACTTGGGGCAATCTTGACAAAGCCTGTGCTCAAGCAGAGCAAACGGCTAGAGTTAATATTTTGGAAACTGTGTCAGGCACTAAGATTACAGCCAATCAAGAAATGATGTGTACTGACAAGCCATTGCCACGCGAACGGGCTAGTGTTAAAATTGGAGAGATAGTTTGGGAAAGCGAAGTAACACCGCATCCAATCTATAGAGACAACTTTAGATACCGCGGTAGCCTTTGCCGCTGGTTTGTTGAGTCTAAGCCAAAAGCAGGAGCAGTTGATATGAACCAAGGCATTATCTGTCAAATGGACAAATCGGCTTGGAAAGTAGTTGACAAATGGTAATAAGTTGTATATAATATAACCATACACACAGAGAAAGGGTAGTTTATGAAAACACTTGTTAGTATCATAGTTCTATCTATGCTTACTGCCTGCTCAACTGTAGCAGGTGTAGGTAAAGATATTCAATCAACCGCAGAATGGACCAAAGAAAAGATGGGTGGGAAATAATATGAAAAAGATTCTAACTCTATTG
>JACCED011980698.1_pt1 | contig 14841 bp, 16 predicted proteins | sample 7455021 | NCBI WGS metagenome assembly JACCED01 (sample SAMN15323456, study PRJNA562643) | freshwater metagenome | isolation source: river surface water | place: USA:Blue River Watershed | collected 2017-08-19 | reverse complement strand
GGTCAGATCGGGCTTCATCGCCGTCAGCACCGCGGCATTCACGCCGCCATAAATAGCGTCCTTCATCGGGCTCATCCTTTGAAAAGCTTGGGGGGCCTTCGTCGCGCGGATAGCGCGCTACGTCAATCAAGCGGATAGCGCGCTACGTCAATCAACAAGCGGATAGCGCGCCGCGTCAATCAGGCGTTTCCGCCTTGCGCGGCATCATGCCCGGCCAGCGCACCACATGGTCTTCCAAAGCCCCGGCCTTGCGCTCATCCACCGCCCGCCCGCGCACGGAAACCCCGGCACGATGCACGCTTTCCGGATCGCCCGAGACCAGCGGGTGCCACCAAGCCAAATCCCGCCCTTCCGCCACCATGCGATAGGCACAGCTTGGCGGCAGCCAATCAAGGCTGGCAACGCGCTTCGGGGTGAGTTTCACGCAATCCGACACACGCTTTTTGCGGTTCACATAATCGGAACAACGGCAGCTTTGCAGATCCAGCAAGCGGCAAGAAACCTCGGTGTAGGAGATCTCATCCGTGTCCTCATCGCGCAATTTATGCAGGCAGCAGCGCCCGCAGCCATCGCACAGGCTTTCCCATTCCCTGCGGGACATCTCGGCCAGGGTCTTGGTTTTCCAGAAAGGGGTATCTTGGGTCACCGTCCAGACCTAACGCGCCTTGCTTGCGCCGGATACGCCCCTCAGCGGCGATTGGCCGGCGGGGCCGAAAGGCTTTCCGTCTGCACCCGCCCGGTGCCGGCACTGCCGGGGCTGACACGCCCCCCAGAGGAAGGTGCCGCGCTGGAACTACCGCCGCTATTGGCAGCACCCAGGCGCATCAAGGCACCGCGCAGCGGGTCACTGCCCGGGTTATGCGCTTCCATCGCAATCACCACCTGGCGTGGCGAAATCTCCCGCCCGAAATAACCGCGCATCTTGGCGCTATCGGTGGAGAGCAAATTGCCATCCAGCGTAATGCCCGCGAAAAGCCCGCGCGCCTTGGCAATGGTTACAACATCCGCCCCAATCGCCGCCGTGGTCGCACCCTGAATGCCGCGCCCATAGGTGGCAAAGGCCAAGCCCGCTTCGGCGCCGATTTTGAACTGGCTATCCAGAATGGCGTTCAGCCCCTTGGTCGTCATGATCAGCATGACCACCTGCGCATCCTGCAGCCCGGCCTGCAAGCCAATGCTGCCGCCCGCCATATTGTAAAAGGCCGGGGAAGACCAGGAACCGCCGCCGTCGCGGGCGGAGAGCACGCAGTCACCTGCCTCACCGCCAATGAAAAACCCGGCACGGAAGACGCGCGGGCAGATCATCACTGCCTTGGCATTGCGCAACAATGCCTGCGCATCGCCCGTGGTATCGGCCGGGCCCATCATTTCCTGCAGCGTCAGGGTGGCGCGATCAACCAATGCCTGTTCTTCCGCCTGCGCGAAGGCCGTGGTTGAAAACCCAAACAAGGCAAGGACAAAAGCGCTGAAAAGCATGACAGGGCGCATGAAGACCAATTCCCAACCCGTTGTTTCCGTGTTCTCTACAACAGCGAATCGCGCTGGGGAAAGGGTTTCCTGAAAGCCTGGGGTCACGCTTCCGCGGGGGGCGGGGTCCAGGGCTCCTCATTCACGGTGGCCACGCGCCAATCCCGCCCGTGTTTTTCAATCCGCGACAGCGATAAGTTCTTGATGCTGAAGATCAAAGCCTGATCAGGCGTCAGCCCCATGGCATGGGCCAAGGCGGCACGGATCGAACCGCCATGGGCAATGATGACGATATCCTGGCCTTCCAGCAGCGTTGCCATGCGTTCCAATACGGCCGCGACCCGGGCCTGCACTTCGCGAAAGCTTTCGCCCCCAGGCGGGTGCTCATCCCCGGCATGGGGCCAGAAGGGATGCGCCGGGCGCGTCAGCAGCGCGGGCAGCGCCTCATGCGGGATACCCTGCCATTCGCCCAAATGCTGTTCCGCGAAATCCGCTTCCGCGGTCAATTCCGCTTCCGGATAGCCAGCCGCGAATACCGCTGCGGCGGTGGCGCGGGTGCGCGACAGGTTGGTGACAAACCAGCGCGCCGGCTGCGGCAGGCGATGCGCCAGCCAACGATAGGATGCCGCTTCCTCACGCAGGGCCAGATCGCAAAGCCCGACATCCATGCTGCCATAAAGCACCGCCCGCGCAGAGGGTTCCACCAGCGCATGACGCACCAGGAAAAAGCGCGTCGGGGTCACGCGGGGGCATCCACGGCATGGGCCATCAAATCATCCAAGGCGCAGATCTCCAGTGCTGCCTCATGCGTGGCTTCCAGCAAGACCGGCGGGGCGCAGCCCGCGCGCCTTGCTTCTTCCCAACGCGCCGCACAAAGGCACCAGCGATCCCCCGGGGACAGGCCAACAAAGCCATATTCCGGGCGGGGCGTGGAAAGATCATTCCCCGCCGCCTTGCTGAAATGCAGGAATTCGGCACTGACTTCCGCGCAGACCACATGCAGCCCGATATCCTCGGGCCCGGTATTGCAGCAGCCATCGCGGAAAAACCCTGTCAGCGGCGCAACCGAACAGGGCAGCAAAGGCCCGCCGAGCACGTTACGCCGGCCCGACGGGGTGTTTTCAAGCGGCTTCAGCCATTCAAAGCCGCCGCTCATGCCGCGGCGCGAATGGCGACCGCTTTGACATCGTCGCCCACCGCATCCGCATAGGTGGCGAAATTCGCTTCAAACCGCGCCACCAGGTCACGCGCCGTGCGGTCATAAGCGGCCTTATCAGCCCAGGTTTCGCGCGGGTTGAGCATTTCACTCGGCACGCCGGGCAGGGCCTTCGGCACCATCAGGCCGAAGAAGGGGTCGCGCACAAACTCAACCTTGGCCAGGCTGCCATCCAGGGCGCCGCGCAGCAGGGCGCGCGTCACGCGAATGGGCATACGGTGGCCGGTGCCATAGCTGCCACCCGTCCAACCCGTATTCACCAGCCAGCAATCCGCGCCATGGCGCGCCATCAAATCCGCCAGCATCCGGCCATAGACTTCCGGCCGGCGCGGCAGGAAGGGCGCGCCGAAGCAGGTGGAAAATGTTGCCTGAGGTTCCTTGCCCAGGCCCTTTTCCGTACCAGCAACGCGGGCGGTATAGCCCGACAGGAAGTGATACATGGCCTGCGCCGGGGAAAGCTTGGCAATCGGCGGCAGCACGCCAAAGGCATCGGCGGTCAGCATCACCACATTGCGCGGCAATCCAGCCGCACCGCTTTCCACGATGTTCGGGATATAGGGCAGCGGGTAGCAGGACCGGGTATTTTCGGTCAGGCTGCCATCATCAAGATCAAGCCGGCCCGCTTCATCCGCCACGACATTTTCCAGCACGGTGCCGAAGCGATGCGACGCATCCCAGATTTGCGGCTCAGCCTCACGGCTGAGTTTGATCACCTTGGCATAGCAGCCGCCTTCAAAATTGAAGACGCCCTGATCAGACCAGCCATGTTCATCATCGCCGATCAGATTGCGTTCCGGGTCGGAAGACAGCGTGGTCTTGCCCGTGCCGGACAGGCCGAAGAACAGCGCGACATCACCCTTGCCGCCAACATTGGCGCTGCAATGCATGGGCAGCACGCCCTTCGCGGGCAGCAGCCAATTCATGACGGTGAAGATGCTCTTCTTGATTTCCCCGGCATAGGAAGTGCCAGCGATCACAATGGTCTTGGCCGCGAAGGACAGCGCAATCACGGTTTCCGTGCGGCAGCCATCCTGCGCCGGGTCGGCCTGGAATTCCGGCGCATGCAGAATGGTGAAATCCGGCTTGAAATTGGCAAGCTCAGCCGCCGGGGGGCGGATGAACATGTTGCGCGCAAACAGGGCGTGCCAGGCATTGGTGGTCACCAGCCGGACGCGGACGCGATGCGCGGGATCGGCACCGGCATAAAGATCCTGGGTGAAGACTTCCGGCCTTTCGCCGAGCCAGGACCGCACGCGGGCGGAAAGCCCGGCGAAACGTTCCGGCGCCATGGGTTGGTTCACCTTGCCCCACCAGACATCGGCGCGTGCTTCGGGATCCTCGACCACGAATTTATCCTGCACGGAACGCCCGGTATGGGTGCCGGTCACGGCAATAAAGGCGCCATCGGCGGACAGCCGGCCTTCATGACGGCGCAGCGCATGGGCAATCAGCGCGGGAGGCATCAGATTAGCGTGGACCGCCCCGGCCCGGGTTACGCCGGTACCGGCCAAAGCTTGCTCAGTAACATTCATTAAGGGACACCCTCCAACCAACCGCCACAGCGGGTCGCCTCCGCGACCTAAACATGTTTCGTATCGACGCCAGAGACGGCAGAATTACGGCAGCGCGGCCCGGCCTTCGGGACTGCCCCCGGCTTGACCTTCCCGCCCTTCCCGTGCCGCGCGAATCAACGCCGATCGCACGCCATCCGCATCGCGCACCGGCGCCGGGAAGGCAAGACGGCGGGATGCTTCCCCGTTCGAAATATCGCACCCATCGCCATCCACCGCGACCAGGCGCCATGGGCCCGGCGCCGCCCCCAAAAGCCCGGTGGCTATGGCCGCCACGGCCGCCGGATGATCCTGATTCACATGCGCGATGATATCCGCTTCCGCGGCCACCACGGCCCGCACCCCGGCCGGGTCCGGGGCCAGATCACTGGCCTTGATCCTGACCGCCCGGGCAAAGCCCCCCACCAGCAAGGCACCGCCGATATTGAGGCGCCAAAGCGCGAAATCGCCGAAATCGGCATAAAGGGCGGCATAGGGATGCACCGCCAACCAGCGCGCCTTGAGCGCTGCCACCGCCTCTGCCGGCACTTCCTCGGCCAGCCCGGTCACGGTCACCCGCGGGGCGGTTTGCGGGTTGGGCCCAGTTGGCGCACCAGTGAAAAGCAGGGCGCAGCGCGGATCGGCCCGCAAATGCCGGGTATGTTCCGATAGTGATGACAGCAGCATCAGGGGGGAAAGATCCCCCGCACTGGCCGGGGTGACCAGGCTGACAAAGGGCTGGCCCGCCTGGCCCGTCGCCAAGCTCGCCGAGCGCGCGGCCCGGATCAGGCGCCGCGCCTCCAATATGGCATCTTGCTGTTCCATCGCCCTTCTCCGGCCCGCCTACTGCCACAATTCATGCCCAATATATGCCATGCTGCGGCGCAAAACTTAATCTGCCGCATCGGAGCACCAGACCATGCCCCAGACCATCGCCCTTGTGGATGATGACCGCAATATCCTCACTTCCGTTTCCATGACCCTGGAACAGGAAGGCTATCAGGTGCGCACCTATACGGATGGGGAAAGCGCGCTGCAGGGCCTGCTCGCCAAACCCGCCGACCTTGCGGTGCTGGATATCAAGATGCCGCGCATGGATGGGATGGAACTGCTCCAGCGCCTGCGCCAGCGCAGCAATATGCCGGTCGTTTTCCTCACCTCCAAGGATGAGGAAGTCGATGAGCTGATGGGGCTGCGCCTGGGCGCTGATGACTACATCACCAAGCCCTTTTCCCAGCGCCTGTTGCTGGAACGCATCCGCGCCCTGCTGCGCCGCAATGAAGGCGCGCGCGCAGAAGGTTCAGGCGCCCCGCCCGGTGGCGTATTGGCGCGTGGCGATCTGATGCTGGATGAGACGAAGCATACCTGCCTTTGGAAGGGCAAGGCGGTGCAATTGACCGTCACGGAATTCCTGCTGGTCAAGGCCCTGGCGCTGCGCCCTGGCATGGTGAAAAACCGCGACCAGCTGATCGACGCCGCCTATGGCGAAAACATTTATGTCGATGATCGCACCATCGACAGCCATGTGAAGCGCATCCGCAAGAAATTCCGCCAAACGGATGAGGATTTCGACGAAATCGAAACGCTTTACGGCATCGGCTACCGCTACAAGGAAAGCTGAAGCCCAGGCTTAGCTATCAGGCGCGCCGCGCCGCTGCATCAGCCCGGTTAATGCAGCCGTGCTGATGGCAGATGGGGGCTGTCCAGGCTGAAAGGCGGGATGGCGACATCGAAAACCTCGCCACTATCCTTGACCAGCATGTGGTAGGCGCCGCGCATGAAACCCGATGGCGTGCCGAGCGGTGTGCCCGATGTATATTCAAACCGGCCGCCTGGTTCGAGGATGGGTTGTTCCCCAACCACCCCGGCGCCCTGTACCTGTTGGGTCCTGCCGCCAGAATCCGTAATCTGCCAGGTCCGGCGGATCAGTTGCACCGTCTCCGGCCCCAGATTGGCGATTTCGACCTGATAGGCCCAAACGAATTGCGCATCCTCCGGCATCGATTGATCCGGAAGATAGAAGGCGCGCACAGTCACGCGGATACCGCGCGTCGTCGCGACAAAGGAATCTTTTTGACCCATGACTGCCTTCTCTCACCACAATTGAACACAGCAATCGGGGTCTTTGTAAAGTTATTTTACGCTACAGGGGTTTCAGCGGCGCATCAGCGGCGCATCAGCGGCGCATCAGCGGCGCATCAGCGGCGCATCAGCGCTGTAGCAACTCCCGCGCCAACCAAGACCCCGCCACCCAAGCGATGCAGGGCAAGACCGGTTTCGGGGCGGCGGATCATGCCGCCAAGCCGCGCCGCCGCCAGCGCATAAAACAGCGCATTGGCCGCGGCCAAGGTTACGAAGCTCCCTATCAGGATCAGCGCCTGTGGCAGGAAGGGCCGCGCCGGATCCAGAAAAGGCGGTACGAAGGCAACAAAAAACACAATCGCCTTCGGGTTAAGGGCAGTGACGATATAGGCATCGCGCATCGCCATCATGCCGCGCGCTGCCGGCGCCGCTTCAAAGGTAAAGGGCGTGCGCCATAACCGGATGCCAAGCCATATCAAATAAAGGGCGCCCGCATAACGCACGGCGGTAAATAGCGCCGCTGAAGCGGCCAGCAAGGCGCCAACCCCGGCCAGCGAGAGGCTGATGGCAGTCAAATCGCCCGCTGCCACACCCAGCACCAAGGGCAGGGCCGCGCTGCGCCCACCAGCCAAGGCGCGTTGCAACACCAGCAGAATAGTGGGGCCCGGGATGACCAGCATCACCGCCGAAGCGGCCAAAAAGCCGAGCCAGGTTTCAAACGTCATCAACCCGCCGCCGCATCCAGCGCCTGCGCCAAATCATCGATCAGATCAGCGACATCTTCGAGGCCAACGGAAAGCCGCACCGTGCCATCGGTAATGCCAAGCTTGGCGCGTTCCTCAGCGCCAACGCGCATATGCGTGGTGGTCGCGGGATGCGTCGCCATGGATTTGGCATCGCCCAGATTATTCGCGATATCGATCATTTGCAGCGCATCCATGAAGCGGAAACAGGCTTCCTTACCGCCCTTGATGTCGAAACTTACCAAGGTGCCGCCGGCCGACATTTGCGCCATCGCAAGCTTCTGCTGCGGATGATCGGCCCGGAAGGGGTAAAGCACCCGCGCAACCTCAGCCCGTTCCGCCAGCATATCAGCAATGGCGGAAGCGCTGCGGCACATGGCAGGCACGCGCAAATGCAGGGTTTCAAGCCCCTTCAGAATCACCCAGGCATTGAAGGCGCTGATCGAAGGGCCGGTATTGCGGATGAAAGGTTGCAGCACTTCATCCACCCATTTCTTCGATCCCATCACGCAGCCACCCAAAACGCGGCCCTGACCGTCAAAATGCTTGGTTGCGGAATAGACAACGACATCCGCGCCAAAACTGAGCGGCTTTTGCAGCAACGGGGTCGCAAACACATTATCCACCACCACCAGCGCGCCGGCCTGATGCGCCAAGTCACACACCGCACGCAGATCCACGATTTCCAACATGGGGTTGGAAGGCGTTTCCAAGAGCACCATCGTCGCAGGGCGCGAAAGCGCGGCGCGCCATTGCGCCAGATCACTGCCATCCACGAATTCGGTTGAGATGCCATAGCGCGGTAGCAGGGTGGAAACGATCCAATGGCAGGACCCAAACAGCGCGCGGGAAGCCACCACGCGATCACCCGCTTTCAAATGGGACAGCATGGCCGAATGCACCGCCGCCATGCCGGTGGCTGTCGCGCGGCAGGCTTCCGCGCCTTCCAGCGCCGCCAAGCGCGCTTCCAACATGCTGACGGTCGGGTTGCCAAAGCGCGAATATTGGTAATGCGCTTCCGTGCCGGCAAAAGTGCCTTCCGCCTGGGCCGCGCTGTCATAGACAAAGCCCGAGGTCAGATACATCGCTTCCGCCAGCTCATCGAAATTCGAGCGCATGAGCCCACCGCGGACAAGCTGCGTCGCGGGGCGAAGGGGGCGGGCGGGGCGAGATTTTTTCGGCACGGCTGGAACCTCTCACACAAGGATGGCGTCCAGCCCCTAACGGGAACGGGGCATTACACCCCGCGGCCCTTTAGCGCGTTTCTTTTCAAGGATGCTTTCACACCCACGCCCTTTCGGAACCTCGCCGCAAGCAGACCGGACAAATCGCGAGGATTGGTTATTGCAACCAATAATTGTTTTCTAAGACGCCGCGCGGCGGCGGGTCAAGGCAATTCCGGCCCCGCTTGCATCACGGCCCGTCCCATGGGTTGATCCCGCCGCAAAGGAGACTTCCATGGCCAATACCCGCGTCACCCTGATTGTCGGCGCCAGCGGCGCTGCCGCCACCCGCGTGATGGAAGCCGCGCAACGCGACGCTGGCTTCACCCCCATCGGGCTGACGCGCCGCGCCCCGGCCGGGGATGCGCCCTGGATCACCGCTGATCTCTGGGATGGGCCAGGTTTGGCCCGCGCCATCGCTGCACGCCCGGATATCACCCATATCGTCTATGCCTCCCGCGCACCGCATGGCGAAACCGGCGTTGAGGATGTGCCAGGCAATGTCACCATGCTGCGCAATCTGCTGGATGCGGCGGAAGCGTCACTGCCGCGCTTTCAGCATTTGCACATGATCCATGGCGGCAAATGGTATGGGCTGCATATCGGCCCCTATCGCACCCCGGCCCGCGAAGATGACCCGCGCCATCTGCCACCCAATTTCTATTATGATCAACAGGATATGGTGGCCGAACGCCAGCGCGGCAAAGCCTGGTCCTGGTCCGCAAGCCGGCCCAATTTCGTCCTGGATGTCGCCCCGGGCCGGGCGCGCAATATGGTCTCGACCCTTGGCGCCTATGCCGCCATCTGTCGCGAATTGGGGGTGCCGTTTGATTTTCCGGGCAAGCCCGGCGCTTTCACAGCATTGCATGAGGTTTCGGACGCCTCACTTCTGGCGGAAGCGGTGCTTTGGATGTTGGCTGAACCCCGCGCCGCCAATCGGGCCTTCAATGTTTCCAATGGCGATGCCTTCCGTTGGTGCGACATGTGGCCCTTCATTGCGCGGATTTTCGGGGTCACGCCGGGCACGGTGCGCACCATGTCCATGGCCCGCTGGATGGCCGATAAGGGGTCGGTTTGGGAGAAAATCCGCCAACGCCACGGGCTGATCCTGCCGATCGAGCAGGTGGCCAGCTGGGAATTCGCCGATTTCGCCCTCAATATGGATTATGATGTGCTGTCTTCCATGACCGCGGCGCGTCAGGCCGGGTTCACCGGTTTCCTCGATACCTGGAAAATGTTTGAAGATCAGATCAACGGCTATCGCGCCGCAGGGGTTTTGCCGCCGGGCTAAAAAATTCTCTGGCGGCCAAGCTTCTGCCTTGACCCTGCCACACCCCCCTGCAATACGGCCCCGGCCCAGGGCAAGCCGGGGCAGAGCATCGCCGGGCTAGACCGGCGAATACCGCGACAAGAGGCCGAACCACGCCATGCGCGATACGGGCGAATATCTTTTCACGTCGGAATCCGTTTCCGAAGGCCATCCGGATAAGGTGGCGGACCGCATTTCCGATACGGTGCTGGATGCCTTCCTGACCGCCGACCCCTATGCCCGCGTCGCTTGCGAAACGCTGGTGACCACCAACCGGGTGGTGCTGGCGGGCGAAGTGCGCGGCCCTGGCGAAATTACGCCGGAATACCTGATCCATCTGGCGCGCCTCGCGATCCGCGACATAGGCTATGAACAGGAAGGCTTTCATTGGCAGCACGCCGATATCGCCTGCCATTTGCATGCTCAATCCGCGCATATTGCCCAGGGCGTGGATGCCGCCGGCAATAAGGATGAAGGCGCGGGCGACCAGGGCATCATGTTCGGTTATGCCTGCCGCGAAACGCCGGAATTGATGCCGGCACCGCTTTACTACGCGCATGAAATCCTCCGCCGTGTCAGCGATTTGCGCCGCGCCAAGGATAAATCCGTGGCCGGGCTGCTGCCGGATGCGAAAAGCCAGGTCACGCTGCGTTATGTGGATGGCAAGCCGGTCGGTGCGACCTCCATCGTTGTCTCCACCCAGCATGAAGAAGCGCTGGAACAGGCCGATATCAAGCGCCTGCTGCGCCCGATCGTGGAAGCGGTGCTGCCCAAGGGCTGGATGTGCCCGGATAGCGAATTCTATGTGAACCCAACCGGCACCTTCATCATCGGCGGCCCCGATGGCGATTGCGGCCTGACCGGGCGCAAGATCATCGTTGATACCTATGGCGGTGCGGCGCCGCATGGTGGCGGCGCCTTCTCCGGCAAGGACCCCACCAAGGTGGACCGTTCGGCCGCCTATGCCGCGCGGTATGTCGCAAAGAATGTCGTGGCGTCCGGCCTTGCGGATAAGTGCACCATCCAGGTCAGCTACGCGATTGGCGTTTCCAAGCCGCTGTCGGTCTATTTCGACCTGCATGGCACGGGCAAGGATGTGGATGAGGCGAAGCTCGCCAAGGTGATTGACGGTATGGTCAATCTTTCCCCGCGCGGCATTCGTGAACATCTGAAGCTGAACCGCCCGATCTATGTGCCGACCAGCGCCTATGGCCATTTCGGCCGCGTGCCGGATGCCGCCAAGGGCACCTTCACCTGGGAAAAGACCGATCTGGCGGATGAGCTGAAGCGCGCCTTCGGCCGCTGAGGTCATTGCCCAAGACGCAAACGGGGGCGGCGGGTGCGAACCTGCCGCCCTTCGCCTATCAGGACCCCGCATGACCGCTGATCGCCCCCCCTTGGCCGATGGTGTGCCGGACCGGCTTTATGGCCGGCGCCGTGGCCATCCCCTGCGCCCGCGTCAGCAGCGGCTTTTGGATGAAACCCTGCCGCGGCTTCGCCTGATGCCCGCGCAAGCAGCTGCCCCAGGCGCGGCCTTTGCCTTGGGCGATGTGCCGCTTTGGCTGGAAGTAGGGTTTGGCGGCGGGGAACACACGCTCGACCAGATCGCGGCGCATCCTGAAGTTGCCTATATCGCCTCAGAAGTATTCGAAAACGGGCTTTGCGCCCTGCTCACGCGCCTGGTGCCGGAAGGCGCTGAGGCGACGGGTGCGCTGCCGCGCAATCTCAGGCTTTGGCCGCAGGATGCGCGGCATTTGCTGCGCGCTTTGCCGGAAGGCGCCCTGGATCGGTTGTTCCTGATGTTCCCCGACCCTTGGCCCAAGGCGCGGCATGCCAAAAGGCGCTTTGTGCATCCCGAATTGCTGCCCATGGTCGCGCGCGCCATGAAACCGGGCGGGGTTTGGCGCATTGCCTCTGACGACCCAACCTATCAGGCCTGGGTCAGCGAATGCATGGGCGCGCAGGCTTTCTTTACCCTGAAAAGCCTGGCCGAAGCCCGCCCCCCCGGTTGGCCACCGACGCGCTATGAAGCCAAGGCGCTACGCGAAGGGCGCCGGCCGCTTTATTGGGAATGGGTCCGATGCTGATTTGCGCGATGAATTTCCGGTGTTTGTCGGGGATTTTCGCGACATGGCCTTGCCAAGCGCATGGCCAATGGATAGAAGGACGGTAATCACACCATCCGAATTTACGGGGGGTGGCCTTGAAAAAGGCCGCCTTTTTTGTTTTTGCAGCCTGATCTGCCACGCCATGAAGGGCTTGAAGCCCGCATCGCCGATGCCATCCTGCCCAGCCTGACGCAGCTGGGTTATGAACTCGTGCGGGTGCAGGTTTCCGGCAAGGAACGCCCCGTGGTGCAGATCATGGCCGACCGCGCCGATGAAGCCCCCTTCACCGTGGATGATTGTGAAGCCATCAGCCATGCGGTGGGCGCGGTGCTGGATGTCGCGGACCCGATCAAGGGGGAATGGATGCTTGAAGTATCTTCCGCCGGCATTGATCGCCCCTTGACCCGCGCCAAGGATTGGAACCGTTTCGCCGGCCATGTCGCAACCGTTGAACTCGCCATTCCGCAGGATGGGCGCAAACGGTTTCGCGGCATTGCGCTGGGCGCGGATGCCGCCGAAGCGCGGCTACGCCTTGAAGACGGCACGGAATTGGCCTTCGCGCGCGATAATATCCGCCGCGCCAAGCTGGTTCTGACCGATGAATTAATCGCGGCGACGGCGACCAGCCCCGCCACCACACCGACCACGCATTAGGAGAAGCGCCATGGCCATGGATATTGCCATTGCCCGTCCGGAATTGCTGCAAGTTGCCGATGCCGTCGCGCGCGAGAAAATGATCGAGCGCGAGGAAGTTCTGGAAGCCATGGAACAGGCGATCCAGAAAGCGGGCCGCGCCAAATACGGGCTTGAAAAGGATATCCGCGCCACCATCGACCGCAAGGATGGCCGCGTGAAGCTGGAACGTTTCACCGAAGTGGTGGAAGCCGAACCGGTGGAAAACGAAGCGACGCAAATGCCGCTGCGCATTGCGCAAAAAATCAAGCCCGGCATCACCCTTGGTGAATTCATCGTGGACCCGCTGCCGCCGATTGATTTCGGCCGCATCGCCGCCCAGACCGCGAAGCAGGTGATTGTCCAGCGCGTGCGTGAAGTAGAACGCAAGAAGCAGTTCGAAGAATACAAGGACCGCGTTGGTGAAATCATCAATGGCACGGTCAAGCGCACCGAATACGGCAATCTGATGGTGGATCTGGGCCGCGCGGAAGCGCTGCTGCGCCGTGATGAAACCATCCCGCGCGAAGCCTTCCGCAATGGGGACCGCGTGCGCGCCTATATCTACGATGTACGTGAAGAACAGCGCGGGCCGCAGATTTTCCTCTCCCGCACCCATCCGGGCTTTCTCGCCAAGCTGTTCGCGCAGGAAGTGCCGGAAATCTATGATGGCATCATCGAAATCAAGGCGGTGGCGCGTGACCCCGGCAGCCGCGCCAAGATGGCGGTGATCAGCCGTGACAGCTCCATCGATCCTGTCGGTGCCTGCGTTGGTATGCGCGGTTCGCGCGTGCAGGCGGTGGTTGCTGAATTGCAGGGCGAAAAGATCGACATCATTCCCTGGTCGCCAGACCCCGCGACCTTCATCGTGAACGCACTCGCCCCCGCGGAGGTGAGCAAGGTGGTGTTGGATGATGAAGGCCGCCGCGTTGAAGTGGTGGTGCCGGATGATCAGCTCAGCCTTGCCATCGGGCGGCGCGGGCAGAATGTGCGCCTTGCCTCTCAGCTCACGCGCTATGACGTGGATATTTTGACCGAGGCCGAGGAAAGCGAACGCCGCCAGGAAGAATTCCGCCGCCGCACCGGGCTTTTTGTTGAAGCGCTTGATGTGGATGACGTGATTGCCGGGCTTCTGGTGCAGGAAGGCTTCGGGTCGATCGAAGACATCGTGCAGGCGCCGGATGAAGAACTGGCCGAAATCGAAGGTTTTGATGAAAGCGTCGCAGCCGAATTGAAGCGCCGCGCGGAAGCCTTCCTGGAAAAAAGAGACGCCGAAATGGATGAAAAGCGCCGCAGCCTTGGCGTCGATGATGTGCTGATCGAAGTCGGCGGCTTTACCCCGGCCATGATGGTGATGCTTGGCGAAAAGGGCGTGAAATCGCTCGAAGATCTGGCGGATCTTGCCGGTGATGAATTGGTGGAAATCCTCGGCGCCGAAGCGGTGGATGAGGAAACGGCCAATGCCATCGTGATGGAAGCTCGTCATCGTGCCGGCTGGTTCGGTGATGAGGAGGCTGGCGACGCTGCCTGAACCCATCCCTACGCCTGAGGAGGAGGATCCTGAAAAGGGCCCTCTGCGGCGCTGCATCGTCACCCGGGAAAGCCACCCCAAGGCGGAAATGATCCGCTTCGTGTTGGGCCCAGGCCGGGAAGTGGTGCCAGATCTCGCCGAAAGGCTCCCCGGGCGGGGAATGTGGTTGAGCGCGCGGGGCGATGTGCTAGAAGGCGCGATAGGCCGTGGGGCCTTCATGCGGGCTGCACGTGGCCCGGTGGTGATCCCAGACGGGCTTCGGGCGCGGCTTGAAGAAGGCTTGCGGGCCAGGATCGGTGATTTGCTCGGGTTTGCCCGGCGCGCTGGTCAGGCCGTGGCAGGCTGGCAGGCGGCGCGTGAATGGCTCGCTGCTGATCGGGTCGCTTTGTTGGTGCAGGCCTTTGATGGCAGCCTGGCGGAGCGTCGGCGCCTTGGTGGCGGTGGGATTGCGGTGGTGGCACCGCTTTCCGGCGCGACGCTGGGGCAGATATTCGGGCGGGACCACACAGTGCATGTGGCGGTCGCGCCGGGCCGGTTGGCGGAAGCCATCCGGTCGGAGGCAGGCAGGCTTTCGGGCCTTTCCCTGCCCGTGGCGGAAGTTTCTTAAGGCTGACCAGACTATGTGGCAGCTCAATGCGTTGGACATGATCGGGTTCGGATCGGCGAATGAGTGACCAGAACGAGCAGGACGCGGGTAAAAGCAGGCTGAGTCTTCGGCCCGGCGGACGCCTCGAACTTGGCAAGACGGTGGATGCGGGTAGCGTCCGCCAATCCTTTAGCCATGGCCGATCCAAGACCGTACAGGTCGAGGTGGTGAAGAAGCGCGTGACCGCACCGGCACGCCCGACCATCGGTGCGCCCTTGGCGCGCGCTGCGGCGAGCGGCCCCGCCGCACCAACAGCGCGCGCGGCGGCACCTGCCGCGGCGCCAGCTGCCGCAG
>JACCED010671120.1_pt1 | contig 14841 bp, 12 predicted proteins | sample 7455021 | NCBI WGS metagenome assembly JACCED01 (sample SAMN15323456, study PRJNA562643) | freshwater metagenome | isolation source: river surface water | place: USA:Blue River Watershed | collected 2017-08-19 | reverse complement strand
GCTAAGTTTTCAGCCGCATAACCTTGATATTGTATAATATGGCTGGTGCCTGTGCCACCACCTTGATATTGTGTGGCAATGTCATTACTGAAGCCTGTTGTGGCATAACCATTATAGTTGATAGTGCCCAAAACTATACCACTCTGAATAGCACTTGGTGCTACACTGTTGGTGCCCGTCCAAGGAAGATTTACGCCAGTGACACTATTACCTTCTGCGGCTCTGTAGTTTAGGGCGGCTGCTGAGTTTTGTGCACTTAATGTATCACCATAATAGTGTGTGTAGGCAGCATTGGCACCAAAACCAAGAGTGTTGGGTGCAAAACTTGATACAGCACTGTAACCATTGTTGTCAGTGATAGTGGTCAATGTTGCTGGTGGAAACACATAGCTGGGATTGCCCGTGGCTTGCATTTCACCCAATAGGCGTGTGTTGGCACGAATGCCTGCGCTGTTGACCCATGAACTTGTAGCACTGTCATACTGTAGGACATCCTTATCAGCTGGGCTTGTAATAGCAACTTGTTCTGGCAAGCCACTAACACCGCCAGTTGAACTGGTTGGATGCCAAGCACTTTCTAAGCCTGTTGTGCTTAATGCACGAATCCAATAATAGCGTGTGCCTGTTTCCAAACTGTGATCAGTGTAGTCATTGGCCTTTACTTCAGCAACCATTGTGGCTGTTGAACGGTCGTTTGTGGTAGCACGCCAAATTTCAATGTAAGCAATATCTTTGTTACTTGGATTGTCCCAATGTAAACGAACAGCGTCCCATTCTGATTCTGTTGTTAAAGCACTTGGTGGGTTTGGCGCTGTGTCCCCACCTTGAATTGCGCCTTCGTCAATTACTACTATTGCCATTATGTTGTCTCCGTGCTACGGCTTCCGTATGCGTTAATTGCTGTGACACTGATCGTATAAGTGCCGTTGGGTAGTGGACCAATGCTGATGCTGGTTCCACTGGTTCTGTAGTAACTGGTTGTTGTTCCTACTGCTTTTACTTCGTATTCTGTAACCAATGCATCTGCTGACGCTGTCCATGATGCGGCAATAAGCACAATTTTAGTGCCATCGCCTTGTGTTTGCACCTGCGGTGTTGCTATCAAACTGGTTGGTGGCGCCACAGTTGTAAAGTCTGGGAATGTAACTGTGCCAGCAAGTGGAATAGCAGGCAAACTGTTGATGGTGTAAACAGAATCATCAAATTCAACTGCTGTTACTTGGATTGTGCCATCTTGGTTCAAACTCATACCCAGCACACGGAACAGTTTGTCTGTGAAGCCTAGGTTGGTATGTGTTAATCGCACAATGTCACCAATTTCAACTTCAAGTGCTGTATATACGCAAGTAAAGTTGATTGTTGTTTGGAAACGGCTTTGGTTTAAGATAGTTGCCGCAAGATACTGTGCTTGACGCACATCAGTAATCATTGGCATGTCAATTTCACGCTCTAGCACAACACCATTGTCTAACAACTTGTAAGCATCATCATAGTAGTATTGAATGTTACTAGCATAGTCTTGATCAGCGTCCCAGTATGAATACTTTACACGGTTGAATCTGTTTTGCTTTGAGCCAAGTTGCAAGTCATAACGTCCAATAATATTGCTTTCATCAAACAAAAACAAGTTTGAAGTTGTTAGTTCATCTCCAACACGTTCGCGGTTGATTTTGAGTTGATACTTGCCGTTTGAAAAGATTAGATAACCTTGGAAGCAAGCCAATAGACGCTTGATATTATTATAAACTGTATCATCAGGCGACAAATGCCCGTTGATAAAATAGCGTGTAAACGTTTCATTATCTTCTCCAAAGTCTGCGTTGATTGTTGTGGCACAAAATCCTTTTGCCGCAATGAATGTGTCAATGTCAATGTGTGCTGGATCAATACCCTTACCATACAGTGAGTTGGTCATGTAGTCATAGATAACATCAGCTGGGTTGGCACCATAAGAATCATTGTAAGGACTTGCTGGTTCTGTATATGTAATTGTGTTGGCAGTTGTGCCACGATAAGCAACAGAGTATGTGCTAGACAAGTTGTCTACTTTCTTAATCTTCTTACCATCAATTTCAAATGTGATTTGTGGCACTGCACTGTAAACATCGCGGTTGAAGTTTAATTCAAAGTAAGCAATAGCAACACCTTTACATTGTGCTGAACTTGGCCATTCTGTTGGAAACTTGCCAGTTAGGTAGCCAATTGCACTTTGCGTTGTGCTGCCAAGACGATAGCGCATTTTCATGTTGTTTCTGTGCTTGGTGCTGACAATAACGTTTTCCGTGCCATCAATTGACTCACCGTTAACTTGATCACCTGTTACAACAGCACTAGGGATAGTAAAGTCCACAACTAAAACACCATCAAAGAACACTTTGCGAATACGACCAATTTCACCTTCAGCCATGGCCATAACAATGTGTAGTTTACTGTTGTTGTCAGTAACGTTCATAAACACACGACGGGCACCTACTTTACGACGACCGTAAACAATTGGAATGGCTGCTACACCTGATGCTTCGTTTGCAGTGATAGCAGAGTTGGCAACTGTGTCACCAATGCCTTCTACTTTGTTGAGACCCAATATACTTGAGCCTACATACATAATACCCATTGCAATAACTGAGTTGGCAAACATAACACCTGTTGCGCCCAGCACAGCCGCACCGTTAATACCAATAATTGCTGTTGTTAGATATGGTGCTAAAATAATAGCACCAATTGCAAGTATCGCTCCTAATACTTTACTTCCCATTATATTCTCCTACCAAGTAAGTTCCTGGTTCTACTGTATTCATCATCATACCTTGATCTTCAATTATACTCCAGGTAGCCCCACCAAAATATAAACTTGGTGTCCAATACTTGCCAGTTGGGACTAGTATAATATCATGTTCTTTAAACTCAGTTGAGTCTTTCTCAACAAGCGTAAATCCATTTGCCGCAATAAAGTCTGGCGCTGGTGTGTATTTACTCTGAAAACGAATGGCTGTTCTACGATCGTGATACTTGCCGCGAATAGCTTCACTGCGGTTGCCACCATCTAAATGATCCAGCAAATCAGTGATGAATAAATTACAGTCCCATTGGCCCCGCACAAAAGGCTTGTGGCAATTGGTCACAATAAAGTTTGCTGTGCGTAGGTTTCTGCCCACAGTCAATTAACCACCCCATTTCAAGTCTTTGATAGGGTTGCCAGCGTATTTGAAACCTGTATCTCCTGGGAAATAAAAATCTTGTTCAGCGTGGTTTGTGTGACGACCAGCACGGCGTTCATAGTCAACCCATTGACTTGCGGCTGAACAACCAATTGTTACAGCACTTTGTGGATCATCACTTACCACTGGCTTATCAATACGACCATCAAAAATCATCAATGGTGTATCAATCATTAAGCCATCACCGTCAAACCAAGCGCGGAAGATCTTGATTGGCTGGTCAATGTATAAGTTGTTGGTAAACAGCGCAATGTCAGCACTGCGAACACCACCAAGTGTTACTGTTACTGTGTTGATCTGAAAGTCTGCTGATTCATCAACACTAGAAAACTGTAAGAACGGTCCTACTGCTAAGAATGTTTGTGCTCCACTAACAGGCAGACCCATGTCAGCGGCCTGCTCTGTTGTTACTGAAATGTTAAACGGCGCATTAGTCAAATAGTTGTGTTGATAAGCAGGGGTGTATGTGTCTGGATCAACAACACCCTCTGGAATATCTTGTGTGCGAATGTAAAGCATTTCAAAGAACTTTACACTCGCCTCACTGTTTGCTAACTGTTGCGCTACACTAAGGTTACGCTTGGTCATTAAAAGATCCTCTTGGTTACTAGATCCACTTCTAAGTAGTGGTATCCTAATGTATCTACCTTGACTTCAACTGAGTTGCCATCCAAATAGCAATCCAGTGGAGGAGCATCAGAAAACACAGCATCACCTAAGTTTGAAGTTACTGGGATTGGATTGTTGATGCGAATGTTTGCTTCGCCGTATGCGTTGGTCTTAACATCATGTGTTGCAACACCCCATCCACCCAAGCCGTTTGCTTCTAAACCAACAGCATGACCAGCAGTATAAGCCGCTGACAAGTTTGGTGGCAATCCATCAATTGTAATAATTTGCTGACCACTTGTAATAGTATCACGCACACGCACAACACCAGGAACAGTCAGGTCACGCTTGTATAAGTCAATTGTAACTGAGTTGCCTTGGAAGTTCTTTGGTGGAGTAAACTTGAATGGCTTGAAACTACCACGTGCCGCATGAATCACTGCCAAGAATGGACGGAATTGATCGCGTGTCATTGGAGCATACATCAAGCGGAAACGATACTGTGTTACATCACGAGCACGACCATAACGGTTCAAGTTGTGACTTTCAAATGTTTGGTTAGGCTGTTCAATGGTCCAAGTAACATTTGAAGGTTGAATAGTGGTTGGCCAAGCACGATCATTTATGTTGTCTAAGTTGCTTTCAGTGTCCCACTGGCTACCAACATAGTCTAATGGATCAGCGGCTGGTGCTGTGCCTACGTTTGGTTGTGCGCCAATACCAAATACAAATTGGCTGTCATAACGGAACTGACCTGGATCATTCAAGTTAAACACCAATGGGCTACCAACACCACCAACCACTGCTGTGTTAACTGTGATAGGACTTGTGTTTGTGTCAGCACCTGATGCCTTGGTCTTACGCAACATACCATAATAAGTGCCTGCGTTTGTATTGGCATATTCATATACAGTAAGTGTTGGTATATTACCAATATCCTGGCTAGTAATATGATCAGTGTAGTATGGATAACCAATCAGAGACCATGTGGCATTAACTTTAACAGCACCGCCATCATTGTAGTCAGTGTAGAAGTAACGACCACCACCAATGTTTACACATTCAATGTTGCTTAGACGATATTGATATTCATCATAGAACGTTACATCAAACCCACCTGAAGTTGCTGGTGTGCTGATAACAGGAGCATTTGGTGATCCACCACCTGAACGCACTGAAATTGTTCTAGCAGAATCAACAAACAATTCTAAGACTGTGTCTGAAATCTTGTTTACATAATAAACAGGCTTAACTGAACCAGACAACGCATATTCGTTTGCAACAAACGCTTGTTTATAACCCACATTGTATAAACGATATGAGCCACCAGTTAGATATGATGTGTAAGCATTTAATCCTATATCACCTTGATTGTCTGCTGTGTTAGGGCCAGATGTAACACCACTCAAACCTGAAGTTGACAACCCACCATTCTTTTGATAGAAAGGATAAGGCACAGTAAAGGCTGCATCAGCCCACAGTTTGAAACTGTTGTAACTTTCAGTTGTTGCGTAGAACGCTGGTTGCAAGTAACCATTGACAGGAGCACTCATGCTTAACACATGTCCAGTGCGAACTACATCACCTGTTGTAAAACCTGTAATGCTTACTGTCTGGCTGTAAGGATTTGTCATAGCAGAGTCTACAAACAAACCAAATGTATCTACGTCTGTGCGCTTTGCATAAAATGCCAAGCGGTAGATAATGCTGGTCAAACTTTTAGCAGAGATAGTTGCACCATACCAAGGTGTCCATGGCTGTGTCAAGGCTTCATCTAAGTAAAGTTTGAATTCATTTGCAGCCAATCCAGTTGTCTTTGCCCACACAGCACGAGGAACTACTGCTGTGTAACCTTCAATGTCAAATGTTGAACCAGATCCTGCGTTGAAGCGTATTGGCTGTCCATTTTCAAGCAAGTGGTTAGCACTCAATGTCCATGTAGAGTCATCGTAGTTGGCCCAATCAATGGCATCCAAAGAGTGAACAAATGCTGGAGTGCTGGTTGGATTCTTAACACCAACAAAGCGTCCATTATAATAAGTGGCAATTTCAATACCGCCATGACTTAGTGTTACAGTAGTCCAGTTAACGCCACCATCTACGGATTTGATAGAACTGGTAGAGCCATCATCAGCATTGGCATACAACACACCATTCAAGTTCTTTAGGTTGTGCCATGTTTTGGCCGCAGATAGTGTTACTGCTGTCCATGAAGTGCCATTGGTTGAGTAATATGCTTTGTCACGGAATATGAAAGCATACTTGCCAGCACTGTAAGAGATTGAAGCCTTAACTGGAGCAGAGATACCTGACAATACAGTTGTGAATGTGCTCCATGTAGCGCCACCGTCAGTGGATTTTGTAGTGGCAATGTTACCACTTGGCCCAGTCCACATAACTGCTACCAAGTCAGAACCAGATGTGCCACCAACAGTAATATCAAGCAAGGTATAACCTAAACCAACAAAGCGTGTTGGACTAAAACTTGCCCATGTGCCTGCCGCGCCAGTTTCACTGTATGTCCAAGATTGGTTAGCAAGGTTAGGAGCAACTAAAAAGCGTGGTGTGCCTGACAAATCAAATGTAACAACTTTAGTCACTGCTGTGTTACCACCTGACTGGCGGTTTGCTTGACTCCATGAGCCCGTGCCTAATCGTGTTTGAACATAAGTGGAACCTTGTTCTAATGCAACAGTTCTATTGTTGGTTGGGTTGTAAGCAATACTGTTAATGATAGTTGGGCTAGTCCATGAACCTAATGTCCATACAATACCATCTGTGGATTCGTAATAGTTGCCTTCAGTGCCACCTGCAGAACTTGCACCAGCGGCAATAAATCCACCTGCTGAGTATGCCACAACATTGTAGTCTAAATTAGGTGTAGTTGTTTGGATAGGTGTAAATGTTGAAACGCCTAATGCATTTGAAAAGTTAGTGTCTGTATTGCGGAATGAAACAGATTGTCCACTAATAATTGGTGGGTAGTCAGAACTAAAGTTTACACTCCAGTCAGAGCCAGACTGTGAGAAACTTGCAACTGTATCAGCAACATCAGTGCCTGGATAGAACTTAGTGGTTAGGGCAGAGTCATAATACAATTCAAATGTAGTATCAGTTAACTTTTTAAAGTATAGTGGCGTATCAAAATCATTGATGTTTTGCCAACCTGCGCTACTCATACTAGCAAAGTTTGTAATTTGCCCATCAACAATGGAGAAGCCAGCACCAGTTGTAGTTGACCATACACCTGTTAGTGGATCAACTGAAATACCATACTTTTGTTCAAAAATACTTAGGTCGTTGTTTGAATCAACGTCACGATCAAATACAAAACTTGCTTCAGGTAAAACAATATATGTGCCAGCGGTGCTTACTGCAAGTGTTTCATTGGCGGCACCTACATTGGCTGTGTGAATGTCTGTGATATCTCCCCAACCTGGAACAATTTTGTCAGTTAAGGCCGCATCACGGTAAAATTCAAACTCTGTATCACTTAAACGTTTGACATAACGATCAGGTTGCCAATCTAAAATTGTGATACCTGTTGGATCATTTGTAACAATGCGTTGCCCATTAATAAAGTGATTTACTGAGCCTGTGTCAAGAACAAACTTACTAGTTACACTACCAATAGCAGAAGCATTTGTCTGATAAATGCTGTCTAAGCCCAGCACTTCTTGAGTTGTTGTAGCACCAGGATTTGAACCATCAGTTGTAACAGTCATGCCTGTGTAGTAACCATGTGGTGTGCTGGTTTTAATTTGATATGCACCATCAGTGCCATCATCATCAATTTCATTTACATCATCAAAACCATGACGACGCAAACGCCCAATGATTAGAGGATAATTTGTAAGTTGATAACGACTTGGTAATTCATATTCTGGACTTTCTGCACCATTGCCTACATCACTACGCTTACGAAGCAAGTAGCGTGAGTCAAAGCGGAAGATCATATGAATAATTGCATCACGCATGTGATTGTATTCTGCAGAACCAACAGTTAAGCCATAGAATGGACTTTGAATTGGTGTGCTTTGATCATCATATAATGCGCTAACTGCTTCAATAACACGATTGCGGATTTCATTAAGCATTGTAATGCTTGAACTTGCAAGACCAGTGGTAGAGAACACAGTGGTTGAACCACTCATGTCAGTTGTGATAACACGGTTGACAAGATCTGTAGGTAATCCAAGCAAACTTGGAATTACGTTGAATCCATTGTAGCCAAGATCACTTGCTGTGCCAGTTGAGTCTGGGTTTGTTCCTGTTCCTTTACGCAATGCATTCAGGATAGTTGTAGCCTGTGCTGGGCTAAGATAATTTGCTGGGATCATTTATTTTTCCTTGTCCTCTATTTAATCTAACGGACCGCGACGGCCTCGTCTATTGTAAGCATCAGTTACCATGCTAACAATGGCTGGCTTGTTTTGTAACAAGAAGCCTATGCCAGTTTGTGTGTCAATGGCTTGAATGTTGAAGTTGACGTTGAGTGGTGCTTCTGAACCCATGCCACCACCACCAAATTGACCATTAGGAACAATGTTACCACCTGTAGATGGAACAAACAGTTCAGGACCTTGTTCACCAACAATGTATGGTTGTGTTGCACTTACTGGACCACCTTCAGCACGGAAGCCACCAAAGAAACTGCCAATGGCAGAAGTTAAGAATGAGCCAATGCCACCACCACCGCTTGCGGCACTTGACTTCAACATGTTTGAAATCAAATCATTGAATGCAAGTGCGATTGGATCAATAAGTTGTTTCTTTACCAACTGAACAGCAATCTCATTAAACAAGTTGCCCAAGAAGTCTTTGAAACTGCTGAACGCACTCTTGCCTGTTGTGATTGCGTTGACAATACCACGAGCCATATCAGTTGTGGCCGCAAACATTTGTGTTCGCATTGTGTCAGCAACAACTTGCATGTCAGTTTTCAACACGTTCATTTGTGTTGATGCTTCTGGCAAGTAATCTGCACCTAGTGCTTTGACTGCTTCATTGTATTCTTGCCATGTCATTGTGCCTTTTTTAACTTCTTCGCGTAGGCGTTCAGCAACGGCTTGTTGTTCACCAGCTACTTTGGCTTGGGCTTTGGCGTTCATCATCAGCGCACCAAAGCGTTCATCTAATGTCAATACTGTGCCACTATAACGACCAGTCTTCATATTAAGCTGATCAATTTGATTGCCTAATTCTACAACCATGGCCAATTGTTCTGAGTTAGCAACACCGCTTATGCTGACACGGAATGGTTGTCCTGCTTCCTGACGCATATTAGCCAGCATGTCAGCAACACTGTTGGCATTTAGTTCATTGAAACGATTGCGTAAGATGCTTAACTTTTCATTGAGCATACCAAAACTGTTGGCATTACCAACAATTTCTTTGTTTAGTTCGCGGAATGCAGTGACGTTTTGCACATCAAGTGGTGTGCGGAAAAAGATACCTAGTTTTTCTGCTTCTGCATTAAGTGCTTCCCACCAGTTTAGCAAATTGGTAGCATCAATGCTGTTGCCTGACTGTGCATACTTTTTCTGTGCACCTTCAATTTGTTGTAAACTTGCATAAAACTTATCAAATGTAACACCAGCCGCTTGACTGATACCTGCAATCCATTGTTGCAATGCTGTGGTGGCTGCATCAAAACCTTTGTTGGTTTGTGTAAGTTGGCTTTCAAGGCCTTTTAATTTGTCTTCTACATCTTCTGCTGTGTCACCGCTGTCGTTGAGGATCTTGTCAAACACACCAAGTTTGTCTGCGGCCATTGCAAGACCAAATGCTAGTAAGCCTATTAGGCCTGCTTTCTTGGTTGCAAACTGTGCGGCAATACCAACTGCTGTGATACCTCGTGCTACTGCAATTAGACCAGTAATTGTTTTAACAGCAATAATAGTTCCTAATGCTACACCAATTGCTATCATATTTTCAGCAACTAGTTTAGCGGCACCAGCAATAACTTTAAACACTGCTGTCAATGCACCACTTTGCACAAATATTCTATTCAATTGATCTACAACAGCGCCAAAAGACTGACTCAAGCCTGATTCTTTGATGCTGGCCTGGAAGTTGTTGTTTAATCTTGTAAGTGCGGCTGTAACGCCAAGTTGTTGTTCTAAGAAAGCATTTTGTGCTTTGGCTGTGTCACCAATCTTTAGAACAGCATCAGTGATATCTTTGGCATTGGTGCTGGATGCAATTCTAACACCGTTGAGTGTGGCAACAAATGTATTACCAAACTGTTTGATATCTAAGCCATCAATACGCTTTTGTAGTTTGCCAAATGATCCGCCAACACCTTCTTCAATGGCATCAGCAAGTTCACCAAAACTATTGCCAGTTAGTGCGGCCAATGCGGCCACTTGTTTTAATCTTGCTTCAGTTGGAGCAAAGCCTGCTTTGTTTAGTAATGAAAAGCCTTCTGCTAAATCACCTGTGCTTACACTAAGCCTGTTGGCAACAGAAGTCAATGTGCGGAAACTGTCTGCGGTCTTAACTGAACTAGGAAACAATCCAGCCAGTTTAACTGATAACTTGTCAACTTCCTTGGACGCATCTGATAGTTGTTTGATTGTTGCGCCAGTTACCAATGCTTTAAACGCATTGCCTAACTTCTCAACTGTTTTGTTTGCTGATTCAGCATTCTTTTGAATTGATTTTAAGACACTAGACGCACCGTCTTTTGCCTGGATATCAATATTGTATGTTGTCATTCTATGACCCTCTCGTTATTGGGTTATTTAGCACCCAAAGAAAAGCCGCTTTGGTAGCGGCTTTTACATGCGGTTCCTGGCCTTTTCTGCTTGGCGACGGCGTTCTTCATCAACCCATTTAAAGTATGCCATCCATGTTGCAAATTCGTCTACTGAGACTTTGTGCATGACCTCATGGATAGTCATATGCAATTCTTGGGCTAACCTACATACAAATAGTAGTTCACCATCGCCATTTAGTTTTTTAGTGCTTCTTCTCTCGCCTCACCTGAATTGCTATCATTAATTTCACTGATTACACGAAGTAATACAGAAGGGTCTACTGAACGCATTAGTTCTGGTTTGTCTGTGATCTGAAACACTGGCTTGCCATCTGCGTCTAAAGCCCGTTGTATCAAACTTGTAACCAAGGCTTCAACTGCTTTGCCTTGGCTTTGTAATTCAAAAATCTTGCCTTCTTGTGCAAGTGTTGTTGTAGGTTTGAACCAAATCTCTGCGTTATCCCATTCAGGAACGCGGATAGGTCCTCTTAAACCCTGCGCTAATACATCTTTAAAGTGTGCTTGTGCGGCTGCTAAAATCTTTGACATGTTGTCTCCTATGTTGAACGGTTTTTAACCGTATACTTTATTTAACCAACTTGTCCAGCACGGGTTGCACAATTCCCTTAGGTGCTTGCTTACTTGAGCCTTGATCCAATATGCCAACATATGGCACATCGTTACGAGCAATGGCAAAAGTTTTACCACTACTACGATAATCAACTCTGGGTAATTGTGGTGCTACCCAACCACGTCTTGCTGTGCCTGTGTCAATTGGAGTTGCACGACCCAACTCTACAAGCAACTTCTTTTGAAACTTTGCGAGGTCAGCATTGATCTCTTTGGTTGTTTGACTTCCAATTTGATCAATGCTGAGACTCATGGTTTAACGCCTGGATTAACCGTTGTCGTCTTGAGTTAGTTCGCCCTTGCCTTGGAAGGCTACAGAGCACTCAACTAAACCATCATAACTTGCTGTGCGGCTTAAACCAGTGATCAATGCCTTACCACCAAAGATTGCGGCAGTTGTTCCTGCATCGCTCTCTGGATAGATCCAAACATAAACCAACTGACCTGCACGTAGCAAGCTGTCAGGGTCGCCACCAATGGTGTCAGCGACATCATACAAGAAGTCTACTGAACCAGTCCAGTTACGGAATGATGGAACGAAATCACGGTAGTAACCACCTGCCGCGTTCATTGTTGTGACATCTAACGAGTCACTTGAAGTTTCTAAACTCCAACTACGGATATTACCTAATGCTACAGCGGTGCCTGGTGTGCTACCAGCATCGTCAGCGTCAATTACTGATGGTGTAGTAAATTTAACTTGACCTTTTCTTCCTGATGCAATTGTCATTGCTGTTCTCCTAAATTATGCGTTGCCTTTTGTATACAAATATTGTATTTGAAAGGTTAATTCTACTCTCTGTCTTGGAGCAGACTCAGCACCCGCAATAGTGATGTTTCTTAATTGTGTATCAAGAGCAACACCACCACGGGTTGGGTCTACTTCAATGAGTTCTTCTATTGATTCTATCAATGAATTTAACTGCGTGTCTACGCGATTGTTTGATGATGTCCAAACAGTGATAAGCACTTCTAACAAGCATTCACGGGTAGCAATTGGGCCACCTTGTGTGATGGACTCACGCTCTTCATTGCCTGCCAAAATCAACACTGCTGGGAAAGCAGTTGCGGCTAGATCAGCAACTTCAATACCAGGGTCTCTGGTAATTGTTCCTAGTCTAACTACTTGTTGATTCTTTAGCGTATCAGCAAGGTTTTGTGCGATGAGTTCACGTTTGCTCATTATCTATATAACCTATCTTGGGCAACAGCGTATTTTTCACCACTGTCTACTGTTCCGTCTCCATCTGTGTCATACTCTACACCTGAACCAAGTTGCATGTTGAACTCTTCATCAAAACGATTTTGATAAAATGCCAACTGCTCACGGAAACTGTCCCCTTCAGGACGGAATGTGCTTAGTTTAGGTAGAATATAAACTGCCAATGCGCGATAAACTGTAGCACGGGTCCATTGAGTATCTGTTAGTTTAGCAGGATCATATGCTGGTTGCCCAACTTGACTGCGTCCACGGCTTGTTCCAAACTCTTGGTTAAACCAACGAGTCTTGATCAATGTCTCAACATCACCTTGTGCTAATGCAAGTTCACTGGTCCAATCTGCTACTCCATGATCCATGGCAGTAGGGTATAAATTAACCAAATCGCTATTATTTGCAAAAGACATTATATTTTTTCCTTTTGATAAGGGCTAGTCATCTAACCCTTATCTTGCGTCAAATTGATAACTGATTAAGCTACCAAGTCAACGTTCATAATGAAGCCATGAGAGGCTTGAAGAACGCCAGCACCAGCAACAGCCTTAACAACTACGTCAGTAGCACGAGCGGCTGCTTGACGTTGTGTTTCCATCTCTAATGTGCCGCGCATTGCGTGACCAAGAGCTGTTGGGCTGAATACAGCGCAAGTAGCAACACCAGTGCCAGCGTTGTATGGAACTAGGCTAGATTCAATGATTGTGCAACCAGCCAATTGACCAACGAAGTAGTTTGTCAAAATGCTGTCAGCAACAGCACCAGATGCTGTGTAAGCTGTAGTTGCAGTCAATGCCTTCTTGATTGCGTTAGCGGCTTTAGGGTGAACAACAGCAACGAATGGGCCTGTTAACTTGTTACCACGTAGATCAGCAACGCGATCCATGATGTCGTCCTTGCTGAAAGAAGCAAGAGCAATAGCAGTTGTAGAACCGCTTAGGTCAGCAAACTTGCTGAAAACTTGTGTGTCAAGAGATTCAGCAATAGCACGACCAGACTGGTCACCCAATTGGCTCATAACATCGCTGTATGCGCTGTCACGTAACATGTCAGTTACAGAGTGGTAAACAACGTGTTCATTTAGAGTGATATCTACAGAAGTTGTGTTTGTGTTCTTGGCGTTAGCGGCTGATTCATCAGTGATAACTTCAGCAGAAATGCTAGACCATACTGGAACTTGTAGAACTTTACCTGTGTTAGCAGGTGCGTCAAATACTGTTACTAATTGACGTGCAACGCTGTTTTCGTATGCGCTGAATTGAGCGGCAGTAACTAATTTACTGAATAATTCGCTGTTGATTGCGGTTGTGTTAGACATTTTTAAATTCCTTTAAAATTATTTTCCCTGTCTCATCTTGCGATAAATTTCGCGGTGTTCTGGCTTTCTCATATCCAGTTCTGAGACATTTATTGTAGACATATTGACTTCTTGTCCTATGCCAGGTTTTGCTCCTGAGCCTGCTGGTGCGGCAGCTACAAAATATGGATTACTATTAAGGAATTCATCTACCAAGTCTGCGATGCCCAAAGGTTTTGCCTTTTCTGCATCATAACGAACCTGACCATTTGAATCCAAAACTTCAACTGCACCGTCTTGTGTCAGTTTTAACTGACTGCGTAATAGTGCTGCCACTTTATCTGGCGCAACTGCCTTACGCGAACTTGCTTCCGCAATTAGTGCTCCGTCAATCTTAATAGTTTCTAATTCTTTTGTAAGTGCGGCAATTTTTTGCTCACTTGCTGACTTAACTTGTCCTAGAACTTTATCAAACTCTTGACGCTTTAGCGCGGCTTCAGTTTCCTGTTGCTCTTTGAGTGACTTTAGTTCTTGATATTCGTCAACATTAACGTTGGCAAATTTCTTTTCAAACTGGCTAAGTCTTTTAGTAACGATTGCATTTACCTCATCTTGGGTAAATGTTTTTTCGCTACTTGGCTGGGTTGTTGTTTGGTTTTGAGTAGATTGTGCTGGTTGCCCATCAACGTTTGCACCTACATTAACCTGTGCGTTTTGATCCACAGTGATCTCCTATTTTTTGTGAGGTAGTCCTCAGTGTTTTTATTTAGTCCAGGAAGAACCGCTTTAATCAGTTCCTTCCATTGCGTGTCGCAGTTCATCTACAACACTTGCTGATACTTCTGGGTGCATTGCCAAGATTTCAGCGTCAGTATAACCTTCACGGATCATTTGCTCAACGTGTGGTAGATACTGAACTTCTTCTTCACCTGCACTAGGATGTGTTTCACCAGGAGTCATAGCACCACGGCCAGGACCATCAGGATCTTGTGTGACAACAATGCTCGCTTGGACTGCTTCAATGGTTTCATCATCATCTAAGGTGATTTCAACAATGGCTTTCTTCGCTTCTGCTTGATATAACGGATTGTCTACCAAAGAAAGACCTTGCGCT
>JACCED010861713.1_pt1 | contig 14844 bp, 16 predicted proteins | sample 7455021 | NCBI WGS metagenome assembly JACCED01 (sample SAMN15323456, study PRJNA562643) | freshwater metagenome | isolation source: river surface water | place: USA:Blue River Watershed | collected 2017-08-19 | reverse complement strand
GAGGAGGGGACGGAGATAGTGGCCATCTGCAAACTCCTTGTTGCAGACGAGAGTATAGCCGCACTGGGCGGCTATCTCTAGATGTTACTGAGCGGTGGCGTCGAAGGTGGACTGGGGGATCAGCATCCCGATGTATTTGTCCTTCTCGCGCTTCAGTTCAGCGATACGGGCAACGCTTTCCTCATCTGTCGGCATCGCCAGACCACCAAGGCCGTCGTCCACCATCATGGACTTGATTGCCTTGTCGTACTGATCGGCGATGCCCATGATGTCCTTGATGCCGTAGGAGCCTCCGGTGGCCTTTGTTGCCGCTGCCCGCTGTGCTGCAAGGGCTGCCGCCTGCTGCTGCTGAAGATCGTACAGCGACTTCGACAGGCCCAGACGTTCGTTCTCATAGGCATCACGGGAACCACGGAAAGCCTGAAGCCCAGCGATGCCAGCCTCGCCCAGTGCGCCGCCAAGGGTGGGTTCCTTGGACGCCATCAGTTGCATGCCGACCTGAGCCAGAGCCAGCCACTTGTCCTGATTGGCCCGCTTCTCAGCACGGGCCATCGCGTCACGCAGTTCCTGCTCGTAGGAGGTGGGGACATTGGCCCCGCCGACAGCAGCACCCGACCCACGGCCAGTGACGGACGCAGAGGACTCTTGGCTTGCGGTGGAGCCTTGGGCGGCTGGCGCTGCGCCTTGGTCGGCGGAGGTCACGACCGTCTCTGGGCGCACCGTGCTGGGGGCTGTGGTCTGCGCCGGGGCAGGAGTCCCACTTGCGGCCCGCTTCGAAGCCTCCACCTTGGCGACGGTGTCGTTGTACTGCTTCCTCGCCTCATCAGTCAGGATGAGGTCGTACATCAAAGACCCCGTGGCGTTCGGGTCTGGCGTCTCCCCCACCACGCCGCCACCAGTGATCGGGACACCAGTGATCGGATCGAACAGGGTGTCCTCCGTGTACTGTGGGCCAGAGGCCCCTGCACCCGGACCAGCGGCAGCCGACTCCTTGAGGGCGGTGGCAAGCCCAGCGCCGCCAGCAGAAGGCATGCGGAGCGCAGGCGTCTGAAGTTCCGGCGCACCGAGGAGCGCGTAGTCAATCTCCGGCGTCATGTCTCCGGTCATCGGACCAGAGCGGCCACGCATGACTTCGTCTTGCAGCGCCAGAAGGTTCCCCTGCCGATCAAGCGGGCTGGGGCCAAGGTCTGCCGTGAGGTCGAGATCAACAGGCTCACGACCGGAACGCTCAAACTCAGGGCCTGCCTGACTGAGCATCGCGGTCATGTCGTAGGCCGGGACTTCCGGGTAGCGGTAGGATGTGTCTGGGCCAGACCGCATGCCGAAAGAAGCCTCGCCCTGATTGGCGCGGTCCTGAGCCGTAAGGCCTTGGTTCATCTGATCGGCAAGGGTTGCGCTGTACCCGCCAAGCATCTGGCCAGCCCGCTGCGGAAGAGACGCAAGGCCGCTGAAGAAGTTGCCAAGGTCTTGGCCAGCGGTCTGGTAGACGGCACCCGTCGCCTCATCCACAAGGCTTCCGTTCGGCTGCTGGATGTACCTGCGCCCATTGCGAACGACGATCCCGCCATCGGCCATCTTCTGCACATAGCCTCCAGACGCCATAGTGTTTGGGCGCATTGGACGGCGAGGCTCTTCGTCCGGGTGAATGTACTGATACATACTCGGTGCCGCCATGAGCGCGGCATTCCCAGCGAGACCAACAGATTTACCCCAAGGGATGAGGGAGGCTGCGTTGATCGCAGCGCCGGGATAGTCCCCATCATTGTAGTCTCGGTACATCTGCTTCGCGTTCTCTACTGGGTTCAGCAGGTCGAGGAGCCAGTCGTCCTCATGTGGATAGCGCGAGAAGCTGGGGACATCCCCGCCGTCTGCCATCTTGCGGACAATACCACCGCCATACATCCCAAGAGTGGCCTGCTCTTGCGGCAGGGGCTGCGGCATGGCTGCCGTGTTTTGTGCCATTGAACTATTCGGGGCCATCGACCGCGCCATCGCAGCGAGGCCACCACCGGGGACGCCAGCGGAGGCAACCGCCTCTTCAGCGATGGTGGTGTTCGGCTGCTGCTGCTGGTTCTGGTAGCTGTCCTGCATGCGCTTGCGGCGGGTGATCTCGGACAGGACCAAGAACTGAGGTGCGACCCCGGAAGGGGACTGCATCTCTGCGACCAGTTGCTGCTGAGACAGGCCTTTCAGCTTGTCCTGAACGTCGATCATGTTCATCCGGTGAACCCTTTATAGAGGCTGAGTGCCGAAAGCCCTGCGCCCAGTGCTTGCTGGACAGGGTTGTACGGGGTGGTCTGCGTGGTGGTCCCGGCGTTCGCCAGCGGGAGGCCCTGCAAGACGCTGCTCAGGAACCCAAGCTGCTGCTGGTTCCACCCCTGCTGACGGAGGAAGTCCTCATAGCCGAGGTCGAAGCCAGCCTGCTGCTGCGCCTGCTGGGCCTTGCCAATGCTGTCCAACATCTGGGCGGCTTGGATGTCACCAGTCCGCGCCAACTCCTCAAGCTGTGACATCTGGGCGGCCATGTCGCCCTTGACGCCCATTGCCGTCAGTTGGTTCTGGATGCGCTGGTTGTTCTCAGACGCTTGAGCCTGCTGGACACGCGCCCTCTCCGCTGCCTGAGCGGCTTGGACACGGGAGGCTTCGTTGATGTCGATGCCTTGGACACGGGCGATCTCAGCCGCCTCTGCCTGCTGGATACGCGCGGCCTCAGCGACGGAGATGTTCTGCGTCCGAGCCAACTCAGCGGCCTGATCCTGCTGGACCCGCGCGAACTCTTCGGCGTTCAGGGCTTGGATGCGGCCAAGTTCCCCAGCCTGAGCGCCCTGAACACGGGCAGCCTCTGCTGCCGCCCCGGACTGCACCCGTGCGCGTTCTGCGGCCTGAGCCTGCGCTGCTTGGAACTGCGCTGCACGGTCGGCAGCGAAGCGGGATGCTGCGTCTTGATAGGCCGCTTGGTTCCCGGTGGCTTCGATTTCCTTCATGCGGTTCAGCATGTCGCGTTCGGCCAGAGACTCTGCTACCTGTTGGCGGGAGCCACCGAATGCACCAGCGCCCACGGCAGAGGCGTTCCGGCCAGCCTGCGCGATCTGGTAATCCTCGCGGGCCTTCTCCTTCTGGACGTCCAGCACATTCCGCAGGAAGGGGTCCATGTACTGGGACGCAGTCTCTGCGGTCATCTTCTCGGTAGGGGCGTACCCGAACTCCGAGAACTGGCTCTCCCTGAAGTCGGCGTAGGGGTCAGCCTGAAAGGCGGAGAAGCCAGAGTACGGCTGGGCCTGAACCTCCCTGAACCCAGCATACGGGTCAACGGAGCCAGCCACATTCCCACCGTACTCAGAGAACTGGTACGGCTGCTGACCAACAATCTGGTCGGCCTGATTGATGTTCCCTTGATAGACGCCCATCGCGGCATCGGCTGCCGGGGTGCCACGCGCTGCAATGTCGCGCGTCAGGCCATATGCGGCCTGAGTGTCTGCTGTGGTTCCAGCCAGTCTTTGCCCACCATACGGGATATACGGTTGGGCAGACGCTTCCTCCGTCCGCGCCAGAAGGCGGTCGAAGTACGGGAAGAACTCCTTCGGGATGCTCTGCTGAGTGACCGTCGAGGTCGAGTTTCCGCTGCCCTTGCCCATCTCACACCTCTAGCTTGAATGCCACATAGTCTTCTTTCCAGCCGAACCGTCTGGTCCACCTGATCCACGCTGGGCGACCGTACCCTTCAAGGTGGGCGCACCCGTTGTGCTTCGCATGCAGGACCATCTGCTCATTCACCAAGCCGATCCAGTCCCTCATACGTTTACCACCAATCCAGTCCAGCGCCAACGCACGGCACTTGGGGTATTCGATGATTCTGGTGGTGACCCCAGCCAGAATCTCTTGGCCGTCCATCACCACCCAGAGAAGGTAGACGCCATCCTCAATGCCCGACCTCAGGTCATTGATGTCGCACTTCCCAACGGCGGTGTAGGTGGACTTCTCCAGCATCCCGCTGACTTCGTCCCAGACGATGTCAACCATCTCCTTGGGGACCGGGATGAAGGAGATGCCCGTGGCCTCTTCGGTCATGCTGGCACAACCGCCTTCTTGTCGATCTGCGGGGGCTGGTCAGGGCTGCCGTGACGCGCCGTGCGAACACGCTCCAGCATCCGCTCCAGTTCCCGTGCGCCTGCGTCAGACGACCCGTTGCCAAGGCCAGACACCACATCAGCCGGGACGATGAACTCGCCGTCGCTGAGGAGGACGTCCTGCTTGCCTTCGATGCTGGCAGGGATCAGGTCTTCCATGCCGTCGCCAGCGCCGTCCAGCTTGCCCTCACTGCGCTGCACGGTTTCGTCCATGTCACCGGACTCCACCTTGTCCACCAGTTCGCGCAGGGCGTCCTCTCCGTACTGGGCAAGGAACCTGCCGAGGGCGACCTCAGGGTTCTGGCTTTCGCCTTTCACTGCCCGGATGGCTTCGGTCACCACATCCTTCTCGTTGCCGCCAGCCGGAGGGGCAGCCATGTCGCCGCCGTCCATGCTCTGGGCAAGATCAGCGATGCCACCGTCTGCCATGCGGATCGGGCCGAAGGTGTCTTGCAGGCTGGACAGCAGACCGCCGCCAGCCATGCGGTACGGGTTGATGCCCTTGTCGCGGTAATTGAGAACCTGCCCAGCGGTCGGAACCTTGCCGACGCCATAGTCGAACTCAGGGTCGAAGCCGGGGCGATACCCAGCGCCGGGGGTCTGGAGCGGGCGGGGGATGGCGTTCATCTCGGTCTCGCCGCTGCCCTTGTTCCCGTAGGTCTCAGACTCTTGGCCTTTCGGCCCAGCAAGGGATGAGCCGACCATGCTGCCAATGCCAGTGGCCATGCCCATCTTGCTGCCAGCGAAGTTCATGGCGTTCTTGCCGATGCCAGCGATCCCCGGTGCTGCCACATTCATTGGCGCAGCGGAGGTTCCGATGGTGGACAGGGCTGCTTTGGTAGGGAGGGCAGCAACGCCACCCGCGCCGGGAATGCCTGCCTTTGCGAGGTTTGCGCCGACAGCGGGTCCACCACTCGCAGCACCGCCAGCAGCCCCGGCAGCGCCGCCAGTCAGAGCGCCGAGAGCCGCGCCGCCAGCGAAGGCACCCAGACCGGACAGGATGCCCTTCTCAAGGTCTCCCGTCTCAGCCAGTGTGCCAAGGCCGGAGCCGAGCGCAGCGCCACCCAGTGCGCCGATCCCACCAAGCGCACCAGCGCCGCCAAGGGCGCTTCCAAGTGCGCTGAAGATCAGGGGAAGGACCATCTATCTCTCCAGTCTCTGGTTCCGCATTTGGGCGGAGTTTATCACAGCATGGCGAACAAGTGCCATTGAACTTTTACGGGGCCTTGGTGATCTGCCCGACACCGCCCGTCGCCTGAAGTCCACCCACGTTCGGGGCGTTCTCAAGGCACACCTTCAGGAAGCCATTCCCATCCCTGAACACCGCGCCGAACTCAAGGCCCTGATCGTTGGTCTGGAGCGCAGTGAACACGGTGAACGTGTTGCGCCCCTCGCCGGGGTTCTGGATCGCCTGCTGGTACAGGAAGAAGGACCGCACCATGTCGGAGAAGTACTTCTGGTCATACGTCGCCGGGGCGTTCGGAAACCTTGGGAGGTTGGTGATCCTGCTCATCAGCGACGTCCATCTGTTCTGACATCGACACGGGGGATGCCCACGCGCCATGCCGCCCCGACGTCAGACGACTCCACCCTGAACGCGAAGCTGCGCCCACGGATTCGGATGTAGACTTGGTTCGTGAACTGCTCCACCGGGACAGACGAGGTCTTGGCGACCACCCTGCTGTCGCTCTGGCTGAAGTCAGCGCCGGGGAAGTTTGCGGACTTGATCGTGAACAGCGCCGTTGGATTCCCGGTCGAGTTCCTGAACGTGATGTCTGGGATCAGACGCCACATGAAGGCGAACTGGTCACCGTCCCCGATGTCCTGCCCGGAGGACTCGACAAAGGCATTGATGGCGGAGGCAGGGTAGGTGCTGCCGTCATCGTTCCCGGTCTCATGCAGGTAGACGTACCCGTCCGTCCCGCAGGCAATGGGAGCGATGCCAGTGTTGGTGTGGGTCCATGCCGTCCGGGCCATCGACCCGTAGTACCAGATGTTCTGCTGGTAATTGTAGACGACGTAGCGGTCGATCTCGTTGCTGTTCGCGGACGGATAGAACCACCATACCTCCCCGAAGTTCGGGTTCACCCCGGCATACACCTTCTCGAACTGGGAGGTGTTGATGTCGGAGAAGACGTAGTCCTTCACATCGCAGACCATCTGCGAGACGACGCCGTTGTACCCGTAGAACTCGCCCTGCCCCATCCAGAAGACAGACTCGCCAGCGGCGATGGCGGCGTTCGGGCCAGCGATGGAGATGTTGTCGGAGATCATGTTGATCCCGAAGGTGTACGGCGGGCCAAGGTACTGCATGGAGTGCAGCGCCGAGTCGGTGAAGATCAGGATTTGCTGCTTCGTCTCGATTGCCTGAACGAAGGTCGAGCCGGAGCCAATGCGGAGAGACCCCGCTGTGTTGGTCGGCAAGGACCGCCAGTCAAGGAAGTCCTCTTGGTTCGAGAACCGGATCAGCAAGGGGTCTTGGACGCCGGGGTTGAACTCATCATCGCAGCCGAAGGCAATGACATGGCGGTCGTTGTCAGACACCAAGACCTGCTTTGCCACCTGAGGGGCCGACTGCGCCCCAACCATCTGGTAGATCGGGACAGCACTGAGGAACGACAGACTCTTGTCCCAGTAGTACAGGCCCCCGTCCTTGACGTTCATGATCAGGTCTTCGCCATAGTTGTCATGGGTCCAGATGCGAAGCTGTGCGCCGGGGACGGTCACAGAGGCAGAAGAACCCCAACCTCCACGAGACCACGGCCCCGCGCCCCAGCCAGTCCCTGACACGGAGGTGTCGAGGCCAGTGTTGATCTGGTACGCGCCGACAGTTGCCGTGCCGCCTGATCCGACGTCGCCCGCTGCGGAGAAGACATAGGTCTGCGACAGAGCGCCGTTCACCGTGATGGATGAGATGGTCGATACGGTTCGGGCGGAGACGGTGTAGACGTCGGGAGAGACGACACCAGTCACTTGATACTCTTGGTTCAGGACGGCAGCGGTCATGTTTCCGCCAAGGCTGACGGCCCCACTGAAGGTCACAAAGTCGCCGTTCACGACGCCGTTGCTGACGTTGGTGACCAAGATGGTGGCAGAGGAAACTGCCGCAGCAGATGAGTGTGCTGCCGCTGTCGTGCCGCTGATGCCTCGCACTACGCCAGTCAGGCTTGATCCAGCGACAGAAGAGTACGACATGATCTCACTGTCGATCTTGATGATTCCGCCAGTGACCGGGAAGTTTGTCGCGCTGGTCAGGGTGATCGTCGTCTGCGCGTCGTTCATGCTGGACGCAAGGGTAGTCCTGCCAACAGCGAAAGTGACAGCGCCAGCAGATGTTGTCGCCCGGAGCGGGGTGATGTCGTTGTACACCCCACCGCCGAAGACGTAGTACTTCAGGCTGGTCCCGAAGCCGATGTACTCATCTGAGTCCAATGCAGTCCACGGGTGGATGGCGCGGGTCGTCCCCAGAAGGGACTGCGATGCGAACTTCACCCATCCGCCGATCTTCTCAGGGAAGCCCTGACGGAAGCGCACCTTGTCGCAATCCCACCAGCCGCCCTCGTTGGCGTACCCAGTGGTCTCACGGTTGATACCGGGGCTGAACTGAAGTTTCGTTAGCGGCATGGAACGGCCTCCTGTTGCCCGGAGTATACATCACCAGAGGTGCCGTTCCATCCACTCATTGCTGGAGGATGTTCAGGCTGCCTCAGGCCATCAGCTTGGCAAGGGTCTTCGGGCCAACCACACCGTCTGCGGTCAGGCCGTTTGCCTGCTGCCACCGCTTCACCGCACTCTCGGTCGCGGGGCCAAAGCTGCCATCCGGTGCCATGCCCAGCCTCTGCTGTAGCTTGTACACGGCGTCACCCTTGTCGCCACGGCGCAGCGTGGTGCCTGACGCTTCAGGAGCGGCCTGCTGGACGGTGTCCCCCGGCTTCATGGCAAGGATGTTCATGGCCCGCAGGTATCGCGCCCTGCGGTCATCCAGACCGATGTCACCGCCATTGATGATCTTGGTCAGCTTGACGATGTCGCCCGTGTCCGCGATGGGGTTCAGGTTCCGGCTGTCCCAGAACCACAGGGCCGACTCCAGCGCACCCTCCTTGGTCAGCAGGTACTCAGCCGCCTGCTCCGCAGTCATCCCGATCTTCTTCCCGAACGCCTCATGGTTGGCGCGGCCAGTGACCTGCTTCAGGCCCTTGCCACGGAAGAGCCAGCCATCGCCCTCATGCACGTTGCCCAGTGCGCCAGCGGCGCTGCGGTGCTTGTCCATGTAGACGTAGTTGGCCAGCTTCTGCGGGTTGTGGGCGTAATCCTTCGGGTCTTCCTTGCCGGGGCCGAAGTAGCGCGGGAACACGCGCAGCAGCGTCTCCTCGCGGTAGTTCAGGTTCTCCTCCAGCAGCTTGAAGTCCGCGCTTTCATGGGCGCACTGCGAGATGAACCCAGCCACACGGTGCGGCGTGGTGATGCCGAAGCGCGGCAGATGTTCGTTCATGGCGTCCAGCCAGTCACCCGCATTCGGGTTGGTCTGGAGCATGGCCGACAGTTGGTTCCCGGTCAGGAGGGGGGCGGTCATCTATTGCTCCTATTCGCACCAAGAGGACTTGGCTTCGCCGTGGTATGGGCGGGCAAGGCCTTCGTTGATCAGCAGGTCCGACAGGCTCTTCCCGTCGAGGTACACATAGCCCAGCACCCGACCGCCATACTTGTCCCACTCCCTCAACTGGACGTCGATCTCATGGGCGCTGGCGACGGCGGCCTTGGTGAAGGCACTGGCCAGCTTCGCCTTCTCGGCCTCGGCCTCGCACTTGGCGCGGGGTGCCTTCTCAGGGGTGTCGATGCCAAGGACACGGATCGACAGCTTCGGCGGCAGAGGCTCCGGCAGGAACCCCACGGAAATCTCCACTGTGTCCCCGTCGATCACCCTGTTGATCTTGTACTGTTCGGCAGCCGCAGGGCTGGCAAGCAGGAGAAGGACAGGGAGGAGCGACTTCATTTCTTCGCCTTCTTGGTCAGGTCCGAAACGAGGTCGCTGACGTCACCCGTCGCCGCAGCCTTGATCGCGGATTCGACCGGATCGGGCAGGTCCACCTTGTTCAGAACGACACCGAGTGCCTGCTCCTTTACCTTCCGGCCAAGCAGTGCGCCGACGAGTTTCATGATCATTCGCCGTCTCCCTTGGAGTCGTCATTGCTGCGGTTCGGCTTGTTCCCTGCGGCCATCACCCCGGACAATGCGCCCACGATGAAGGAGGCGATGGGGGTCAGGAGTTCGAAGAACTTCCGGTCGTTCTCGCTGGTCGTCCCCAGAGGCTGGGTCACGAACACCAGAGAGTACAGGATGAAGAAGATGGTGCCGCCAAGGATGACGGTCAGGGCCACGCCGATGAAGTACCGCAGGCGGGCTTCCATGACGTTCGGGTCAGTTCGTGACATTCATATCTCCCATCAGGTCATCAGGGCATGTCTTGTTCGCCGTGCAAACCGGAGGCTGGCAGGACGGATCGGTCCAGTTCAGGGGGTCTTGGCACGGGTAGCGGTAGAAGCCGTCGCCAGAGACGTAGAACACGCCAATGATGACGGCCAAGACGGCGACCCACATCAGCTTCTCACGCATGCTCACGGCCTCCCTATGCCTGACTGTACGTCGTGAAGAAGGCGTCGATCTCGGATTCGTTCTTCCCGGCTGCGACACCCATAGCGACCACAAGGGGATCAGTGCGAACCACCTCTGATGGCCGCAATGCGCGGGCCTTCGCAGCGAACCTCTGATCGGCTGGCAGTCCGTCGATCACCAGAAGGACGGGAGCGGGGAGCGTCCCGGCAATCCATGCTTCCCCATCTGCCTCTGTGATCCAAGCCTCAGAAACAAGGCCGATCAGCAGTTGCGCGAACGACAGCTTCATGTCGGCGCGGCGGGCCTGCGCGGCAGCGGCCAAGCGGGCAGGGTCGATCTTGATGATCATGTTCACGCCTCCGGCAGAACGAACGGGTTGTTGGAGCCGACGCCATAGTCAGCGCCGACCCCGTCAGTCAGGGCAGCCCCGTCCACCGTCCATGCCGCGCGTTCGCTGCGATCAGTCGGGATGTCGGAAACATCCACGATCTTGAACGGCTTCCCATACGGGACGTCCTTCAGTGCGACCTCTTCGACCGTCAGGCCGCAATCGGGGGCCGGGATGATGACTGCAACGCCGCCGTCATCGGTCTGGTAGATGATGCGCTTGGTCATTTTTTCCCCTTATCGGAATGCAGCGAACATGACGTATGCCGGATCGAAAAGACCGACACTCGCCGTGATCGTCTGGAACGCAGTGCCAGTGGTGCCGATCCCGTTGTAGACAGGCATGTATGGGTACGTCGTGGTGTTCGGGCTGAAGAATGTGATCATCGGAGCGTAGTTCGCGTCGATCAGCGCCGTCGTGAAGTTCACCGTGTAGGAGCCAGTGCCGAAGTCGGTGATGGACGACACGTTCCCAGAGCCGCGAATGGCCACAGTCCCCTGCCCGTTGAAGTTCACCCAAGCGCGGGCAGCGTACAACGGTGCGTTTCCGGGGCCGAACAACTGGGTCGATGAATACGTCCCGCTGGCCCCGGTTGCATCAGCGTTGATCACAAGCCTGCCAAGAGATGTCGCGTCAACTTGGGCAAACAGGCCGATGGCATTCCAGCCGACGTAGACCTTGTTTGTCCCCATCGAAGTACCGCCACCCTGCTCCACAGGGGTGAAGCCGAGTGCCGCCTGTGCGCCAAGATTGGCCCGCGCAGTGGCTGCGTCAGAGGCCCCTGTGCCGCCGTCTGCGATGGCGAGGTCGGTGATGCCAGTGATGCTGCCGCCAGTGATGGAGACGGCGCTGGAGGCCTGCGTGGCGATGGTCCCAAGCCCAAGGTTGGTACGCGCCCCAGATGCGGTGGTTGACCCAGTTCCACCCATTGCAACGGCAAGCGCGACCCCAAGGCTCAACCCTCCGGTGACGCTCAGGTTGGTCGCGCCGGGGTCCAAGGTGTTGCCGAGGCTGAGACCACCAGAAGCGTGGAGCGTCATGGCCTGAGTGAAGGTGATCGGGTCTCCGGCAATACCTGTTGGACCCAGAGACCAAGAGTGAGCGCCGTTGATCTGCGAGTACAGGGCGGCGGTGCTGCTGTTCTTGTACCGGAACGTCGAGGACGTATCGACGTAGGAGTTCGAGTACAGGCGCAGGAGGTTGCTGCCGACCCCGCCAGTGATCGCCCCATAGCCACCGATGTCGATCCCACGCTCAATGACGCGCCATGCGCTGGGGACGGCCCCAACACCATAGTTGCCAGATGCGTCAACACGGGTTCTTTCGATGCTCCCGGTGGTCACGGTGACGATGTTCGCGCCAATCGCCCGCAGGTCCAGAGTCCCGTTGTTCGACAACAGCGGCGTGGAGACGGAGGTCGTTCCTGACAGGGTCGTGAACGTGCCAGCAGCAGGGGTGACCCCACCGATCACAGCACCGTTGATCGTGCCGCCAGTGATACTGACGGAGGAGGACGCCTGAGTGGCAATGGTGCCGAGGCCAAGCGTAATGCGGGAGGTGGCGGCATCCGCATCGTCCAGCAGGGTGCGGGCATAGGCCGTCAGCGCGGTCGTCGCATAGGTGTCCGACGCCGTGGTGTAGATCATTTGGTTGGCAGCAGTGGTCAAGCCGGAGATCGACTGGAGTCCAACATCATAGGCCTGAACACTGGTCCCGATGATCAGGCCCAAGTTTGCACGGGCGTCGAGTGCGGTCGAGGCACCAGTCCCACCATCCGCAATGGCAAGGTCAGTGATCCCGGTGATGACGCCGCCAGTGATCCGGGCAGATGACATCGCCAGATGGTCCGCGATGCTGACAACAGCGGAGCCAGCCCCGGCACCGTTGGCGTAGATGATCGTGCTATCCCCAGCCAGCAGGGTGACGTTGCCGCCAGACCCCTGCGTGAAGATTACCGTCTGCGCCGTGGTGTTGTAGACGAAGTAAATCTTCTGGGCGTCGTTCGGGCTGATGGTGATCGTGTGGGTGCCAGACGGCGTCCCAGTCAGGACCAGCGCCTTGTATTGGCCGTTCGACACAACCCCGTCAGAGGTGGTCAGGGTGGACGAGGTGCCAGACAGGGACAGGGACAGGACGCCGTTGATGCCGACGTCGAGGATGTCACTGTTCGTGTTGACGGTGTCACCCCAAGAGCCAGACTGCTCCCCGGTTCCGGGCTTCTGGATGCCAAGGTTGTTGGTGTAAGTGCTGGGCATTCCCTACCGCCTTATGTTACCGTGTTGGTCCAGTTTGGACTTTGGGATGGTTCAATTGAACTATACCCCGGAGACTGACTTGGAACAACCGTCGCGTATCCGGGCGTCTGCACCGGGATAACCGGACCCCAGACAAGCAACTGCCCAGCCTGACCCAGCGCAGAAACGCCCGTAACAAGAACGGTCTGCGAGATAACGACGGCTGCCGACCCAACGTCGCCATTTGCCGAGACGCCAGTGACTGTCGTGGAGACCCTGATCTCCACCGTCACTGCACCCGTGGATGCAGTCGCTGAGACCCCGGTCGCAGTGGTGCTGGCCCCAGCGGTGATGGAGACGGACCCAGCCGAACCCGTCGCTGAGACCCCGGTCACCACCAACGAGCCAGCAAAAGCCGAGCCGACCTCACCAGTGGCAGAGACCCCAGTCAGCGTCGTTCTGGCAGAGGCGGCCACGATGACTGACCCGACATCACCAGTCGCGGAGGAACCAGTCAGGTCCGTGCTGGAGTTACCGCTTGCAGTGATTGAGCCAGCAACGCCAGTGGCCTCAGAGCCTGTGGCGACTACACTGGACCCGGTCTCGGTTTCGACAGGGGAGACCTCGCCAGTCGCGGAGGAGCCAGTGGCGTTGACACTGACGTTCGTGACAGGGATGTAGCTGATGACGATGATGCCATTGCGGCCAGCACCGGATGTGACGTTGCCACCGACCCCGTTGTTGATGCCGCCGCCACCGCCACCGTAGTTTCCACCGGAGAAGCCTACATAGGTCGCAACAGTGTTGTTCGTCCTGAACCCGCCGCCGCCACCGCCACTGCCAAACCCAGAAACGGGCAGGTCAGAGCCATTGCCGCCGTTGGTCCCCAAGGGGGTGAGGTTGGTTTGCTGTAGCCCAGCCGCCCCACCGAACCCTGCGCCACCAGAGCCGCCCGAATAGCCAATGTCACCGTTCCCATCGACGCCATTGTTGCCCGCGCCTTTTGGACCGCCTGCGCCGCCGCCACCGCTGGCAAAGGCAACGAATGGGCTGACTGAGGTTTGGTTTCCACCCCTGCCGCCAGCGTACTTTATGCTGCCAATCGCGCCCGTCGTGGAGCCGCCAGCGCCACCCGCGCATGTGCCTGAGGTCGCGGCAAGACCACCACCGCCGCCATTTGCAGCGACGATAGACGATACCTGAGTGGCAGCCCCAAAGAATGTGGCCGTGCCAGCGTTGCCGTTGGTTTGGCCGTTGACTGTCTGAGAAACGGCTGCACCGCCCACCCCGATCTGGTACGAGACGGTTCCAGACAGGGTCTGATTGTCGATCCTTGAGTACCCGCCACCACCGCCGCCAGTGGTGTATCTTGCACCGCCAGACGCCCTGAGGGCAGCGCCAGAGCCACCAGCGCCAATGACCTCAATCGTGTTGATGGAATTGTTCCAGTCGGCGGGAACGGTCCATGAAGTGCCAGACGTCAGGACCACCCTGACGATATCCGGTACTGCCCCCCCATCGTCCGCTAGGGGTACAGCGGCTAATGGGTAGGAGCCAAGCATGTCACATTACCCCTGCGGAGGCGGGCTGAACGTCTGGCCGTCATACAGCCAGCCGGGACCGACATCAACCGGAGCAGTGATCCAGTCCTCAAGGTTTGGCGTCACCTCCCAGACAAGGTACGCCTGCGTCACGACGCCGTTTTCGACCCATGCCTTTACGATAGGGTAGTTCATGTCCACGGACCCCCAGAGACAGCGGCCAGCCTTGACGATAGCTGCTGGATGCGGAATGTCGAGTTTGCCGAGACAGAAGCAGCGGCGGCGGTCCCCAGCGCAATGGATGGGATGATCGTCCCGGCCACATCGACTTGGAAAGACCCGTCAACAACGACACCAATGTTGGCAGACGTTGACGCTGTGACCATTGGGTTCAGCGTGGCTGCTGTAGTCCCGCCAGCGCCAGAGTAGTTCCCCACGACCAGCGTGTCTTCCTTCCCAATAGCAGAAAACCTGATCCTAGACAACGTGGCAGTCCCCGCGCCCAAGATGCTGAAACCTGCGTTTCCACTGGTCGCTGACATCCCGGTTATGGTGAACATCGTGCTGTACTGGTAGAAGCCTACGTCCAAGGTCAAGGCACCGTTTGAACCGATGTTGAACAGCTTTTGGGTCGCGGTCGTGCTTGTCAGGGTGTAGGCTGCGCTTGGCGCGGCCCAGAACTCCTCACCAACAAAGTCCGCTGCGGCGGCAGTGATGTACACGACTGCGGAGCCACTCAGGGACAGGAGAGACCCCGTGCTGCTGTCGGTGCGATTGCGCGTCATGGTCGTGCCAGACGCCGTGTAGACCCCGGTCCCGATCTCCCAGTCGTTGCCGTCCTCGATCACATAGCGAACCGAGTTGGTGTTGGCCACGCCAGCCGCTGCAAACGTCTGAAAACCAGTAACGGCGGAGCCGAGGGTAATCGTCCCTGTCCCCGT
>JACCED011420114.1_pt1 | contig 14851 bp, 17 predicted proteins | sample 7455021 | NCBI WGS metagenome assembly JACCED01 (sample SAMN15323456, study PRJNA562643) | freshwater metagenome | isolation source: river surface water | place: USA:Blue River Watershed | collected 2017-08-19 | reverse complement strand
CGCGCAAGTCGCAATGCCGTTTGCAAGTTGAGCCAAATGGCAAATCCTGATTTGACTAGGAATAGCAGTGCCACACCCGAAGCAATAATCACTGCTTCCCGAGCGCTTATCTGGATTGTTCCAAAGAACGGCAAAGTTACTTGGCTTCCAGAAGATCCCCCGGTGAAACCAGAGAAAACATTTGCGAGCAGCGCTATTCCTGCAAGACCTACAACATCCAAGAGGTTTGTGAGAATTCTGAAAAATGAGAGCCAAACAAGTGCGCGACGGTGCTCGACCGCAATTGCGTTCTTGATGGTGAAGAAATTCAGCTTCATTTGACCCCTGACCCAAATAGCTTAGTTTTGGGAGTCAAAATCAAGGGTTTGGCCACATTCCCCTGAGGTACTGGTTCGGCCAGGTGACCTCATCTCCAAGCTCGTGAGCTGCCCTGAGCGGCCAATAGGGATCGCGCAGTGAAGCTCGTCCGATTAGGACAACATCGACCTTCCCCTCCTGAAGAATCGCCTCTGCTTGGTGAGGGTCGGTGATCTGCCCAACCGATGCATAAGTACCGCCCGGGTGGTTACTCTCAACCTCTTGGGCTAGTGGGACTTGATATCCAGGACCGGAGGGTATTTTCACCCCGGTGATAAGCCCTCCGGAGGAAATGTCAAAGAGATCCGCGCCTTTTTCTGATGCCCACTTTGCAACTTGAGCGGTCTGCTCGGGGTCCCAACCTCCAAGGGTGTAGTCGGTTGCCGAGAATCTCACGAAAAGAGGCATCTCTGGGCCGATTGCCTTTCTAACGGATTTGACTATCTCAAGTAGCAAGCGAGCTCGGTTTTCAAGGCTTCCGCCGTATTTGTCAGTTCTTTTGTTTGTGATTGGACTGAGGAACTGGTGGATTAGATAACCATGCGCTGCGTGGATTTCGATTGCATCAAAACCTGCCTCAACGCTTCGCCTTGCGGCGGAGACAAACTTTTGCACAATGGCCTCTAGTTCCGATTCGCCTAATTGGCGTGGAGCGTCGTAACCCTCAAAGTTTTCGCTGGTAGACGAGACGGTCTGCCAACCACCTTCTGAAATTGGCACCGTACCCGAACCAGACCATGCGCGATACGTGCTTCCTTTTCTTCCTGCGTGCGCAAGTTGGATGGCACTCTTTGCCCCATTTGAGCGAATCGAAGCAGTGATTTTCTTCCAGGCCTCTAACTGCTCGTCGTTCCAGATTCCTGTGCACCAGGGTGTGATTCTTCCTTCAGGCTCGACTGCCGTCGCCTCAACAATGATTAGCCCAGCACCACCTATTGCTCTGGAGGTGAGGTGCACAAGGTGAAAGTCATTCACCACTCCATCCTGCTTTTCACAGGAATACATGCACATCGGAGAAATCCAAACTCGGTTCTTAATATTCAGCGAACGAATTTTGATTGGGCTGAAGAGCTTGCTCACTTCCTCATTCTTTCAAGTTTGGGGGAAATAAACATTACGAAAAGTGCAAGAAAAAGTGCCCAGATAAGAGCGAGATTCAGCGGAAGCCAAATAGTCAGAACGCCAATAATTGACGGTCCAATCAGCGCGCCAAGATAGGTAATCCCGACAACTTTTGCCATGTTCCTTCCAGCGTGAGTAGTTTCTCCGATTTCACCACTCATGGCAAAGATTTGTGGCACAACACCCGACAGTGCAATGCCCATTGCAAACCAAGCAAAAAGTGCAATCCACTCGTTAGGGCTAAACATGAGAAGAGCTACCGCTGCGGCTGCCAAACCAGAACCAATTTGAATAACTGGAAGTCTTCCTTTACTTTCTACGATTCGATCGACCGTTAGGCGCCCGAGCACCATTCCAATCGAGAACAGTGCCAGACCCAGCGCTGCAAAAGCTTCATCGGTGGAAAAGACATCCACAAAATATAAAGCTGACCAGTCATTTGAGACGCCCTCGACTATTGCTGCCGAACAGGCAAGAGATCCAGCCAGCACAACGAACCCCAAGACTTTCTTATTGAGACGGCTCGCTACCAGTTGTTCCTGTTTTGACCCCGTTTGCGCCACAACCTGATTTGGAAGTAACCAAGGCGACAGCAGCAAGCTGGAACTGGCTATTACAGCCGCGCAGACAGTTAGAGTCCTGTCTGCGCTGATTCCAGCTCCGATTGTTTGCCAACCAATGACTGCTCCGACTAAGCCACCCAGCGACCAAAAGGCGTGAAAGAAAGAAAAAATAGCCTTTTGACTTTCCTTCTCAACTTGAAGTGCAGCAGCGTTCATGGGCACGTCCACCGCGGCTAGACCAAAACCTAAACCAAAGATTGCAAGGCCCAGGGTGAGGGCATCATAGGCAAATGCGGGACCCAGCAAACTTAGGCCAACCAGGACACCACCCCATTTTGTGGTGGTCTTGGCGCCAATGTGGTCAATCGCCCAACCGGCAAATTGCATGGCGACGAATCCACCAAAACCGGCGGCTACAAGCAGAACGCCAAGCAGTGCATGTGAAATTCCAGTCTTTTGCTGGATAAGTGGGATATGGACGGCCCATACGGCAAGCACGGTGCCGCCAAATAGGAAATAGCTACTGACTGCGACCTTTGCTTTGGTCAAATAAGACATGAGGCTAGGTTAGTTCATCTCCAACAGACCCTGGATGCGACGGCCGACTTCCTCAATTTCAATCAAGAATCCATCGTGGCCGTATTCACTGTGCAAGACCTGCAGTTTCCCACCGTAAAGCTCACCCGCAACGTGTTTCGCGATTACCTCTTGACCGGCAAGTGGGAACAGGCGATCGGAATCAATTCCCAGAACTAAGGTTGGAACCTGGATTTTAGAGAGTGCTGATTCGACTGATTCTCGACTTCGTGCGACGTCGTGAGAGTTCATGGCGGAGACTAAAACGATGTACGAATTGGCATCAAACCTTCGCGTGAATTTATTGCCGTGGAAATCTAAGTAACTCTCCACCGCGTACTTACCGTTTTCGGTAATTGGGGAAACTTGAGACTGCCAACTTCTTGAAAAGCGCACGTTGAGCTCCTCCGGGGAGCGATAGTTCAAGAGTGCCATTCGCCTGGCAAGTGCTAAACCCTTGTGCGGACCAAAGCCTGGCTTGGAGTCGTAATACTTTCCACCAGCAAAGTTTGCGTCAGATCGAATTGCTTCCAATTGAACTGTGTTTAGAGCAACCTGATCCGCAGTTGAAAAAGGCGGAGCAGCCAAAATTCCAAGACGCTTTAGTGACTGTGGGAATTCAATCGCCATTTCGAGTGCGTGCATGCCAGCCATAGATCCACCAATGACCGCGTACCAAGACTCAATCCCTAGTTGCTCCGCTAGAAAACGAAACGCACGCGCTTGGTCACGAATTGTAAGTTGCGGAAAATTAGGACCGTATTCCTTGCCGTTCTTGGCAAGCGAAGAAGGGCCAGTTGAACCCTGACAGCCACCGAGCACATTCGGGGTAATCACAAAATACTTGTCGGTGTCTATATAGGCACCGCTACCAATCATGCCGTTCCACCAACCGTTGGTTGGGTGGCCGTTTCCGGCATTACCGATTGTGTGGCTGTCGCCCGTTAGGGCATGCAGCACCAGGATTGCGTTCGAGCGATCGCTGTTTAGTTCGCCCCAGGACTCGTAAGCAAGAACTGCTGACTCTAGTTTTTTACCGGATTCCAATTCGATGTCAAAAGGCGCGCTCCACTTTCGATCACCCTTAGGGTCTCCGAACAGCCATGCCCCCGATGCTGGTGGCCTGCCCGCAAGCGAACGACTCTGCGCCTCGGTAATAAATTCCGAAGGCGCAGAGTCTTCCGATAATTGGAACTCCAAGAATTCCCTAACTACTTGGCGGCTTTGAATCCTGTTTCTAGATCCGCAATTAGATCTGCAACTGACTCTAAACCAACCGAGAGGCGAACTAGCCCAGGCGTAACACCCGTGGTGACCTGCTGCTCAGGGGTTAGCTGGGAGTGGGTGGTGGACGCAGGGTGGATAACCAGCGAGCGAACATCTCCAATGTTGGCAACATGGCTAAACAGCTCTAGAGCGTCCACGAACTTGGCTCCAGCCTCGACTCCGCCTTCGATCTCAAACGAGACGATTGCTCCCGCACCCTTTGGTGCGTACTTCTTGTGAGCGGAGTTGTACTTAGAAGACGCTAGTCCTGCATAATTCACACCCTTTACCTGTGGGTGCTTCTCAAGCCAGTGAGCAATCTCATTAGCATTCTGAACGTGGCGCTCCATGCGAAGGCTCAAGGTTTCGATTCCTTGGATCAGAGAGAATGCGGTGTCCGGCGAGACTGCAGCACCAATGTCGCGCAGCAACTGTACGCGTGCCTTGATGATGTATGCAATTCCGTCGCCGAGGGCCTGTGTGTAGACCACACCGTGGTAGCTCTCGTCTGGAGTGGTAAGTCCTGGGAACTTATCGGACTTGCTCCACTCAAACTTTCCACCATCAACTATTGCTCCAGCAACCACGGTGCCGTGGCCACCTAGGAACTTAGTTGCGGAGTGCACGACAATGTCTGCACCGTGCTCAAGTGGCTTAATTAAGTATGGAGTTGCAACGGTATTGTCGACAATTAGCGGAACACCGTTTTTGTGTGCCACGTCAGCAACTAATTGAATGTCGAGAATCGAAACCTTTGGGTTTCCGATTGTCTCTGCGAAGAAAGCCTTGGTATTTGGCTTAACAGCTGCTTGCCACTCAGCGGCATCGTCTTGGTTGGTAACGAAAGTTACTTCGATGCCGAGCTTGGCAAGAGTGTATTTGAACAGGTTGTATGTTCCGCCATAGAGAGTCGAAGACGAAACAATGTGATCTCCGGCCTGAGCGATGTTCAAAATTGCGAAAGTTTCAGCAGCCTGTCCGGAGGACAAGAGCAGTGCCGCGGTTCCACCTTCGAGGGCGGCAATGCGCTTCTCGGCGACATCCTGGGTGGGGTTCATGATCCTGGTGTAGATGTTTCCGAATTCAGCTAGGCCAAAAAGGTTTCGGGCGTGCTCTGCTGAGTTGAAGGTGTAGGCAGTGGTCTTGTAGATCGGTACTGCGCGAGCGTTGGTTGCTGGGTCAGGGGTTGCACCAGCGTGAATCTGGGCTGTCTCAAAGCCCCACTTTGCTGAATCGGTCATGGTTAGTCCTAAGGTTCGTTGGGTCAGGTAGGGATAACTATTGCGGGAGCGCAATTAGATTGCAAACCCCCAAGTAACCTTGCGTAACTTTAGGAAAGCTCTTCTAACGCCAGCGAGGCCAACAGTGCCGAGCAAAGCGGCAGCACGGAGTCATCAAACTGGGCGTGAGCCGAATGGTTGGTGGCTGCGGTATCGGGGTTTAGTTCTGGGGGACAGGCACCAACGAACACGAACGCCCCAGGGACCTCGGCCACGATTGAAGCAAAGTCTTCTCCGCCTGCAATCGGGTTCTTGAGCTCCACGTAGCCCTTATCGCCGACCAGCGCCTTTGCCACTGAACGAACCTTGTTTACGGCAACCTCATCATTTAGGAGCACCTTCGTTGCTCTGCCGAATTCAACTGTTGCTGTTACGCCGTACGCTTTGGCAATCGAGTGGACTAATTCTTCCGTGTAGGTCACAAGTAAGTCCTTATTCTTTTGCGAGAAAGTCCTGACTGTGGCTCCAAAAGAAGCTTGATCCGAAATCACATTCGTGGTTGCGGTGTCGCCAGCTCGAATCCAACCAACGTTGAGAATTACCGGATCGAACTGGTCGAAGCGCTTATTGAGCATGACCTGCAGGGAAGAAATCGCCTCCACCATCGGAGTGACGGGGTCCTTGGATAACCATGGCATCGAGCCGTGACCTCCAGAGCCGTGGAAGGTGACATGCAAGTCTCCGGCGCTCGCCATCAGTGGTCCTGGTTTACAAGCGATTGCCCCAAGCGGCATTGCGGTGAATACATGTAGTCCATACGCTGCGCTGGGAAAACTCGAACCAACCTCTAGCATTCCTTCTTCAATCATCACATCCGCACCGTGATGGCCTTCTTCGCCTGGTTGGAACCAAATTAAAACTTCGCCGCACCATTTATCGCGGTGCGTATGCAGCAGGTGCGCAGCACCAATTCCTGCAGCCATGTGTAAGTCGTGACCGCATGCGTGCATGAAACCGTTTGTGGATGCGTAGTCCAAACCGGTTTCCTCTTTAACTGCCAGAGCGTCCATATCTGCCCGGAGTAAAACTGTTTTCCCTGGAGCGCTTCCAGAAATCTTCAGAACTATGGAATTGAGATTTTTGCCGAGAGTGATTTCGCCCAAGCCATCAATTGATTCCAAGATTCGCTTTTGAGTGTTTGGTAAATCAAGCCCAAATTCTGGAATTTGGTGCAGGTCTCGCCGAATCTTTGAAAGCAGTTCCGCGTAACCGCCTGCTTCTTTGAGTAGCTCTTGAGGGGATAACATTTGGCTCCTTAGCTTGAAACCCAGTCTGCCACTTCTACGATTTACCCATGCTCTTTGAACAAATGCACCCCAACTGGCAAGTGTTGCTCGAGGAGCAGAGAGCCTTGCTCAAAGAAATTGAGCGCCGGTTGGAAAATACGGCGGACATAGTGCCAAGGCGTGAGCACTTGCTTAGGGCTTTCGGTACAGACCCACACGCACAAAGAGTCTTGATTATCGGCCAAGACCCCTATCCAACCCCCGAACACGCGACGGGCCTGGCTTTCGCGGTTCCAGCAGATACTTTCCCGTTACCACCAACCCTTATAAACATCCTCAAGGAGCTGAGGTCTGACATTGGTGTTGCCGCGGTAAAGGACGCAGACATTTCGAAGTGGGCCGAACAGGGCGTGATGCTTCTAAACCGGCACCTTTCCACCTCAGCTGGAAATACGGCTGCACATCTTGATTTTGGCTGGGCCGAATTCACAACCGCTGCGGTAACGGCTTTGCAAAGGGTGCGAGGCAAAAACCTTGTTGCGATACTTTGGGGCCGAAAGGCCCAAGAGTTGGCGGCCGTGTTGACTGAGGCTAGTGTGATCGCCTCGCCTCACCCATCGCCACTTTCTTCTTATCGCGGCTTTTTTGGGAGCAAGCCGTTTACAAAGACGAATCAATTGCTCACTACACTGGGGCAACCTCAGATTGATTGGAGTTGTTGATGCTGGACTCAGAGTCCCGATGGGCATTGGTTAAGAAGTTAAGGGCCAAGGGAGCCGAGCCTGAGAAAGAGCTCACAATCAGGGCTTGTGAGGCAAAAGATTTACCTCAGATTAGAGATATCTATAACTATTTCATTCGCAACACGGTCGTCACTTTTGATGAAGAGCCTCTGGAGCTGAGCGACTGGCAAGAGAAGTTCGAGCTAATCCAAAAGAACAACTTGCCGTTTATTTCGCTTCTTAGCGAATCGGGGGAGGTAATTGGTTTTGCCTACTGCACACCATGGAAGCAAAAGAGCGCCTACAAAAAGACAGTTGAAAACACCATTTATCTTTCACCAGCTGCCACCGGCCGTAAATTGGGCGGCCGACTGCTTGAAGCATTGATTGCACAATGTCGGGAAGCCGGAATCAAAGAGATCATTGCAGTTATTGCAGATCGCGGAGCGGACGCCTCAATCAAGCTCCACAGAAGATATGGTTTTGCCGACCAGGGACACCTAGGCAAAGTCGGGGTGAAGTTTGGCAAACCTGTAGGCACCTTCTTGATGCAGCTTTCTCTCTAAATAGCAAAAGACCTCGGTTTCCCGAGGTCTTTTTTCGTGCGGGTGAAGGGACTTGAACCCCCACGCCTCGCGGCGCCAGAACCTAAATCTGGTGCGTCTGCCAATTTCGCCACACCCGCAACAAGCTAGAAGCTTACCCAGAAATTGGCTTGTGGAAAACCAAATGCGAGTTTTTCAAAGCCTTGAAACACTCTTGCAATGAGTTCTTCCTTGTCAATAACCAGGCAGGCCCGAGAGTTGATTCGGAGGCGAGGCATGCCCTTGGAGGCAGGTCTAGATCAGGCTCTGGATGGGTATTTGGCGCAGTTCTCTCAAACTGCACAGGAACAGGAGCTCCGAGATAAAGCCTTTTTGGAACTCAAGGGCTTTGGGGCTCTGCAGCCTTACCTAGACAATCCGCAAATTGAGGAAATTTGGATAAATCGACCGCACGAAATTCACTTCTGGGGCCTCTCTGGCCACCAAAGAGATTTGATTGAGCTCTCGGAAGCTGAAATTCGAAACCTGGTTCATCGAATGCTTCGCAGTTCTTCTCGTCGAATAGATCGGAGCTGGCCTTTCGTTGACGCAGCGCTTCCAGATGGCTCGAGGCTCCACGTGGTTATTCCGGATGTCACTAGAACTTACTGGTCCATTAATATCCGTAAGTTTCGCAGAGAGAAAGTCACTTTGGACGAACTTGTGAAGTTAGGAACAATCACCGTTGACCAGCTAGATAAATTGCGTTCGGCAATTAGAGATCAAAAGAGCATTTTGATTTCTGGTGCCACTCAAGCGGGGAAAACCACTCTGATGACCGCTCTGCTTTCAGAACTTAGAACTGATGAGCGATTGGTTTCCGCCGAGGATACTTTCGAATTAGCTTTGGAGCACTCCGACTGGGTTGCTATGCAGACCAGATCCGGAAACAGTGAGGGCTTGGTTGAAATTTCACTCCGAGAATTGGTTCGCCAAGCACTTCGTATGAGACCGTCCAGGATTGCTATTGGTGAGGTTCGTGGACCAGAAAGCCTAGACATGCTGATTGCGCTTAATTCCGGTATTCCAGGAATCTGCACAATTCACGCCAACTCCGCACGTGCTGCCCTGAGGAAACTAATGACTCTGCCACTGCTAGCGGGAGAGAACATAACCGAAGCTTTTCTTAGGCCAACCATCGCTGCAGCGTTTCAGATGGCGATCCATTGCACGAGGCAGGCCGATGGCTCCAGACAAGTGACAGAAATTCTTGAGGTCTCAGATGAACTTCTATAGGGAGCTGCTTGAGAGAGCGGGCCTTTCTTCACACAGGGCAAAAGTGAATGGATTGTTAATCGGATTCGTTCTAGTCGTCTATTCCACCGTGTTGGTTTTCTCTCGTATTCCAGGCTTTGCCCTAGCAGTCGCTGCAATTTCCTTATTGTTCTCGTCGGAAGCAATTAGGCATATTGGGCAAAAGCGCCAAGAGAAATTAATTAATGCTTACCCGACCATTTTTGATTCAGTGGCTCAGGGCATTTCAGCGGGAGCGACTCTCGAACAACTCTTTGAAAAACTAGCCCTGTCTGGCCCGATTGTTTGTCGAAATTCTTTCTTCTTGCTGCATAGGCGGCTGGTGGAGGGAGCCGCACTGGAAAACGCTTTAGAAGCGTTTCGTAAAGAAAACAGCAACAGGTTTTCAGACCTATTTTGTGAGTTGGCATTGATTTCAAAGGAGTTTGGCATCTCCGGACAAAAAGAGGCCTGGGAGTCTCTGGCGAAAAGGACTAGAGCGGAACAAGGCTCTCTAGGAATGATTCGGGCAAAACAGGATTGGGTTATAGGAACTTCGAAATTTGCTCTGGTATCGCCATGGCTGATTGCAGCCCTTCTCATGCAGCTACCACAGAACCGGCTTGCATTCGAATCCGAGACCGGAAATGCGGTCCTAATTCTTGGATTAGCACTCAGTTGCTTTGCGTATTTCTTGGTGAATCATTTGGGTCGCCTTTCACTCCCTCCGAGGATTTTCTATGCAGTTGGCTAACCGGGTCATCGCGCAAGACTTAGGAACCTCAACTCTCAGCCTTGATGCGGCCAAGGTTTCACTCGAACGAACCATAGCTAAAAATTGGCGAAAAGAGCAGATAAAGGACATTGAAGCGCAGTTGCCAGATTTCCTTTTCTTATTCTCAATTGCAATTAGGAACGGCTTATCTCCAATGTCCGCATGGCTGTATTTGGCGGAGAGGACTTCGGGGGAGCTTGCCTCTAACCTGCAAAATATTTCAACGAATTTGGATCTGGGCGCTGATTTTTCAGAGGAATTGGACAATTTTGCAAAGCATTTTCCGAGTCAGGCTATTGAGTCAATGGTTCAAACTTTGATTTCAAATTTGGAGACGGGTGCATCGGTGTCAGGTTCGCTGTTTGATCAGTCGGCTTCCATTCGGGAATTAAATGATCGCCGGCTAATGAAACAAGCAGCCAGGAATGAGACCAAGATGCTCGTCCCAACAATTTTCTTGATTCTGCCAGTCACGATTCTTTTCGCGATTTTTCCAAGTTTGGCCATGCTCACAAATGCCATCTAGGGAGGTTAAATGAAAAGATTGCGAGATGAAGAAGGAGATGTTCCTGGCTGGGTACTAATAACTTTGATGACAGCTGGGTTAGTGGTCCTGATTTGGGCGTATGCAGGGCCAGCGCTGCAAGGTGTGTTCGATCAAGCAATAAACCGGGTTGTTTCGTTTTGAGATCTGAACAGGGCTCGGCTGTTGTTGGATCCTTGGCGGGGATTCTGCTTACCAGTTTGATCTTTACTTCCACTCTCGGTTTGATCTTTTCCGGATACAACCTTTTGATAATCAAAGAGATTGCAGTGTCTGCCGCTCGTCATGGAGCACTCGCAGATAAATCTGCTGTTGACGCAGAGCGTTATGCCCTGCGTCTTTTGAAGGATTCGATTCCAAGGCTTGCCAAACATGAGGTCAGTGCTTCTAGCAATCAAGGCCTTGTCTTGGTGAAGATTAGGTCCAATCTCGCCGGGGTCGGGCTGCTCGAGAATTGGATATCGGGGGAAGTCAGGGCGATGGCTAGCAAAGAGAATGCCAGCTGAGAGAGGATCCGCACCCCTTGAACTTATCCTTGGCGCGCTAATTCTGCTTTTGCCACTAAACCTAACCCTTGGGCTCCTTGAGATTCAAAGTGACCAATTGCTGGCGGAGAACATAGGTAGACATGCGCTTCGTTCGGCTGTTCTCAATGGAAGCAACCTCCTTGATTATCAGAGGCTAGCCACCGCCACAGCAAACGAAATAGCCAAGACTTGGAATCCCAATCAGAGCATTCAAATCCAACTCAGTTGCGATGGCAGCTGCAAAAAGGGAAGTCGACTGAACCTAATCGTGCGAGTCGGAAATGCAACTGCAGTTCAAAGTCAGGTTCTCGACCGATGAACGAGAACGGTTCGATTCTTCCCCTGGTCAGTGGCTATTTGGCACTGGTATTGATGATTGTTTTTGGTGCAAGTTCAGTAATTTCTGCTCATGTCCTTGCGTTGCGAATTCAAGGTGTTGCTGATGCTGCGGTTTTATTCGGGCATGATCAAGCGAACGTTCATTCAATACCAGATGCCATGCGGCTTGAATCAGCGGTGGAGAGTTTTCTTCGTGAGGCTTTGAGTGCAAAGGAATTGTCAATTACCAAAACCACCACTAAAGCCCTGAAAGCGGAGTCTTCACTGGTTTTGTGTGCAAAGTGGCAAGACCCGCTCGCAAGACTACAGTTTGCGCCAATCGAAATTTGTCGCGCCGCAAGCGCCAAGTCATTTCGAGTTTTTTGATGGTGCGTATATCGGAAGGTATTTCCAGAACAAGAAAGCTCCGTAGAAGTTCAAGAGTCCAGTTGCGGCCAAGGCAATCGGCAGGCTTGTCAGAGCGGTGACCGAAGAGATAATCGCTGGGGCAATCACAACACCTCCGGAGGTAAGCATTCGGAAGGAAGCAAGGAATTCACTTCGAGAACCCTCAGGTGCTAGATCGGCACCCAAGATCATGTTAATTCCAGCCGAGACCGCGTTTGCCAAGGCTGTTACAGCTGCCATGACCCAAAACGTGGTGAGGTCGACAACCAGGAAAGAGAAGAGGTAGGCAAAACCAAGGGCCAAAAGAGTTGGCACCGAAGCCCAAAATTTCCCGTATTTGTCCATGATGATTCCACTGGCATAAAAAAGCGCAAAATCAATCAATCCCGTAATTCCAAATATGAAAGAAGAAGTCGCAGCGTCGATGCCGAGGTAAATGGCCAGCAGGGGAAGTCCAATTAGACGAATTGTTCGTCCGGCAGAAATGATTGCTGATGCAACCCCCAGGGTCAGGAGTTTCTTCGATTCACGCTTGGCAACCTGCCAAACACCACCGTGCTGCCCCGAGGGCGCAGTGGTGATTTTGTGCTTGGGCACTAAAAATACCGATAAGCCTGCTAGCAAGCAGAGCACCAGTGCGACTAGATAACCAAACTGCACACCAAGGGCCGCGATCGCTGCAGATCCCAAGACCGGACCCACTGCCATGCCGCCGCGGAACATTCCTCCGAGCATCGACATAGCCCTAGGTCGATTATCCGCAGGAACCAGTTCCGCTAACAATGAATGCCTGGCCAGGCCGAAGAGGGAATGTGCGGCTCCGAAGGCCAGGGCAGCAAAAATCAAGGCGATGTAACCCAAGTCCAAAAACGCGATCGCGGTTGCCAGCGCTCCAAACACGGAGGCGGCAACCATTGCTGTGCGTTCTCCGATTCTGGTTGTTATCCAAGATGCGGGAACTTCAAAAAGCATCGTTCCAAGCAGCATCACTCCGGTCACGATTCCTGCTGACGCAAGATCAAATCCATAGGCTGTTGCAGAGACGGGAAGAATCGGGAACATCGCACCTTCAGCGGCGGTGATAAGGAATGAAGGTAGATAAACAGGTTTGATTAGTTGTCTTTTTTTGAAATTGCTAGAAGAAGTCACTGTGGTTACTTCTTTAGATTCCAGCGCGGAAGCTTCCACTTAAATTTCAACGCAATCACGCGGACCGTAATAATTACCAACGCTGTTAGGAAGATGCTGAAATTTTGGTCAAGATTGAATCCCTGAAATAGCACCACCAACCATGACCCAGCGAAGGCAAGCGTCGCGTAAGGTCTGTGATCGTTCAATACGGTCGGGACTTCGTTTACTAAAACATCACGCAATAGTCCGCCCACCACCGCAGTGATAACACCCATGCAAACGGAAATTAAAGGTGTGAATCCTTGATTCAATGCAATCTGAGTTCCGGTGGCGGCAAATACCCCCAGCCCAATTGCGTCCGGGACCTGCATTGCTCTTTGGGTGAGTTCAACGTGCCTTGATCTGAGGACAAAGGGGAGCGCAGCTGTTAGACCAATGATTATCCAAATCCAAAACTCTTGCTCCATCCAGAAGAAGGGCTTGCGATCCAACAAAACATCTCTGAGCGTTCCACCACCGAATGCAGTTACGAATGCAACAAAAATGATTCCGACGACGTCAAACTTTTTTCGGGCTGCTTCTAGTGCTCCCGAGAGAGCGAATGCGAGTACTCCAAGGACCTCAAATACCAGAAGTCCATAGTTTGCAAGCCAGGCGGGATCTAGATTCACTTCTTTATTCTCTCGCTGGAACCAAAAAACGCCGCACCAATAATCAAAAACGCAGAGACTGCCAATTGCCAGCTAAGGCTCTGCCCTGTGACAATCAGGAGCAGCGAGGTTGACAGCAGTGGGGTCAGAAACGAAATGAGTCCGACCCGTTGCGCATTTCCAAGCTTGAGTGCCTTATCCCAAAGATAAAAAGCTCCACCAAGTGGCCCAAGTCCCAGTCCGACAATCAACCAGATTTGCTGGGCAGTGAGACTAACCGGTGCCTCAAACAACACGTGGGCAAAGAGCGCTAGAACGCCAGAGACAAAGCTGAAGACCCCGATACCCGCGGTTGGGAAATGCGGAACCTTCTTAGTTCCCAGTGAGTATGTGGACCAAATAACTGCTGAGAAAAAAGCAAAAAGAAATCCAATTTGAAAGCCCCCTCCGGTTAGCCCAGTAGATGAGATGGCCAAGGCGGCACCCACAAATCCAACTAGTCCTGCGACAACATGACGAATCCTGAGCTTGAGCTCCTTGAAGAAAACTGGAGCGAGCAAAACTATTCCCAAGGGCCACAGATAGTTCACTAAATTCGCCTCAACGGCTGGCGCATTTTGAAAAGCCAGAAACAAAAAGAAGTGATACCCGAATAAACCATAAATACCTAAGGCAAGCGTCCTAACAGGAACAAACATTTCCCTAAGTTGAAATCGAGCGAGCGGCAAAGCAATCACACTGCCAACCAAAAGCCCTAATCCCGTCAGTAAAAACGGCGGAACATCACCGAGTAACTTCCCAAGGGCAGCAAGTGATGCCCAAAGCAGTACCGCTGATAGGGCATATAAATCTGAACGTAATTGCACTTGTTACCCCAAAACCAAAGGTGCAAAAACAAAAACAGTAGCGTCCATTAAGAAGTGAGCAATCAATAGCGGTGCAACCTTCCTAGTTCTTTGGTAATAAATTGCGAAAACAATTCCCATCACAACATTTCCGACGAACCCACCAAAACCTTGGTAGAGATGGTAACTGCCGCGCAAGAGCGCGGACATCAAAACAATTGCGAGAAAAGTTGAACCTGCAAACTTTAGTTTCTCGGTCAGGAATGCAACCACGACTATCTCTTCCAAAATCGATGCTTTGGCGGCAGCGAGAATCAATACAGGGACTGTCCACCAATATCCGTTTAGGGAATTTGGTTGAATCTGAGAGCTAAGTCCAAGTTGAAGCGCCGCAAAATATAGCGCGATGCCTGGAACTCCAATTGCGGCTGCGAGGAGAACTCCGTGCAGGAAGTCTTTTCTTTTTGGAACTAAGCCAATGTCCGAAAGCTTCAAATCTTGAGCCAAGAAATAAAGTGCGAGCAGAGCGGGCACCAATGGAATCAAAATGTTCGCCAGTTGGTAAGCGAGATCCAAATACTCTTGGGTCGCGAGCGGGCGATTGATCGCTGTTGTTGTTCCGGAGAGACCTTCGGGTGTCAGTAATTTCCGAATCAGGCTCAGAACAGACCAAATTGCACTTGCCCCAAGGCTTACTCCCAGGACCAGGAGAAGTTCGTAGAGG
>JACCED011262398.1_pt1 | contig 14856 bp, 15 predicted proteins | sample 7455021 | NCBI WGS metagenome assembly JACCED01 (sample SAMN15323456, study PRJNA562643) | freshwater metagenome | isolation source: river surface water | place: USA:Blue River Watershed | collected 2017-08-19 | reverse complement strand
GTTAATGGTTGGATTAGGCAAGCAGGACAGTAATTAACCGCAATAAAGGAGTAACCGTGCCAGGTACAAATATCAAACAAGTCGAAGCAGCTGAACGTTCCACGATTGTTAAGACTCAGAGCTATCGCATCGACTTAGACCTCACTACTGGCTCGGAAAACTTTCGCGTAAAGACAACTGTTAAATTTGCTGGACTCAAGCCAGGTGCAACTACATATATAGATTGCGTCGGTAGCAAGGTAATCAGCGCCAAACTCAACGGATTTGAATTCGATCCCAAATTCGATGGCGAAACAATTTATCTCCCACCTCTTGCCGCCGAAAACACTCTTGAAATTGAGCATGATGGAATTTATTCAAACTCCGGCGAAGGTCTGCACCGCTTTGTAGATCCTGCCGACAATGAGGTCTACCTCTACACCCAGTTCGAAACTGGCGATGCGCGACGTATGTATGCCTGCTTTGATCAACCAGACCAGAAGGCAACCTTCACTATCTCCACCATTACTCCAAAGCATTGGGAAGTAATTTCCAACTATGGAATCGAATCGACTAAAGAGCTAGATGGTGATCGCAAATTTATCCAATTTGCCGAATCTCAAGTTATCTCAACCTATGTCACGGCCATTGTCGCCGGTGCCTATATGTCTGTGCATGACGAATATAAGGGTGAAAAGACAATTCCTCTTGGAATCTATGCGCGTAAATCTTTCTTTAAATATGTCGATGCCGAAAATATCTTCGAAGTTACCAAGCAAGGTTTCGCCTACTTTGAAAAGACCTTTGGCTTGGCTTATCCATTCGGTAAGTACGACCAAATCGCAGTTGCTGAATACAACTGGGGCGCCATGGAGAACGTTGGATGCGTGACCTTCCATGAAGATGTCTTGATATTCCGTTCTAAGGTAACAGAGCGTAACTACGTCAGCCGTGCCACAACCATTCATCACGAGATGGCCCATATGTGGTTTGGTGACTTGGTCACCATGAAATGGTGGGAAGACCTCTGGCTCAATGAATCATTTGCGGAATGGGCTTCATATCAATCAGTCTCTGAATCCACTAAGTACAAGGAAGCTTGGACTGAATTTAACTCTCTACGTAAAAACTGGGCTTATCGCGTTGATCAATTAACAACAACTCACCCAATCGCCACCGAGATGGAAGATCTGGATGCGGTACGCACCAACTTTGATGGCATCTCATACGCAAAGGGAGCATCGGTTCTACAGCAGTTAGTTGCACATGTCGGTCGCGACAACTTTATTAAGGGACTTCGCCTCTACTTTGCAAAGCACGCCTATGGCAATACAACGCTGAAAGATCTCACTGACCAATTAGAAGCTGCTTCTGGCCGTGACCTATCGCCTTGGGTTTCCACCTGGCTGCGCACCGCTGGCGTAAATACCTTGCGTCCAGTAATTGCACTCGATGGTGATACTTATAAATCAATCTCCATCAAGCAAGAAGTTCCCACAATGCCAGTTGGCTCGAAAGAACTTCGTCCCCATCGACTTCACGTTGGGTTATTTGATATTCAAGGAGGCAAACTTTCCCGTCGTACCAGTGTTGAACTAGATGTTGCCGGTGAACTCACAGAAGTTACCGCCCTTGCCGGTCAAAAAATAGCCGACCTAGTTTTGATCAACGATAAGGATCAGACCTACGCGAAGTTGCGCTTTGACGAGCGCTCAATTGCAACTATGAAGAGCCACCTTGGCCACCTTGATGATTCGCTTGCTCGCGGACTTATCTGGGCGTCGCTATGGGACTCCTGCCGCGATGGAGAACTATCAACAACTGACTACATCACCATTGCGCTCAATGCGCTTAAGACTGAATCAGATATCTCAATCGTTTCCGCAACTCTGATGCAGATTGATACCGCGCTCTGGTCTTACGCCAATCCAGCTAATCGCGAACAGCTGCGCCTATTGGTAGCTAATGCAGTTGAGGCCATGCTCGATGCCTCAGCAGCTGGAAGCGATCACCAATTGGCCTTTGCGCGCGCCTTCGCAAATTTTGCGGTTACTCCAGCGCAATTCGAGCGCATCAAATCAATTCTGGGCGGATCGGTAACTGGCTTGGTTATTGACGCTGATATCCGTTGGTACATCTTCATCTCAGGTGTTAAGCGCGGAGTATTTAGCGCAACCGATATCGAAGCAGAATCAGCGAAAGACAACACAGCACACGGAAAGCAGTACACCGCTCAGGCTTACGCAGCAATTCCGACAAAAGAGGCGAAAGCAAAAGCCTTCAAGTCAGCAACGACCGATAACTTGTCGAACACAATTCATGCCTATACCTGCCAAGGATTTAATCAGAGCATCCATCACGAAATCTTGGCTGATTTCGTTGACGATTACTTCGATGCAATTCTTAAAGTTTGGGATACAAAGGGATTTGAAATCGCTGAAACAACTGCAACCTTGATGTTCCCATCGTGGGTGATTAGCGACGCAACGGTAGCCAAAGCACAGCACTGGCTTGATGTGACTGGTAAGGATGCCTCAAACGCGCTGCGCAGATCGGTGACAGAAGGTCGCGATGCAATGTCGCGAGCACTAAAGGCTAGATTGGCTGATAATTAATTACTCGATATGAGTAATTACTGAAGATGAGCTGCTGCTCTTCTTCTTTTCACCAGTAGTGGCCCAGACAAGCAGTGAAATCACAAGAAAGAGTCCGATAGGTGCTGCCACAAAGTAAGAGAATGTTTCAACTGCTGTAAGTCCTTCGCCCGGCATAGAACCTGGTTCTTGATTGATTCGTGGCGCAGTGATAGCGATATCCGAAAGCAGTTTGATCATGTGCGCAGTCTATGCAGTGGCTGCGGTGACGCCAAATGGTTCAAGGTATGGCAACCAGCGAGATTCAGTTCGCCCAGTGCCAAGAATTCTCCATGCTGCTCCCACTGGTTCGCGTGGCAAAGAGCGAAGTCGCCAGCCAAGTTCTTTCAACGGTTTATCTGCTTTGAGATGGTTGCACTTGTGGCAAGCGCTCACGACATTTTCCCAATTGTGACCACCACCACGAGAACGTGGAATGACGTGATCAATTGATGTAGCAGGCGCATGACAGTAAACACAGCGACCACCATCGCGAGCAAAGATTGCCCGGCGTGAAAGTGGAACGGCATGGCGATACGGAATTTTTACAAATTTATTGAGTCGAATTACTGAAGGAAGTTCTAATTCGCCAGAAGAAAAGTGGAGAACCGTTCCAGATGATTCAACCATTGTTGCGCGATTGTTCAACACGAGAATGAGCGCACGCCTGTCAGTGACAACACCCAGCGGTTCGTAAGTGGCGTTGAGCACCAATGTGCGGTTCATGATGTCCCCATTTTCCAACGCGTGGCTCGCGTTGATTGGGTTATATTGCCGTAAAAGGGCGCCACCGCGAGGGATTTAATGGTGAAATTTCGATAAAGATTTCACTACCCTTACCGCTATGAACGAGCGCACACAGGCTATTTGGGATTGGTTCAATGGCGCCCCACTGCGGGTACTAGTCATTCTTCTCGTTGCCATGATCAGCCACACAGCAGGTCATCGCGCCATAAACCGCGCTATCGCTCGATTGGCCGCAGCTGATCTCAAGCCCGGCCCAGGTACTGCAAAACGTCAGGCAGAACGAGCCCGAACTATCGGAACTGTATTTAGCTCAACATTTAATGCTGCTGTCTGGATTATTGCTACCGGAATGGTGCTTGGTGAATTTGGTTTTAATCTCGGTCCAGTCATTGCATCCGCTGGTGTTATCGGTGTTGCGCTCGGTCTTGGTGCACAGACTCTGGTGCGCGATGTGCTTTCGGGAATCTTTATGTTGATTGAAGATCAATATGGCGTCGGCGATGAAGTGCATGTGCAGGATGTTGAAGGCAAAGTTGAACGCGTTGGTCTTCGCATTACTCAGGTCAGAGATAAGAAAGGTGTGCTCTGGTACATCCGCAACGGCGAAATTCTAACTATCGGAAATAAATCAAAGAAATAATTAATCTAAAACGTTAACCATGTGAAGGGCTGCACCTTCAAGATAACGCCACAACTTGTCACGATGTTCAGGCTGCATCTCAACTCCATCTACAGCCTTTTGCATACATTCCAACCAAGCTTCTTTTGCCGCAGGATTGATATGAAATCCGGCATGACGCATACGAAGACGCGGGTGCCCACGCTCTTCTTGATAAGTGGTTGGTCCGCCCCAATACTGTTCAAGAAACATTTGCAATCGACGCGCTGCGCCTTTCATATCTGACTCGGGATACATAGGGCGAAGAATTTCATTTGTTGCAACATGGGCATAGAACTGAGAAACCAAATCGGCGAAGAATGCTTCTCCCCCGAATGCATCAAAATAGTTGGTGTTATCTCGTTCCACTTTATCCTCGCAACTCTGCAGCGCTCTTTGATTTTGCAATCTGTAAGACTGCTAGCGCTGCGACCAAACACATCGTGGCGGAAATATAGAAAGAGATTGCATAATCGCCGAGCTTTACTCGCAATAGTGCCGCCCCAATAGCCGCGACCGAAGCACCTATTTGATGTCCCACAAATACCCAGCCATAGACGACCGTCGCTCGCTGTGGACCTAAGACATGGCGACAAAGCACGATGGTGGGAGGAACCGTTGCCACCCAATCCAAACCATAAAAAATAATGAATACAAGCGTGGAGGGATGCAAGGTGCTAAAGAGAATAGTTGGCAGAAGGAATAGAGATAATCCGCGTAGCCCGTAATAAAAGAAGAGCAATTTACGTGGATCGATTCGGTCGGTGAGATATCCCGAAAAAATTGTACCGATGACATCAAAGACGCCAATCAGAGCTAACAAGCTAGCAGCGACAGTTGTGGGCATCCCATGATCATGTGCGGCCGGAATAAAGTGAGTTCCAATCAAGCCATTAGTTGAAAGTCCACACACAAAAAATGTGCCAAAGAGAATCCAGAAATCTTTCGACTTGGCTGATTGTGCTGCGGTATCAATGGCAAGTTTGCCGGCGCTCATTTCGTGAGGTGTAGCAGGTTGCCAACCTTCAGGTGCGCCGTATGGAGTGATTCCTAAGGATTCTGGTTTTTCTTTTAAGAAGAAATAGATAAAGGGAACAACAGCTGCTGATGCGCCACCGACAGTAAGTGAAACGCTCTTCCAACCATAAGTAACAGCAAAGTGTGAAAGTAGCGGCAAGAAAATAAGTTGTCCTGTTGCAGTGGCTGCGGTGAGTGCACCAACCACAATCCCTTTCTTAGCAACAAACCACCGATTAGCAACGGTTGCCGCAAAGACCAGCGCCATGGATCCCGCGCCAACTCCAACACCTACGCCCCAGAGCGCCCATAAGTGCCACGGTTGTGACATAAAGATTGTTGAACTAGAACTTATTGCCACAACCAGCAACGCGCTCATCACTACTTTTCGAACCGTAAAACGTTCCATCAGCGCAGCTGCAAAAGGTGCAACCAGACCAAATAAAAGAACGTTAATTGATACCGCCATGGCAATCTGTGAGCGAGACCAACCGAAGGCATCTTCTAGTGGAACGATGAGAACAGAAGGCGCCGATCTAAATCCAGCCGTGGCCATCAAGGTAAAGAAGGTAACTACAGCTGCAACCCAGCCGGGGTGGATTTTTTGCTTCATTTAACCCTTGAGGTACTGCTTGAGAAATTCACGTTCTGGGTCAGTTAGTGGTCGTGATTTCTTTGTCTCCATTGATACTGCAACTTGCACAGTTTTGACTTTGGCATGGACAACTCCGTTATCACCAAGAACTTCGTAGCCTAAGGTGAAGGATGAATTTCCAATATTTTCTACCCACAAAGTAACGTCGTAGAAACGACCACCTTCGTAAATAGGAACCAAGAAGTCAACTTCTGCCTTTGCAACGACCATTTCCACCAAAGTTGGTTTCTCATTCTTGGAGGCGTATTGATACCAAGACCATTGAAAGCGCGCTTCTTGGATATACGTCAAGTACTTTGCATTATTGACGTGGCCGAAGGCATCGATGTCATCCCAACGAACAAATTGTTGATTTGTGTAAATCATTACCGTGTCAGCTTTCGATAGGTGACGCGATGCGGACGAGCAGCTTCGGCGCCCAAGCGTGCAATCTTATTCTCTTCATACGACTCAAAGTTTCCTTCAAACCAGAACCATTTTGATTCGCCTTCATAAGCCAAGATGTGCGTTGCGACGCGGTCTAAGAACCAACGATCGTGAGAGATAACCACCGCACAACCAGGAAATTCCAGAAGAGCATTTTCTAGAGAGCCAAGTGTTTCAACATCAAGATCGTTTGTTGGTTCGTCAAGGAGCAATAGATTTCCTCCTTGTTTCAGTGTCAGCGCCAAGTTAAGTCGGTTGCGTTCTCCTCCAGAAAGTACCCCAGCTGGTTTCTGTTGGTCAGGGCCTTTAAACCCAAAGGCTGCAACATATGCACGCGAAGGCATTTCAACTTGGCCGACTTTCATAAAATCTAAACCATCTGAGACAACTTCAAAGAGTGTTTTCTTGGGATCGATTCCACCGCGTGATTGATCAACATAAGAAATCTTTACGGTTTCACCAATTTTTACTTCACCTGAATCTGGTTTCTCCATTCCAAGAATTGTTCTAAAGAGCGTTGTCTTACCGGCGCCATTTGGGCCAATAACTCCAACGATTCCGTTTCGTGGAAGCGAAAATGAAAGATCATCAATCAATACTCGATCGCCAAAACCTTTGGTCAGATGTGAGACTTCAACAACAACATTTCCAAGACGAGGCCCAGGCGGAATCTGAATTTCTTCGAAATCCAATTTACGCATCTTGTCGGCTTCAGCTGCCATCTCTTCATAGCGAGCAAGACGCGCCTTGGATTTTGCTTGGCGCCCCTTTGCGTTCTGGCGCACCCAATCAAGTTCTTCAGCGAGTCGCTTAGCGCGCTTGGCATCTTTCTGACCTTCCACCTTTAAGCGGGTTGCTTTGGTATCAAGATATGTGGAGTAGTTGCCTTCATATGGATAAGCGCGACCGCGATCAAGTTCAAGAATCCATTGCGCAACGTTGTCCAAGAAGTATCGATCGTGGGTAATCGCAACCACAGTGCCTGGGTACTTACTTAAATGCTGTTCGAGCCATAAAACAGATTCGGCATCAAGGTGGTTGGTAGGTTCATCGAGCAGCAAGAGATCAGGAGCTTCAAGCAGCAATTTACAGAGAGCAACTCGACGTTTTTCTCCACCTGATAAGACTTTGACGTCAGCATCTGGCGGTGGACAGCGGAGCGCATCCATTGCTTGTTCTAGCTGTGAATCGAGTTCCCAAGCATTTCGGTGATCGAGCTTTTCTTGTAGATCGCCCATCTCAGCTAACAGCTTGTCGTAATCAGCATCTGGGTTGGCCATCTCTTCTGAGATTTCATTGAAGCGACGCACCATTTCCATGGTTTCAGCAACGCCTTCTTGCACATTTTCAAGAACAGTTTTCTCTTCATTCAAATGTGGTTCTTGCAAGAGAATGCCAACGGTGTATCCCGGAGTTAAATAGGCTTCGCCGTTAGATGGTTGCTGCAAGCCAGCCATAATCTGCAACACAGTCGACTTACCAGCGCCATTGGGACCTACAACGCCAATTTTTGCTCCAGGCAAAAACATGAGTGTTACATCATCAAGAATTACCTTGTCGCCATGCGCCTTACGCGCCTTCTTCATCGTGTAAATGAACTCAGCCATAGTGCGCAACCTTACTCGCTACAATTGCACCATACGACCCTGCAGGCGCCTGTAGCTCAGTCGGATAGAGCAACCGCCTTCTAAGCGGTAGGTCGCAGGTTCGATTCCTGCCAGGCGCGCATTGCTTGTCAATCGCGCCGATATACAAGGCGCGCATTGATAGTCAATCGCGCCGATAAAAATAAAACTGGGCGATCCCCTTGTGAGGACCGCCCAGTTCTTTTTTAAAGTGGTTACTTATTCATCTTTGCAATCTGTGCTTTTGCCTTGTCAAGGAATGTACCTGAAACAACTACATAACCAAGCTTTGGATCAGCGGCAGAACATGCTGGGGAAAGGATGTACTCAGCAAGTGCCTTCACTGCTGCACCACGTGCCTTGTCGGCATATTCTGTTTCAACGAGCATGTATGAAACGATTCCGAGTGTGTACGCACCAGCAATTTTTGTGCTGTAGTCGTATGACACGATTCCGTTAGCATCTTGCTTTGCTTCACCAAGGAAGGCTGAAACTGCGCCTGAATCTGGGTATGTGAAGTTTCCAGCTGCGTTACCGATGTATGCAGCACGGAGACCGTATGCATCTCCCCAGTTCTTTTCAGCGTATGTGATTGAGTACTTAGTCTTCGCAGCAAGTGTTGCAATTCCCTGTGACTGATTCGCTCCAACGATACGTCCGATATTTCCAGAAGCGTTGATGTTACCTGGGAAAGCTGTTGTGAATGCATCGTTAGCGGGCTTTGTCCAAACAGTTGGAGCAACGCCATTGAGCCACTTGGTGAAGTTATTTGTAGTTCCTGATCCATCTGCACGGAAGATCACCTTGATTGGCTGATTTGGAAGTGTGTAGATAATTGACTTTGAACCTGAGCGAAGAACCACTGGATTGCCGCTCTTATCCTTCACAGCATTTCCTTGTGCATCCTTCTTGTAAACAGTTGTTGTTACAGAACGATTGTTATCTGCAGCAATTGCTGGATCGTTCCACTTTGTGATTTCACCTGAGAAAATCTTGGCAACTGTTGTTGGAGAAAGGTAGATATCTTTCTTCGCAGGAAGGTTTACCAATACTGCGATTGGCGCAGCAACGATTGGTGCGTGAAATACTGTTGAGCGCTTTGAAGCAGCGGTGTGCGCTGAATCTGAGAACCAGAAATCACCAATCTTTGAATCTGAATTCTTCTTACCGGTACCTGAACCAGTTGATGTATAAACATATGAATGGCTTGAAGCCTTAGCAAATCCTGCCTTGCAAGCCTGGAGAAGTGGGTCAACAAATGATGCACCAGATCCCTGTAGATCTACTGCGTGAGCTGGTGTTGCAGAAGAGACTGCAATAAAGCCGGCGATTACAAGCGCCTTAGCCTTCTTTGAAAACTTCATCTTTTACCTTTCGTAGAAAGAATGTAAGTAACCCTTACTCGCGAAAAGGTAGTTATCCGTAGTTACTTGTTAGCCACCGGAAGGTAAACGTTTAGGTGCTAGAAGATGAACAAATGGAATTAGCCGAAGCGGCCAGTTACGTAATCTTCGGTGCGCTTATCTTGAGGCGAAGAGAAGATTTTGCTCGTTGGAGCCGCCTCAATCATTTCACCAGGCCCACCATCTGAAAGGAAGAAGGCGGTGTAGTCCGAGACGCGGGCTGCCTGCTGCATATTGTGGGTAACAATGACGATGGTCATTGTCTTCGCAAGTTCAGCAATAGTCTCTTCAATTCTGAAGGTAGATCCTGGATCTAGCGCAGAACAAGGTTCATCCATCAGTAACACTTGTGGCTCTACTGCAAGTGAGCGTGCGATACAGAGACGCTGTTGCTGTCCGCCAGAAAGCGCTCCGCCATGTTCATCAAGGCGATCTTTTACTTCATTCCACAAACCTGCGCGGGTGAGGCAGGTTTCAAGAAGTTCATCTGTGTTGCTCTTCTTCAGCTGCGCCAATTTGAGGCCTGAGAGAACGTTTTCACCGATAGTCATCGACGGAAATGGATTTGGCTTTTGAAAGACCATGCCAACGCGCAAACGAATCTTGGTGACGTCGGTGCCTGGGGCATAAATATCCTTGCCATCGAGCAGTACTTCACCAGCCATGGCTGCGGTAGGAATAAATTCATGCATTCGATTGAGAGTGCGAATAAATGTAGATTTGCCACAACCTGATGGACCGATAAGTGCAGTCACCGTTCCTGCTGCAAAATCTAATGTGATGTCTGAGAGCACATGCTTCTGCCCAAACCAAGCGTGCACCCCACGAGCTTCTAGTCCCGTACCTAGTAGCGCAGTTCCAGGTTGAGCAATGTTGCGAGCTGATGCAACGCTGGCAAGGGATGCTGGTTTAGTTTGCGATGTGGTCATGGATTCATCCTTATCTTGGCTCTCAAAATTATTGGTATCGGTCATCGTGCTACCCAACCTTTCTTCCGCTTAAGTAGCGTGCAAGTCCGAAGAGAATAAAAATAAAACTGAGCAAGACCAACATGCCGCCCCAGGCTCTTGAGAAAGCTTCAGGGGTTCCACCTGTGAGGAATGACTTCCAGATGTAGTAAGGAAGTGACCCCATCGCACCTTGCGTTGGATTGAGATTTACAGAATCGCCTCCGCCTGAAACCAGAAGAAGTGGGGCTGTTTCACCAATGATGCGAGCAATTCCCAGAATAATCGCGGTGACGAGTCCGCTCTTTGCCGCCGGCAAAATAACGCCAGCAACAGTTCGCCATTGCGTACCACCTAGAGCTACTCCGGCTTCACGCAGTTCATTAGGTATGAGGCGCAACATTTCTTCAGAGGTACGAGCAATAGTTGGAATCATCAAAATGGTTAGCGCCAGCGAGCCCATTAACCCGGAAAGTTCTTTGGTGACGGGATAAATCAAGCTAGAGAGAATGAAGAGTCCGGCGACAATTGAAGGAACACCTGACATTGCCTGCACAAGAAATCTAATGGGACGAGTGAGTGAGCCACGAATTTCGGTGAGGTAAAGCGCTGTTAAAACACCAATTGGGAAACTGATGATGAGCGCCCCGCCAACCATGATGATGGTTCCTACTAATGCGTGTAGAAGCCCACCTGCAACGATTGGATCATTGACAGAAGCAAGCGCCATATCTTTGGTGAGCAGACCCCAGTGCAGACCTTTATAGCCCTTGCTCACAACGGTTGCAATGATGCTCACAATCGGAATCAAGGTCACCACAATTGCCATGATGGCAAATACTTTAAGCAGCGAATCTTTCGCTGCTGCGCTACCTCTCTTGAGATAGTGGAAACCGAAATTAAGAGCCAAAAGAGCAAAGAAGAGTGAAACAAAAAATCCCAATTTTCCATTGAGACCGGTGAATTTTACCGATGCACTTGCTAATCCAAATGAGGCAAGAACAATCATTAAATCTTCTAGGCGATCAATAATTGTTGGTTGCCACGGTTTACGAGGTGTTGGGATAACAGCAGTCATCGGCCCTTACCTCCAAAGCGATTGATGAGCAGATCAGCGATGGCGTTCACCAGCAAGGTCAACAAGAAGAGGATGAGACCTGCTGCCATGAGTGCATCTACTTCGTAAGGACCAGCTTCACCAAACTTCAACAAGATAAGCGAGGCGACGTTTCCACCTGCACCGAAAAGGATTTGCCAATTCACTTGGTAAACAACATTGAGGACTGTGTATACGGCAACAGTTTCGCCCATCGCGCGACCAAGTCCAAGCATGGCGCCACCGATGATTCCACCACGGCCGTAAGGAATAACCACAGCTTTAATCATGGCCAGTTTTGTTGCACCTAGCGCATACGCAGCTTGCACTCGATCAAGTGGAGTTTGATCAAAAATTTCGCGAGAAATTGAAGTGACAATCGGAATAATCATGATGGCAAGTACAAGACCTGCAATAAATGGCGAGCGCTCAAAGATTGGAGTTGGTACATCAAAGAAAGGAATGAAGCCAAGATACTTATTGATGAGCTTCGCCCAATATTCGGCAGATGACATAAAGATAAAGAATCCCCAGAAGCCAAAAAGTAGCGATGGGAACGCCGCCATCAGATCGATTACTGAGATAAGGAATTTCTTAACACGGCCACTTGCATAGAAAGTTAAGTAAAGGGCGCTGAGCACTGAAATGGGAACACCGACCACAATTGCAATCAGCGCACACAACATGGTGCCGATAAGCATTGCGCCGATTCCAAATTTAGAATCAACGATGTTGCCAGATTCATCTGTGACAACTTCCCAGGCAGATCCAGTGATAAATCCAAATTTTTCCTCAAATAAAATATGTACACCTTTTATTGAAAGAAAGAGCGCAATCAAACCCAGAATGACAAGGGATGCCATTCCGCCGAAGGTAACTACAGCGCGAAAAACTTGATCAGATCGACGGGGTTGAGTCGTGATCTCACGCGGGGCAGGTACTGCCTTCGCTGGCGCATCAAGTGACATGAGCGCATCTTTCAGCCTCTTGGCTCCTATCAAAAGGAGATTCGGTTAACAGAAGGTGAACGACTGCTGAATTATCACCTGGCCTCAGTCTGGCCTTATCGTGCGCCTATGGCGTTGGAACTCCCCCACCTGATTTGGATTGATTGCGAGATGACTGGGCTCGATTTGAGCACCGATGCACTCGTCGAAATCGCCGTCCTGGTAACTGATTCTGACCTCAACGTTATTGGCGAAGGCGTGGATGTCGTCATTCACGCGTCCCAAGCGCAACTTGATGGCATGAATGAGTTCGTCCGAGAAATGCACACATCATCTGGGCTCATCACCCAGATTCCGTCGGGAATTTCTATCTCTGCCGCCGAAGAAAAGATTTTGGAATATCTGGCATCAACGGGAACTGAAGCAGGTAAATCTCCACTTGCAGGCAATTCAGTCTCAGTTGATCGCAACTTCATCGCACGCGACATGCCAAAACTTACGGAGTACTTGCACTATCGCACCATCGATGTCTCATCGATAAAAGAGCTTGCTCGCCGCTGGCATCCAAAGGCGTACTTCTCATCACCGGCCAAGACTGGTAACCATCGCGCGCTCGGCGATATTCAAGATTCCATCGCTGAACTGGCGCACTACCGACAATCTCTCTTCGTTACGCCTGGTAACAATTCGACCCCTGCAGAGGTAAACGGGTAAAGTAAGCACCCTGCACAGCACATGGTGGGCGTAGCTCAGCTGGTAGAGCACTCGGTTGTGGTCCGAGATGTCGCGGGTTCGAGCCCCGTCGTTCACCCCAATTTTTTCCTCGCACTTCTAGACCTACGAGAAAGAGGCAGACATGATCTTTGACGTAGTTGTTGAAATCCCAGCGGGATCTCGTAATAAGTACGAAATCAACCACGAGACCGGCGAAGTCCGCCTAGATCGCATGCTCTTTACCGCTACTCGCTTTCCCCACGACTACGGTTTTGTAAAGAACACTCTCTCAAATGATGGCGATCCACTCGATGCGCTCATCATGCTCGATGAACCAACTTTCCCCGGCTGCGTAGTTTCATGTCGCGTTATTGGAATGTTTCGCATGACTGACGAAAAAGGTGGGGACGACAAACTCTTGTGCGTTGCCGCCGGTGATATCCGCAAGAACAATCTCAAAGATCTCTCAGATGTGCCTAGCTACGAACTCGATGAAATTAAGCACTTCTTCGAGGTCTACAAAACTCTCGAGCCAGGTAAAGAAGTTCATGGTGGCGATTGGGTGGGCCACGATGCGGCAGAGGCCGAGATTAAGGCTTCTTATCAGCGCTACAAGGAATCACATTAGGAAATGCAGTCGCTTAAGACTCAAACGTGGGCAACTCCCGCATCACAAGAACTAATTACTCGAATCGCTTCACAGGTAGATACCAAAGCGGGCGCTGATGTTCAGAAATGGATTGAAGACTTAGCTCAAGAGAATCATCGTCTACACGACATCGAGGGAATTAATCTCAATCCCGCGACAAATATTCTCAATCCTCGCGCCGAGAAATTGCTCTCTTCAGGAATGGGCTCTCGCGCGTCTCTTGGTCACCCTGGAGATAAATATGAGACTGGGCTCGGAGCAATTGAACAAATTGAAATCATTACTCAAGAACTTGCCTGCGAAGTATTTGGCTCCACATATGCAGAATTTCGTGTTCCATCTGGAGCCATAGCAAATCTGTATGCATTTATGGCTACCACCGAACCACATGACACCATCATCGCTCCCCCACCATCTATCGGTGGTCACGTAACCCATCACAAAGGTGGATCAGCGGGTCTCTATCGCCTCAACACTATTTCTGCTCCAGTTGATTCAACTGGCTACACCATTGATATCGATGCGCTGCGCAAGCTTGCGCACGATGTAAAACCAAAGCTCATTACCGTGGGTGGTTCACTCAACTTGTTCCACCACCCAATCGCGCAAGTTCGTGCCATTGCTGATGAAGTTGGCGCCAAAGTTCTCTTTGATGCCGCACATCTCTGCGGCATGATTGCAGGCAAGGTCTGGCCACAACCACTTGTTGAGGGTGCGCACTTAATGACTTTCTCAACCTACAAATCACTTGGTGGTCCAGCTGGTGGGTTGATTGTCACCAACGATGATGAAATTGCCCAGAAACTCGATGCGATTGCTTACCCTGGCTTAACTGCAAACTTTGACGCAGCAAAGACAGCTGCGCTAGGAATTACTCTGCAGGATTGGAAATCTGTTGGCCGTGATTATGCGCAGATGATGGTAAAAACTTCACAAGCGCTTGCTCAACACTTGCAGAACTTAGGCGTAGATATTTTTGCGGCTGACAAAGGCTTTACTACCTCACATCAGTTCGCAATTTTGGCAGCTCCTTATGGCGGTGGCCAGAAAGCTGCTCGCCGCATGGGAGATGCCGGGCTACTCGCCTGTGGAATCGGATTGCCAGTCGAGCCAGTTGAAGGTGATCTCAACGGACTTCGTATTGGAACTCCTGAAATCGTACGAATTGGAATGAAAGTTGAGCATATGCAAAATCTTGCTGGTTTTATCGCTCGTTCTCTAGATTCATCATCTGATACAGGTGCAATTAAGCGTGAAGTAACAGAGTGGCGCAAACAATTTAGCGGGGTCCACTACACAGTTGATTTACCTAACTAACCGGCAGCTTCTGTGTTGGGCATTTTGCCAAGATTGCAACCAT
>JACCED010228037.1_pt1 | contig 14860 bp, 14 predicted proteins | sample 7455021 | NCBI WGS metagenome assembly JACCED01 (sample SAMN15323456, study PRJNA562643) | freshwater metagenome | isolation source: river surface water | place: USA:Blue River Watershed | collected 2017-08-19 | reverse complement strand
ATATCTTGCTTGGCGATCGCTACGTTGCGCTCGTTGATCTTTTTATCGAGGATGCGATTGACGAATTCCAAGGCGGAAGATTTCAAGAAAATATTGTTTCGGAAGCTCAACAAGAACAAGCGCGTCTTGTTCTCTTCTATCGGGGCTTCGAACACGTATTGATGGAGCCAAAACTTCGGGGTGATGTGGATGTAGGTCCACATCTGATTCGGACCGCAGGTGCCAGTGCCTGCCTCCATTTTGCCGCGAGTACGCTTCATCGCTCGCATGAGCGCGTTACGCAGCGGCGGTGCATCAAACGTCGACATGAATCCACGACCCCACTCGTCGTTCTTGTGGGGGCGTAACTCGGTCATTTTGTACTCTTCTTCGTATTCACCCGAGTGGCCATGCGTCGGGTGAACATATTCGTTGTGAGCCGGGTCGAGTCCGTTCTCGATCGAGCGCTCGTAGTAGTAGTTCACATCGAACGTGACGATATCCGCCGCACGCCAAGCTGGATCATCCCACTCCGACGCCTCCATGATAGGCGGACGTTCTGCTTCGGGTAGATCTCCGAGGAATGCGAAGACGATCCCATAGCGTTCCACAGTGGGATAGGAGTCAACTCGGGCCCGAGTCGGCGGCTCGGTCCGCGATCCAATCGACGGGATTTTCTTACATCTCCCGTGACCATCGAATCGCCAGCCATGATAAGGGCACTGCACCGTTCCGTCTTTCATTCGCTTACCGCCGGCGAGCGATGCGCCGCGGTGAATACAGGTGTCGGATAAAACAGCAGGCTTACCCTGCTCATCACGAAAGACAACCAGATCGTGGGCCAAGACCCGCACGCGCTGCGGTGTCATCGCCAGATCCTTCGCCAAGACGATCGGATACCAAAAATTGATGAACATGACTATCGCTACCTCAGGCTTGCAACACCTCAAGTGCTGCTCGCTCGCCAGACTCCATGGCCCCCTCCATTCCCGTCATCAGCACCGCCGTATGATCACCCGCAAAATGCAGTCGGCCATGCGGCTTTCCTAAGACATCTCCAAAACGCTTGATCTGCCCAGGTGCGCGTACCGGCAGATGGCCTAGTGTCCACGGATTACGATCCCAGCTGCTGATCGCCATCGGTGCGACTCTTCCCTCGACACTCGGACGTACCGCAATGAACTCGCTCAGCGCACGAGCACCAGCTTCGGCATCGGTCAGTCGCTCGTAGCCACGGGCGGAGATCCCGGACCTGAAATTCCAAAGGTAGTAACCGCCGTCCGTCATCGAATGACGGAATACCCGGCCTAACGGCCCCACCGTCCAAGTCGACGCAGGCATTCCGTCCTCTTCCCAGTACGGCTTGTCGACTCGAAAGAAAACAGATAGCCCGCGCGTGTATGCAATGTTTTGTACGGCGTCATGCTGTAGCGGCGGCAGTCCCGGCTCGATCGTCATCGTGCGCAATACCGGAGCCGGTACCGTACAAATCACGCGACTTGCTCGGAGCGTTGCGCCTCGGCGGGTAACGACCTCAATGTGATCCGTCTTTTCGCGAATTGCGCTAACCGGCGTGTTTAAGCGAACGTCACCCTTCAGCAGCGCATGCATGCCCTCAGGCAGCCGACTCATACCGGCAGATAAGCTACGCAAACTGTCGATAGATCCCATGAGCGGCGATACTTTGGCAGCTCGTAATTGCCAGAGCGCCGAGATCTCGCGCGCCGAGTCGACAGGCACTATGGCATCGAGATAACGCAACGCTGCATCACTGACGCCCCGGTTTTTCAGCCAAGCATCGAACGGCACATCAAGATCGGCGTGCCGTGGGTCGAGCCAACTGCTCAAATCTTCGAGCGGTGACGGGCGCGGCATCGTCGTCTGGGCCAGAGCGAATGGCCCCATACCGAACGACGCGCGTTCCGCGAGTGGTAAATCGTTGAGCTCGGACTTCTCCCAGGTCGCCGGATCGATCAGTTTGCCGTGGATATGCAGCGCAAATGGCAACTGGATCGCCTCAGCCCACTTGTAGGTTGCCGGCGATCCAATGCGAGAAAGCATGGACAGTGCACGCGCATATCCACTGCCCACCTCGCTTCCACCAGCCTCCGGGCGACCCTCGATGTGATCGAGCGTGTGCACTCGACCACCCACTCGGTTATCTGCCTCGAGGACCAGTACGCGAGCACCCTCATCCTCGAGAATGATCGCGGCCTGAAGACCAGCCAATCCGGCACCGATGATGATGACGTCCGCGTCTAGCTTTTTGGCCTTTCCGGTCGCCGCGAACGCAGGTGCTCCGCCCAGAAGTGCCAGTGCAGAGGTGGCACCGACCGAATTCAGCCATTGGCGGCGCGTCAACTTGAGTTTCGGGTTATCCATGATGCGCTCTTAGAATTCGTAGGAGACGCTGACTCCCACCCGACGCCCTTGGCTCACGACGTAGTCGACCGCCCTTGCGGCAAAAGATCGGGGCTGGAAGGCACCACTGATGACATAGTCCTCATCCAGCAGGTTTTTCCCCCATATGGAAACACCCAAGGCTTCACGCTTGAATCGGAGCTGAGCACCAACCAACAATTTCTCGCCGTAATGCAGTTTGTTGATCGAGTCGCGGAAGACGTCGTCGTTCCAAGCGACATCGACACTCGAGGTCAACTTCCAACCATTCGCGAGCTGCGTGCTCAAAGATGCATCGCCCGTCAACTGATGCTCGAGCGTTCGAGGCAGTCGGTTTCCGCCGACGATCGGACCTTTGGGCCCGATGTTGCAGATATCCGGCGCACACTGGAACGAAGCGCTGCGATCGACGACACCAGAATTGAACTCGGGGTTGGTATATGCGTAACCCAAGCCGATTGAGCTATCCGCGCTCGGAGCCCAACGTGCCTCGAGCTCGAACCCCTTCGACTTGGCGCCACCCGTGTTTTGGATCACCGAACCGACGAAAGTTGCAACGCTCGAAGCGCCGCTGATCTGCATGTCCTTCCAATCAATCAAGAAGGCAGACGCCAACAGCGTGACGCCGCTGTCAGGAAGTCTGGCCTTCAGCCCGAGCTCGTAAGTCCAGTTGGACTCCTCCTCGTAGCTGGCCTCGTTGGGAGCGGTCGCCGGGAACGACGCGTTGAACCCGCCGGTGCGTACGCCTTGCGCCGCGCTGGCATAGAGCAAGGCATCGTCGGACAGGCGGTAGTCCAAGGTGACACGCGGCGTGAATGTCTGCCAACTGCGCGAGGTGCGTGCCGTTGAGGGTGCGAAGTTATTGATCCGAGTCTGAACGGTTTTCTTCTCATCTTCATATCGGCCCTCGATCGACCCACCCCACTGATCGGTGAAGCGATACTCGAGAATGCCAAACAACGCCCATGATCGAACACCGCTGTCGAAATCAGATACGACGACAGGATTACCGAGCGGGTCCGCGCGCGCCGTGAGCACACCCACCTGCGTGGCAAAGAACTCACCTGCCGCTAACGATCGCCCATCCGTACCGTAAGTCGTCTTGATGGTCGCATCGCTATCGAAGGCAAATGCCCCAACGGACCACTGAACGGGGCCCTCGGATGTCGACTGGAGACGCAGTTCAAACGAGATATCTTCGTTTTCGTTCTGCGAACCATTGAAAGCGTTGGCATTGACGAACCGTACGGCAGGCGCACCAACGAAGCCGCAGGGGAGCACCTGCCCGGCAAAACTGACGACGCCACGACATACCGGATGTAACGCGCCACCGGGCGCGAGATCACCGTCGAATAAAAGATCGGATTCGGACTGACTCCAGCCGAATGATCCGATCACATCGAACGAACTGAACTCCGTACGCAACTTAGCCGTGATTTGATTGGATTGATTACGCGCACCGAACGCTTCTGGCGACACGGATACCTTGCCGCCGTTCCAATCGGCCTCGCCGCAGTAATAAGTGAACCCAGCAGGCCCTGTGCCGCAGTTCAGCTTGGTCTGCATGAACTGCGCAGAGTGGTCTACGTCCTGATCGAGCCAAAACCCCGCGAGTGTCAGCGTCGTACTTTCGCCGAGCGGAGCGAGCAGGCTCCCCGCGGCGGCACGCGTCTCGAAGCCACCGACGTTGTTTCCGGCATCTTCGGTATTGGTCGTCGTGCCGTCGAACGAGCTGTAGCCCACAGCCAAGCGCCCGAGAATCGACGAACCGGCGATAGGCCCTTCAATCGAAAGACGCGCAGCACGATCCTCATCGGATCCTAGCGTGGCGTAAGCTTTACCGACAAAAGATTCGCTCGGCGCTCGAGTCACGATGTTGATTGCGCCTGCGAACGTCGCACGCCCGTACAGTGCGCTCGCCGGCCCCTTGATGACCTCGATGCGCTCGATATCGAGGAGTTCGATTTCCGCCGCGTTACGATTAGTTTGATAGACACCGTCGATGAAACGACCGACGTTATTGGAGATTTGCTGATCAAAGCCGCCAAGATTTTGCTGCGAGAGACCCCGAATCACGGGAGTGCCGACGCTGCCCGCATTGAAAGACTCGAAATAAAGGCCGGGCGTCGAGCTTGCTAAATCAGCAAGAGACTCGATGTTTCGACTCTCTATTTCATCGCCCTGAATTGCGGCAACCGACAGCGGAAGATCAATCAAGCGCTCTTCGAACCGGCGCGCGGTGACGATCACTTCTTCTATACGCGACGCCTCAGGCGCCGCAGCGGAATCACCGGCTGCGCTGCCCGCATGGACGATCGTCGATGCATTCAGGGCGAGCAGCACGGCCGCACCGACCACCTTCTGTTGGTTTTCCTTCATGTCAGCCCCCGTTTTGTAACGTGTATTTTTTTGACCCCATCCGATTAAAAAATGGACAGACCGGCGTCTCAAACGAGTTTTTATTTCAACTGACAAATCAAAGTTGTTAGTCTCGTCTGATGGACATCCGACATCTTCGACACTTTCTGACTGTCGTCGAAACCGGCAGTTTTCATGCGGCAGCCGAGCAGCTGAACCTGACTCAGCAGGCGGTGAGCCGAAGTATCAAGGCCTTGGAGACCGAGCTCGGCGTCCGGTTAATCGAGCGCAAGGCTCGTGATCGACGAAAAGTCGGGCCTACGGAGTTCGGTAAGTTGTTGTTGCCACACGCCGTCACCGTCGCCAAAGACCTACAGGCGCTCAAAACTCAATTCGATAACTTACTGGGATTGCGGCACACCCTGATCCGTTGTGCCGCGACACCAACCGCGATGAGACGATTGGCGGCTCCCGCTCTTCGACTGTTTCGAGAGCGACGACCGAAATTTAGAGTACAAGCCATGCAGATGGTTTTACCGTCGATCGTCACGCGACTGGGTGAAGGCGCTTTTGACTTCATCATTGCAGATGAGCCGCAAGAGCCCTTGAGTGAGCAGTTTGTCGTCGAGCCAGTGCTAAAGGACCATTCGGTGCTGGTCTGTGGCTCCTCTCATCCGCTCGCAGGGTGCAGTCGCCGTCAGATCACCCGACAGATCATGACGAAGCAACGCTGGATCGGTTTCGGCCCATTCATGCCGATCATGGCCGGCTTCCAAGGACTATGCCAACAGTTCGAAATGGAGATGCCGACCCGCCTGCTCGAAACCAGTTCGTTTGATCTGACGGTCGCGGAGCTAAGATCTGGCCAATATCTGTCTGTGTTGCCACGCGAGCTCATTCGACCCGAGCTCGACGCCGACGTCTTGGTCGAGCTGCCGATACCGCTCGAGCCTGCTGGCGGCTGGAATATTTCCATCATCACACTCGCCGACAGACCGCTGTCGCCAGCAAGTGCCGATTTTCTGGATTACGTCAGGACCGTAGCAAGAGGAAGACACTCGTGATTCAACCATGGCGCGCTACCTGTATGCAGGTGTACTGCAACCTCGTCAACTCGGCTCGTAATCGAGAAGAGGCTCTCGTCATCATCAATCGGTCGCTTGATCGTTGGTCGACATTAATTAGAGGCACGGCACGCGACGGCGGGCGACAACTCTTGCTGTTCCCGGAGTTTTGTCTGACGGGTTTTCCACTCAGCGAATCAGCCAAGGAGTGGATCGACAAGGCCTGCATCGAAATTCCGGGACCTGTAACCGAGCGGCTACAGCGCGAAGCACAAGCCGCCAAAGTCTGGATCGGTGCCAATGCCTATGAGCGTGACCCGGAATGGCCAGGGCGTTACTTCAACACCTCGTTCCTCATCTCGCCCTCGGGCGATGTGGTCCTGAAGTATCGCCGTATCAACACTGTCCAGACCGGCTCTCCGCACGACTTCATGGATCGCTACCTCGAACGCTATGGCATAGAAGGTACTTTCCCTGTCGCCAAGACCGATCTTGGCAATATCGCGATGATGCCCTGCGGCGAAATCATGTATCCGGAAGCGGCGCGTATGTTCATGCTGCGTGGCGCCGAAGTACTACTGCATCCGACATCCGACCACGGCGCCTCAGACATGTGGAGCTGGGAGTCGGCGAAGAAGGTGCGCGCATCGGAAAACATGATGTATCTGATTTCCGCCAACCAATGTGGACAAATTGGCGGCATCTTACCGACAGGAACGACGGCGGGTCACTCCAAGATATTCGATTGGGACGGCAGAATTCTCTCCGACTCTGGCGGGCCGGGTGAATCGACCGTCTGTTCATCTTGGATCGACGTCGAGGCGCTACGACGTATGCGCTCTATTCCCGGATCTGGAAATCGACTGCTGCGACAAAGACTCGATATCTATCGTCCGCTCTACAACGCGACGACTCTGTATCCAGCGAATCGATTCGCCGATGCGCCGATGGACTCGAAAGACCGGATTATCGAAGTGCAGAACGAGGCTTACCGCAACCTCGTCAAGAGTGGCCTGATCCAAGCGCCGCAGAAATGAGTGCAGGCCACTGGAGTCGACGTCAATTCGTCGGAGTCGCACTATCGACGAGTGTTATCACCATCGGCGGTAGCGTCGCGCCCGCTTTTGGCGCAACCGAATCGATCCGGCGCTTCGCGCTCGTTCAATCGACAGCGCTGCCTATCGACTCAGCTCGTATCAAAGATGACCTTGAAAGAAACCTGACGCGGATCTTGCAGATCATCGAGCATCATGCAGCACCCCACGATTGGCTCGCGTTCGATGACGCTCCTTTGACAGGGCACGCTGCAAGCGTGCTACCCGCTGCAGATGTGTCACTCGGCGATGAAGATCTCGAAAAGCTGGTGAGCGCAGCACGACATCATCACTGCTGGATCAGCCTAGGTGCGGTTAGACAGGCGAGAGATTCGATTCTCGTTTTATCGCCAACGGGCGATCTACAAGAATGGCCAATGCCGCCGAGGCACGCGCCGCTGCCATTGATTGAACGAGTTCTCGAGGAGAGCGGCGTACCACCTATCGTTACGCTTAACGAGCAACGTATCGCGCTCGTGCCGATAGATGCGCGCGCCGAAGTCATCGCCGAGTGTGCGGAGCGCAAGGTCGACATCATGATCACGATGGGCTCTGGTGCAGGGTGTATCGCACCGCAGACGACTCACGCCGCGCCTTCCCTATTGATACAGGTACACGCCGCTGCACCGTGGCACCCACCGGGATGCCACACCGAGGGACTCGTTCGATCTCAGGCAATCAACGCGCGAGGCGAACTCATCGCAACGTGTCCCACAGCGGGTGAACATGTCCTCGTGCTGTCGAGGTCATGACACCCTTCGCTTAGGTCACGAATGGGCTTGCCTGGTAAGCCCATAAGCGAAGATTCCTGCCGTCAAAAACATGATGATGCTGTAAACAGCGGCCGGGATCGACATCTCGGCGTTCTGCAACACGTTGAGCGCAATGAAGATCGCCAGCGTACCGTTGTGAATACCAATCTCCATCGAAATGGCGATGGAGTGCCTCCGCTCCAGCTTCAGCAATCGCGGCAATCCGTAACCCACCCCGATGCTGAGAAGATTGAAAGCAAGACAGGCGCCACCAACGGCAGCAATGAAACCTGGTAGTCGATCCCACTCGGCACCTATTGCTGCCGAAATCACGGCCAGCAGAACCAACACCGCGAAAATCCGGATCGGCTTTTCCAACCGAGCCGCCCACACCGGCCGCATGGCGCGTAGTGCCATGCCGATCAGCACCGGCACGACGATGATCAATGCGACCTCGACGATCTTGCGCGTCGGCGGCGGCACGTACTGCTCCTGACCTATGAAGTAGGCCAACGAGAAATTCACGATCAGCGGTAACGTGATGAGTGCCAATGCGCTGTTGATAGCCGTTAGGGTGATGTTGAGCGCTACGTCACCTTTAGCGAGATGACTGTAGATGTTCGCGGTCGCCCCGCCCGGCGAGGCTGCCAGTAACATCAAGCCAACCGACAACTCCGGCGATAAATCAAACCACTGGGTCAATACAAAAGCGATCGCGACCAAGACGATCGTTTGCGTCACGAGTCCAATGAGTACCGCTTTTGGATATCGAACGATGCGTTTGAAGTCGTCGGTCGTCAGTGACAACCCGAGCCCAAGCATGACGATGCCAAGCGCAAGCGGCAGCAGTAGATTCGTGACGAGTGAGCTTTCCATCCCTCGTCATCTTAGGCGGACTCGACTTGATTGAGAATTAGCGATCGGCTTTCTGTCAAAATCCGAGCATGAGCAACTCTGACTCCCGAGGTACCGACTCTCTCGTCGTTCTCTATGACGGCGCTTGCCCGGTTTGCCGACGCGAAATCGGCGTCTATCGTGACTTGGCGTCCGGCGAGTCGGTCGAATTCTGCGATATCAGCGACGATGCGACGCAGCTTCCCAAGGGTGCTACCCGTGAGGAGTTGCTCGCTCGCTTCCACATCAAACATGCCGACGGCAGACTGGAAAGCGGCGCCCGTGCCTTCATCGCACTCTGGGCACGCTTGCCGTATTGGCGGTGGCTAGCACTGCTCGGACGATTGCCGGGCGCAGCGTGGTTGATGGAAGTCGCTTATCGGGGGTTCTTGCGAATCCGTCCGGCCATTCAGCGCTGGGCCACAAAGTACGACTAGAGTAGCTCTTGTGATCTCCATCTAATCGCGTCCCACACTTGAATTTCCTCATCCGCCAACTGCCGAAGTAATTCATAGCATTCACAAGAGTCGCCACTCAGCCGCGATCGATCAGCTATTAAAATGGCGCCGCGCGAGTACGCCAGCATACCGGCGCTGCTCCACTCCGCCATGAATATGGCAACCGTCTCGCGCCTAACCAACAGGATTTCTGAAAGCTCTTGTTGGCTGAGGGTAATCGGACGATTCGCGCCAAACGCGTCCTCGGCTTCAAGTAGTACACGCGCGAGACGTTGACGAGCCGTATGAGCGGTCGCGCAGCGAGCCAAGTAAAGACCTTTCTCGGCGACTTTCGCCATGGCGATTGTGCTCAGTGACGCCGATGTCATCGGCGTCGGAAAGTTCGCAAGAAAACCTGCAAGGGGAGCGAAAACGCATGACCCTTGCCGCAAATCGTCCCGTCAAATCTCACCGAGCCCGCTTTGAGTAGATCGGCGACCCCGATGACGACTTTATTGCCACTGAATCGCATGAACGCAGCGGGTCTATCTCCTGATCGAGCCGACATCGTTGCAACGCAATCGATCGGGAACCAAATAACACCACTGTGCGCATTCAGTGGAAGTGAATCCCCTTTTTTGAATTCGAGTAGCGACATATGCGGCCGCCAGAAAGCTCGGATATCCCGGGGGAGCGATGCAAAGCAGCGGTTCTGCAATGCGAGCATGGTCGGCTTTTCCTCTTTTTGGTTTTTAGTTTTCTCACCCCCTCGACTAATTCTCCCGAAGATGGCCAGCGAGCGAGAAGCAGAGTGCTAGCCGATAGACCCCCCTGCATATTCGATTTTGGTTGGTCTGTGCGAAATCGCACAGACCACGCGCCTTGGCGGACAGCGTGATGTCAGTCGACTATCGACGGAGTTGGGAAAAAGATGGTGGCCGGAGTCGGAATCGAACCAACGACACGCGGATTTTCAATCCGCTGCTCTACCAACTGAGCTATCCGGCCGTGCCCTGAAAAAGGCTTCCCCGAAAGGGGACGCGTATTAGACTCGGGCGCTCGCTGTCCGTCAAGCGACGATACCGGTAAATACCTGAATTACCTGGGAAATCCCTGTTTTACACTGCGGCGTATGACGAACCCTCCCAACTGCCCCGCCTGCGGCGCAAGCAATACCTACCCCGATGGCAATCTGCTGATTTGCCCCGACTGCGGTCACGAGTGGACGACGAACCAGACGAACGATGCGCCAGCGACGCACATCGTGCGAGATTCCAACGGTACTGCGCTCGTCGATGGCGACAGCGTCACCTTGATCAAGGACTTGAAGGTGCGCGGCTCGTCCACCGTCTTGAAGCAAGGCACCAAGATCAAGGGAATACGGCTCGGCGAAGTCTCGGATGGCCACGAAGTGGGCTGCAAGATCGACGGCACCGAGTTCATGCTGAAAGCCGAGTATCTGAAAAAAGTTTGATTGGGGGTCTCTGATGAATCGCATCTCCCGCCGTTCCGCACTCGCCGGCGTAGCAGGACTCGCTAGTCTCGCCGCATCGCGCGCGCAGGCTTCTGCACCAGCCGCATCGATACCCGATTTCAACGATCCGCTTGTTGCATTGCGCACCCACGTAAAACTCGTCGGCAGCCTCGCCAAAGAAACGGTGTATTCGTTCATGCGCCTGAACATCTATGCCGACACGGGTGAAGGCAACTTCGTCCCCCTCTTTACACTCAACAATATTCTCGTCGATCACTGGACACCGAAAGGTGACGACCAGTACGAGATGCGCAAGTACGAGGTGGGCTTCTACTCACGTCATGGCAGTCATGAAATCCTCGAGCATTTTGACAATCCGATCACGGGCAAGCGCGAGGCGATACATCAGTTTCTACTGGGCCCCGTGCCGCGTGTTTATACCCCCGATGGGGTGATCGCGATGGGTTTCACGCCGAAAGCCTTGCCGATCGAGGTGATCGGTGATCGCGTCTTCTTGGCGACTGAATCGATCGAGAGTCGCCCAGACATGGTTCATCCCGGCAAGACTACTTATGTGAACTCTTTCATGACCATGTCAGCGCCTCTGCAGGACGTACTCAATCCCGCCGTCACATCGGCGCCCTCTCATCTGCAACTGCAGAACAAGACGCGCTGGGCACCCTGGATGGGGATGGGAGAGCGCCAGGGCGGAACGGTGGTGCGAGGCTTTGGCGGCAAGATCTCGAGCCTCGAAGCCTTACCGAAGCCCGTTTATGCGGGCGCTAAGAAATTGGTTCCCAAAATCTTCGAAACGGCGACCTGGAACGAATTCCTATTCGAAGACTCGGAGTTTTTGAAACAGCGCAGCTAGTCGCTCACGTCGGTGCGACGTAACCCTCGGGCTTCGCAGCACCTTCGCCGAAGAAAAATTTCTCCATCTCAGCCTCGAGAAACTTTCGCGCTTTGGGTTCGACGGCCACGAGGCGATACTCGTTGATCAGCATCGTCTGATGCGCGATCCAGCGCTGCCACGCTTCTTTCGAGACGTTGCGCCAAATGCGTGCGCCGAGGTCCCCCGGATAAACAGGGCGCTCGAGGCCAGGGGCCTCTTTCTTGAGCAACACACACTGGACCATACGAACGGCTTGAGTCATCGGTCTATTCCTGAGTCGAGGGACTCGAGTAGTAGTTTGATAGGCGCCGGCAAACCGATGCGCGGGCTTGCGGACTCGAGCGACAACTTATACCAAAGCTCTCTGTCTGGCTCCATCACACGCGAGGCAGCGCTTGCCGGTAAAGTGAACTCTAGAGGTTGGATCTGAAGATCGAAATGCGTGAAGGAATGCTCAATGACACCGAGTTCGACCGAGCCCTCTGAAGCGGTGAAATGATTTCTGACGAAGGCGTTCGCCGCACTCGCCGTCTCGAACTCCGGTAGGCACCACAAGCCACCCCAGATCCCGCGCGCTGGGCGACGCTCGAGATATACCGCTCCTTGTGCATCGCGAATGATGGGCATCCACACTCGCTTTGATCGCCGCTCAGCACGACTCTGACGCCGCTTCTTTGCAGGCAATTCGCCTTGCCTGTGCATCGCACGCGCACCACAGAAGTCCGTCATGGGGCACAGTACACACGCAGGCTTGCTTCGAGTGCAGAGCGTGGCGCCTAGATCCATGATGGCTTGCGTGTAGGTGGCCAGATCGTGCTGCGGCGTGCAGGCCTCCGACAGAGTCCAGAGATCGTCGAGGGTTTTCTTCGCGGCTGGATCGCCATCGATCAAAAAAACCCGCGATAGCACTCTCTTCACGTTGCCATCGAGGATCGGATGTCGCGCACCCGTCGATAAAGCCAGAATGGCGCCCGCAGTCGAACGGCCGATACCAGGCAAAGCCGCTACGGATTCGAAGGTCAGTGGGAATTCGCCACCGTGCTCATCACGAATCGCGATCGCGGCACGATGCAGATTGCGAGCGCGAGCGTAGTAGCCGAGGCCCGTCCAGAGGTGAAGCACCTCGTCGATCGGCGCATCGGCGAGCGAACGCGCATCTGGAAAGCGCCGCATAAAACGCTCGTAGTAGGGAATCACGGTCGACACTTGCGTCTGCTGCAACATGATCTCGCTGATCCAAACGCGGTAGGCCGTGCGCTCGCGCTGCCACGGCAGGTCGTGACGGCCAGCCCTCGCATGCCAGGCAATCAGTTCAGGAGCGAATCGGTTGGTGACGGCTTCGAGATCCACCTCGACATTGTAATGTCCAACCTGAGGTCAGCGGCATCGGTCGTTGGCACACCGGCAGTCGAACCACACTAAAACCCCCTAAACAGGGGGGCTGATCATGGGATCTCAATCGAATGCGTTTTTTGCGGTACCGCAAGGTCCGCACGGCATGCTGGTCGAGGCCGATCGCGACGAGCGAGCAAGGCAGGAGTTCGTCAGAAGTTTCAAAGCCTTTATCCAAAGCGATATAGTCCCGGGCATCCACGCCACCTACCACCATGAGGTGAAGCCGGTCTTCGAACGGCGCGCGGGACATCCACCGCGGGATCGTCACGAGATCCGCGAGTTGATGACGCAGCACCCTCTCTTTCGCAACTATGCTTCGCTGCAGCGGGTGAGCCAGGAGTTGTTGTGGGATGTGGTGCTCGATTCGATCGAGCGAACGTTGCCCGAACTCGTCGAGCGAGCCCGCTCGCGAGGCAAGACACCGCGCGGTTCGTTGACATTGAATCCGAAATTGTCGCTGCCGAAGTATGCAGTCGGTGTGGATATCCACTGTATGCCTGGCGGTTACGGTGGCGACGGTGGCCAGGATGACGTCACCGCCGGCGCGCTATACGACCGCGGCGTCTATCTTTACGCACTTGGCATGATGGGGCCGATGAACGATGACATCGGAGGTTCTGCTGCGAAATTCGTTCGCGATCGTTTTCCGGACTTCAAGCCTCGGCGAATACTCGATCTCGGCTGCACCGTGGGGCACAGCACCCTACCCTTCGTCGATGCATTCCCACAAGCGGAGGTCCATGCGATCGACATCGGCCCGTCGTTACTGCGCTACGCGCATGCGCGAGCCGAATCTCTAGGCAAGCGTGTGCACTTTTCACAGCAGGATGCGACGGCGACGAACTTTCCAGACGGACACTTTGATCTGATCACCTCATCGATTCTCTTTCACGAAACCTCCGCCAAGGCCTTGCCCGCCATCCTGCGCGAAACTTGGCGACTACTCGCTCCCGGCGGAATCGCGGTGCACGGCGATTTACCACCTTTCTGGGCAATGGATGAATTCAACCAATTCATGCTCGACTGCGAGACTTGGTACAACAACGAACCCTATTGGGGCGCAATGCGCGAAGTTGACCAAGTTGCCCTCAGCATCAAAGCGGGCTTCGCGCCAGAAAATGTCGAATTCTGCATGGCGCCCTCGGCGTATCGAGCCGCAGCCGGACATGATCGCAGCTTCGAGGCTGGCGAGTTTGCGCCGGGTAACGCATGGCAAGTACTGGTGACCCGAAAATGAGCATCTCCGTCAAACGCAGCATCAAAGGACGACGTCCCCAGTTCTTCGAAGATGTCGAGACTGATCGACTGCAGGGCATGCTGATGGCCATGGCTACCGAAATGGCCGTGCTGTACGAACGAGTCGATACGCTCGAACGAGTGGCCGCTCGAAAGGGCATCGTGCTAGCCGACGAGGTGCAAGGCTTCGAACCTGATGAGGCCGTACAAGCCGAGCGCGAAGCTTGGCGACAGAAGTTTCTGGCACGACTCTTCTACTTGTACCGCGAAGAGCTCGACGATCGTCTCGGTCACGAGAACGACGAGCAGTACCAACAGTTCCTCAAGGATGTCGGTCGCTGAACGCAAACCCGTCCGGAGCGTGGTGAGCGAGGGGGCGCAGACCGGAGCGCCGGACCTTCTTTGGTAGTCTTACGAAGTTGCTTTGACCGGGGGTTTCCATGGAAGAGATGAGTCTTGCGCACGGGCTGCTGAAGTACCTTCACATCCTGTTGTTCGTTTATTGGCTCGGTGGTGATGCTGGCGTGTTCTACTCGAGCAAGTTCGTCACGAACACGAATTTGTCGCGTGATGCACGGCTTGCCGCATTCAAGATCTTCATCAATCTCGACATGTTGCCCCGCTACTGTCTCGCCCTGATGCTCACGGTGGGTGGCGTGTTGGCCGAATTCATCGGCTACGAACATCCGCTGTGGCAGACGATCGCCATCGTCGCCTTGGGTCCGATCTGGGTTTGGGTGGTGCATACCATCCACGCTCGGGAGGGCACCCCTTTCGCTCGCACCCTCGCCGACTGGGATCGTCGATTCCGCGTGTTCATGATCATCGCGATCATCGCGTCGGTGGGTTATCACTGGGTAACCGGTCCGCTGCAACCGTATCCCT